>SDBV01014205.1_pt1 | contig 10051 bp, 7 predicted proteins | sample 2277081 | NCBI WGS metagenome assembly SDBV01 (sample SAMN10402039, study PRJNA504765) | marine sediment metagenome | isolation source: marine sediment core GS10_PC15, 223 cmbsf | place: Arctic Ocean: Southern Knipovich Ridge | collected 2010 | reverse complement strand
GGTCGGGCGCAGGTACTGCGAAGCAACCTTGTCGCGGTGGCTCCGGACGAGCGAGGGGGGACCTTTTTTGTCGAACTCATTACCGTTTTTCGGCTGCACCTCGTGCCCTGCGATACGACGGGCCAGCTGCTCCAGCAGGTTGTCATCGCCGAGCGGGGCGACGATCATGACGCGGCGGACGGCCTGATCGGCGTGCGGATGGCCGATCGAGGGCAGCGGAATATACGAGAATCGACGATGCTTCTCGACCCCAGGCGGCGCTTTACCTCTGACGTATGTGCTGATCCATTCCTCGGTGTTGGACACCTCCGCGGGAGGCGACTGTTCCATCGCTTCAATTGCTAAGTGTCGCACCATGCCCGCGATGTGTATCAACTTCCGCTGTGGGTAGAGGAAGAACGAGCCGTCATCCTGGCGAAGTTCGAAGACAACGGATGGTCGGCCGATAGGCTGCTCGATATTAGTGTAAGTCACGCGGTCAAAGACCTTAGGCCATTTCTTTCGCCGTCTCTGCTTTTGGTTCGACAACTCAGCGGAATTGCGAGAATGGACTTGTTGGAGATCTTCTAGGCTTCCCTTCTTTGGTACACGCAAGGAATGAAGTGTACTGGTGGTTTTCAATCCGGGCGTGAATCGCACAAGCTGCTTCTGGTCTAAACCACTGCTATCCACCAAATGAACCATGGCATATGCCTGATCAATCGCCCAGCCGAGCGAGCTTAGGGTCGATGTAAGTTCGTCCAGTGCCTCAATCGGTGGTTGCTCATCGGGCATGAGTTGCCACAAGTAGTGAACAACCGGACTGCTTTCGAGTAGCAGCGGTCGGAACTTGCGAATGCCACTTCGGCGATGATTCAGACTGTTGTCGTTGTCTGGAACATAGTGGTCGAATACGGTCCCACTTGAAGGATCCGGCAAAGCAAGAATATCTGGCGGTACAGATCGTCCTTCCATCCACGAAAGGGCGGTGTTCAATGAATCGTTCATACCAAATCGATGAGCCCCGGCAAGCAAGGCCTGAAACAACCTGAAGGGCGACGGTGGCCACTCTAGAGCCTCGGTTCCATCGACGAAACCGTGGAAGCGATCAGTAATCCAACTCACTGTTATGCACAAGCGTGTAGACATAATTACGCCTCCGTATCAGCATCGTCAGTGGTGGATTTAATAGCCTCACGCATTTTTTTAGGGTCAAATGTGATGGTGAGTTCATCCTGGTCGATGATGAATGTACGAGCCGCATTTTCTGCAAAATCCTTAGCCTCGTTGAAAGTGATATTCAGCAGTTTTTCCGTGCCGTTACGAGATACGAGAGCGAGTCGATACTTGGCGTAAGTCAGTTTCTTTGCTTCGGCCTGTTTGGCATGTTCCTCAAAACGCTGCATATCGAGAACAAGCTGGCAATCCTGACGCAGCGTAAAGTCTTGCTCATACAACAGCGCAACAAGTGATAGACCAAAGATGTACTCACGAAGTGATTCAGGAGAAGTCGAGTTACCTGTACGGAGGGCACGCAGGTTGGTCAAGTTGATTGAAGCATCATGGCGAATGTCACCATTGACCATAATTCCACCATGAACGCGGAACGCGAGATCTTTGTTCTTCTCCTTCGTCGGCATGGTCACTATCGGAACCGCGAGGAGCCCTTGCTCTGAAAGCTTTGCATCCTTGGTCTTCGGATTGATCACCGGATTGTCTTGGTCGTCGAGAATTTTTTTGTAGTTGAAAGAAGGAACGTACTGGGATGCACGTGTTAGCACATCTACATTCGTCGCCCGGATGGTTGATTGTAAAATTCGTGGCACCTTCTCGCCTGCATCTCGCGAGTTCCAATCGCCAAAAACAAGTGACGTAGCGTAGTCTTTCGCAAGCTTGAGCGAATTGCCTGAGGCATGCTCCTTGAGTGTGGTGGCGATATCATCCGCTTTATCGGAGAAGCGAACAACCGCATCAGCAACACGATGCCCCACTTTGAGCAGACTGCAACTCTGTTCTTCCTTGTTTTTTCCCGACGTAATCTTAACGATGACTTTCCGAACGATATGCGGATCAAATTCGTCGAAAATCGGTTCAAGTCGATTTGCCTGCGAAGCAATACTGTCAATCAAGCAAATGTTGTCGCCACTGCGCAACGTGTCGATATTATAGGGATGACGTTGCAGCGTTGGCCGCATGGCGAATGTTGGCGGGAAGATTGGTACTTCGTAGCCTCCGGCGGGTCGCAGATACTCACGAAGCACAATCGCCACATATTTGCGATCGGTCAGCCATGCCGAGTTGATTTTGGGGTCATTGCTCATTGCAATCTCCATTCAGTAAGGGTTGTTTGTTGAAAAGCCTTATAACGGTTACCGCTGTCACGAGCGGCTAGTCTGAAAGTTCCCTTGCATGCTGTAATGCTCGGAAATATGCCCCGCGCGGCTGCAGAAGCAACCGCTACTTCAAGTGGCTCTCGCCAAAGATGATAGGTAAAAAAGTTGTTCTGGTCTGGTTTCAATGCAAAACGTTGCAAGGCGATCAGAACCAGAAATTCGGTCCAGACACAGCACGTAATCGCTTGCCTCACTTTGTCGGGTGAAAATCCAATGTCTTGTGCTGTACCGACGCGTCCAGCATCAAAACTCAACGGTGCAACAGCATCACCGTCGCTCTTTCGGATGATGACATGCTCCAACTCAAAGATGTCCTCATTGTTGGCAATAAACAAGTTCTCTTTGATCGCTTCGGCGATACCAGCAATCGCCTGCTGCCCGGCCCATGTCTTCAGATGGTCGCCATCACAGTTGTCATTGAGCCACCAATCCACTCGCAACTCGAAAGGCGATCCGAGTTGAAATCCAGAAGCGATCCGCTTCGAATTGATGGATTTTCGCCGGACTTCATCTGCTTTGGTGAGCGACTTAGATGCCTTCTTCAACAGCGTCTTGTGTCGATTGAGTTTGTTGAGCGCCTCCAGTTCTTCCCTTGTAAGCAAAGGCGAGAACGAACAGTCAACTACCTCCTCACAGAGTTTCTGTATATCTCCGCTTTCATCTGCCGACATCACGAAGGCTTCCGGGCCATCAAACCATCCTTCAGCCCCTGGCCAGAGGCGGTCGGCCAGTTCCAGCAGCCCGCAACAGGCAAAGAACTGGCCGGGATTGGTGAGATCAACTTTAACGCGAATGGATGGTTGCGGGGTAGTACTCATGATGGTTCCTCCTGCTGGCTCTTCTTCCCGGTTTCGGTGGATTGGACATCTGATGGTTCGGCACTGGCTGCCCAGTCGGCGGCGCGGAGCAGTGATTCGAGATATGCAAGGCCCCATCGGCCGTACTTGCGTTGCAGACGGGCAAAACGGCGGGGGATATCGATGGCGGCCTTATCGGCTGCGGTCTGAGTGTGGTCGGGGTCGATGGTGGCCGTTGTGGGAAAGTGCGGACGAGCGTAGCCGTGGTGGGCAGCTATCAGGTGCAACACGACATCCTGCATCGCCTCGTCGAGTTGATGGAAATCGGCGAGATGCGACGGATCGCAGTGGAGTATATCCAGCAGCGAGCCGAATTCATGACGGTAGTCGCTAAGGTGTCGCGGCCGCCACCTGGAGCCGTCAACGGGCTTGCCGGACTTGGCATACCAGGAATCGGGGTCGGGGTTGCCAATGCTCCGTTGCCAAAGCCGGCGCCGCTTGCCCAGGTCGTGCAGTTTAGTGGCGAGGATGATGGCTTGCTTCAGGTCTTCCGGCAGCTCCAATTTCTCTACGATATAGGTTGCCCGGCTGACGACATCCCCGGTGTGGTGTTTCAAAGTGATCGGTGCAACCGAGGCACCTGTAGCATTTTCGGCATCGCGTGGCCGGGCGAACCACTTCCAGAAACGGCGGCTGGAATGACTGGTTCCTGATTCCTCATCGCCGGCTGGATCATTAAATTCATCTGAGTCGGGCCTGGTGTCAATGGTGCGGATTAGCGCCATTCCTTCCGGCGGTTCTTCATCATCCCAAACCCGGACGCGACGCTGAAGAGTCTGCTCCTTGTCTTCATACCAGCGGTCAGCCACGTCGCAAGTTACGTCATCGGATGGTTTGTTGTCACCGAGCAGACCTTTTTTACACAATCCGCCGACGGAAGGTGGAAGCAGGATTGTGCAATTGGCGATGGCCTGCCTCAAAGGTTTGTTCTGCGGCTTCTTGGGTGCAGTAGGATCCGCGATCTTTTCAAAGGTCGTAACTTCAACATTCCCATCGGGATTGACGAGCCAGACGGGAGCAGTCTTCTGGATACTTGCAAGGGCTTGAATCTTGCCAAAGACCCGATCCGTCTGGTCGCTGAGCAATTCGTGCGGTTTGAGGGGGTAATCTTCGAGGAGTTCGCGCGGGAAATCCCGGCTATGGCGTTCCAGCAGTTCATCTGTAATAACGCCCACCTCTTCACGCCATGCAACAGAGGTGCGGGGAGGTTCCCACTCGGATATCCCATGCAAATAGGGCTCGATCGGAGGTCGGCCTGGCATTTTCTCACGAATGGTGGTCATGGCCCAGGCGTCGAAGAGAATCTCGGTTGCGGGAAGAATGGTTGGGATGGGAGCGAAGGCATCGGCTCGTTTTTTAGGGTCAAGCTTATAGATTGCCGCCGGGCTGGCGTCGCCGTTGAGATCGCCCAGCAGTTCTAGGGTTTTTTGCCGCCGGACGTCGAGTTCCTTGATCTTGCTCTTCTCGTCGAAAGATTCTGGATGAACAACATGAATCTCCGTGTCGTCGCGCTCTCCAAACCGGTTCACCCGGCCGAAGCGTTGTACCATGCTGTCGAATGTAGACAAGTCGCAGACCATGTGGTCGGCAGAGAGATTGACGCCCACCTCGCCTGCACTGGTGCAAACGAGATAGGCAGTACCCTCGGCCAGCGTGATATCGGGCGAACGGTCCGATGGCGACATGAAGCGAGCGAACACATCGTTTGTTCGCACCAGTTCGTCGCGTTCATAACCACGCATCGTGCCGGTTAAGGGAACGACATTATCAGGCAATTTATCTTTCTTCAATCTTTTGCTTAGATCACCAGTGATCTTGTTGACATCTTTGACTTCACGAGCAAAGACAAGTACGGCGGTGCTGGATTCCTTGTATTGCCAAGTCTGGTCGACTATTTGTGCAGCGATCTTATTTGTGTCCTGGCAAGGATGGAGATGAAGTTTCTTGGTCGCCTTGAGCCGCTTCCAGACAAGATGAATTGGTTCGGTTGGCGGGTCGGGAATGACCTTCCATGGTTTGCGTTCTTGCTTGGTCAGACCAAACGGTATTTCTTTTTTTTCGTTTCGTGTCGTCGCGGATAGGGCCATGACCTGAAGCTTGGGCCAAGGCAGACCATTGTCCTGTTCAACTTCGCGTTGCTGCTCCTCGTGAATTTTCTCGATGAGTCGCTGAAACGCCGGTTCGAGATGGGCTTCGTCGTGTACAAGCAACACGTCCTGTCCCAGGAAACCGGCATGCAGTGGACGACTCTTGAAGCCGATGCGATATCCGCCGAACAGCAGGCGGCTGCCAATCATATCCACCGTGCCACAAATAACGGCGGGTTGGGAAGGATCGGCTGACCATTCGTGATTGTCTGCATATTGCCCCCGAAGCGTACTGATACCAATTGTCTTAAAAGGCGCGTTGAGGTTGGCGAGATTCATACGCAACCGCTCCACTTCAACGGTAGTCTGATCCACCACTGTGCGGCGATTTACAACATAAACCAGCCGGCGTGGAAGTTCACCTTTCACCGCTGACGCAATCAGCCAAATCGCAATAACGTTCGTCTTGCCCAGCCCCGTGGGAATGTCGCAAGCCAGCGGAATCTCGCCCGCGAGAAATTTATCGTAAAGACACACCTGCCAAGGAAACGGCTTGTGGTCCGTTAAGGCATAAAAGGCTTTTAAGAAGTCGATTTTTGGGGGCATTTGACGGCTCCGCTACTATGCAATATGGATTTCTATGTTCGATTATTTTTCTAGCGGGTCTATGATCTTCGAATAGGCCCCAAACGATTGGCGGTGTTCCTCCGCCATCTCCTGCCTCAAACTCTCCGGCTGCAAAACCACCGCATGCCGCCCAAACCCCAAAATCCAACTCTTAATCTCTTCCGTCGAATTCAGATCAAACTCAGCCACCACGCCACCGTCCTTCTGTTTGCTCAGCTTCTGGCTCTTGTGCCAACTTGACTCCTGCACGTAGCGGGCAACCGCTGGTGAGAACCGCACCTTGACGTGAACCTCGCCGTTTCCGTGGTACACACCGAAGGAAGTAGCCAGATGCTCATGGAGGTTAAAGTCTTCTGGAAGGGTAAACAGGAATTTCGTTACTTCGGCATTTTCAATGCGATCCACTTTCCAGTGCCGAATTTCCTCGTGTTGCGGCGAACAGCCAATCAGGTACAGCGAACCGCGGTGGTAAGTCAGGCCGTACGGATAGACATCGTAAGTAACGGGCTCGGTGGCTCGCAATGATTGGTAGGTAATGAACACGGCTTTACGGTCTTCGATGCCGACCATCAACTCGTCGATCAAATTCGCCTTCTTCGAGTAGTCGCTAGTGCCGACCATTGTCTGGTGGAACATGGTCCCGAAGTTGTCCAGGTACTTGAGAGCTTCCTTCCCGAGCACGGCACGGATTTTTCGAAATGCCCGTTGGGCAGCTTCCCAGAACAACGTGCCGGCAAGCGGTTCAAGGAAGTGGCGTCCAAGGTAAAGTGCGATCGCTTCATCGAAGGTAAAGCCAATGTCCGGTTGGTGCTTCGCTTGGGAGATAATCCAGGACTTGCGGCCAAAATCACCGACCGTTTCTTCCAGCGGGAACCCGGCTGTCAGAAAAGTATCCAAATCCCGCCGGATTGTTTTTTCACTGACGTCCATCTCCTCGGCCAACTCCTTGACTGTGGATCCGTAGCGGCGAGCACAAAGGGTTCGCAGTAAAATCCACTGTCGCACCAAAGGAGAATCCGAAGGCATAGCAGCAACCATTCTCTTAAGGGAAATCTTAGAGAAAACATAAGCATAACCAATTTGGCTGTTCAAGTAAAGCCTCTGGGCGTAGAGCGACTGCGATTCCCGGTCTAGCGGCCTGGTATAATGCGGGCATTTGGAATCAATTCCCTCTCCTGCGCCTTTTGCGTGACTAGGCCTTACTTTAAGCATTTGGCTATATTCCAGGTACACTGGTCGGTTATTGTCTCGGAGTGCTAGCTCTACGAAAAATTCCCTCTCGCACATGAAAATAACACAGGGGTTGGTCAGATCATGTCTCCCCCCCGAAATTTTGTGGGAGAGCTTGCGTTTACGCATGAGTTTTTATGGATCTCGTACACGGTTGTACAGAGATTCTGTCTGAGAGAAGGATCAGAGCGACGCCAAACATCACGCCGCGCCAAGACACGCGCACCTCCACGGCCAACTCCGCCTGAAACGCTTGGCTACGTGCATAACGGTACTGCCGATCAACGTGCCGACATTGCTTGTGGGGCTCTTGCCATCCAACCAATGAGGAGAAAACCCTCAACTCGTCAATCCAGAGGAATGTCTTTTTCCAAGGTGGCTAAAAACGTCGGCTGTTCATTATCATAAGTTCCGGCGATAACGTAAAACAAAAACTTCCCTAACTCCTTGCCACTAAACAACAACCAGAACGGCAGCAAAAAACTTTCCGAAATCCGACGATTTTTCACGTTCGAGCACTTGATAGTGTAGAGCCGTTCAGATACACTGTGACCATCGAGTCTAACAGGTTAAAGGGTGCCTGCTGCGGCCTTTCTCTTTCGGCCGTACCCACGATCAGGCGAACCTGTTGGAGGTGCTTCAATGCGCTCTCTTACCAAAAGGCAGACTGCCGTTCTTGATTTCATTTGTGTCTATATCGACAGATGCAAATTCCCGCCTTCGATTCGTGAGATCGGAGACCACTTCGGGATCAAGACGCCAAACGGTGTTGTGTGTCATCTTCGCGTCCTTGAGAAGAAGGGCGTAATTTATCGGCATCGAGGCATAGCACGTGGCATAGTCGTCACGACGTAGCCTCTGTCTTATTGCCTAATTCCTGCTATCCCACGCGCTCGGTGTTCGCCTGACTGTTCACCATGCGTTCGCTGTACGCGCACCACGTTTATAAATCCGCAACGATAGATGTAATTATATGAGGAGAAACACCATGACGTTCCACGCTCTTGTAGTAGATGACAACCCTATAATCCTTGAAAACGTGAAGGAACGCCTCGAGTCGATGGGCCACACATGCGACTTAGCCTGTTCGCAGGCAGAGGCGAGAAGCCTACTGGCTGACAATCGCTACGCATACGTGTTGATTGATCTTGCGATACCCGTCAAATCTGGGCGCCCTTCGCTCGCTACAAACGGCGAGAATCTATTGTGGACTATCCGTCGGAGCCATGGATTCGAAGACATCCCGATCATAATTATGATCTCTCAAGATGAACGCAGTCTCAGGTTTGCCGCCAAAGTCATCCGCAACGGCGGTACTAACAACATGGTCCTCAAGCCGTTTTGCGAACATGGCCGAGCCCTGGGAAAAGCGGTCCGCGACGCACTGCGGCACACCGGCTGCTCGCGCCCAGGCGCGAAGTCACACAGCCAGCTTGTCCGCGATCCTGGCCCACCACGGCCGTTCGAGGAAGGCGAGATTGTATTTTGCGAAACGCGTGTGGAATTGTGCGGGATCAGGATCTGCGACGCTGTGGGGAGTGGGCTAATGAGATCCATTCTGGCTCATCACGAAAGTGCGTACCTGAATTCCTGGAGAACATAACAGTCGGCTGTGCAATGACTTACGAGCATGAACCGCCATTGAGGGCAAACATTGCTTCTCTCAAAGGAATCCTCCCCGAATCGCTAGAAAGGCTGGATTTCCAGGGAGAAGATCACCGTGGAGGAACTGTCCTGCTTTGACCTCGTTTTGATAGCGGCCGATAACGTGAGTCAGACCCGAAAACAACGGGTATTTGCGAGCCAAATGGGCCTTCTCCAATTCCCAGGTACGCAGTTCTGGGATGAACCTCCATTCTTGATATTCTTAAGCAAAAGGATTCGAGTGGGAATTTTGTCGCTCTGAGCGGTGAAGAATTGGCCCAGCGAGCGGGTGGTGCTATGACTGGCCAGAACGACGTCGCCGACGCAGTTCGCCGCCTTCGTACGCGAATCAAAAAAGTCATGTTGGACCGGGCAAATGTAAAATGCGCCCGGCAGGACGTGATTAACAATGATCGGAAATACGGCTATTCTCTATCCCATAAGATCACGGTCAGTGGCGAGATCGGAAACGACGTTGATAATATCCCGGACAACATCAATAATCCCAGCGCACGTCAACTGTGGATTCTTTCCCTGCTGCGCGGCAACGACAAAATGCAAAAAGGCGAGATATACCCGGGCTACCAGAAACGATTCACCAGGTCGAAAACCACCCTGGAACGTGACCTGGAAGAACTACGCCAGCGTGGCTTGATGCGTTTCGAGGGTGAGAAGCGGACAGGGAGTTGGCGCCGCGCTTGAATCCCACGAAAGAGCCTGGTTCGAGGGGCCGGCTTCTGTTTTTTGCTCGCTATAGATGCTCGGCGGCGTGAAAACTCTTCGCCCCCCTAACCGGGTGTGATTGATTGTGGGTGACGTGACTATTACAATCAGAGAGAATACGGGAGTTTTTTCGGCTGGATAAATGTTGCGTGCCCAAGCTATCGGCTGGGGATGGGGTTTTTGATGCTTTTAGGAGGGTGAGATCATGCGTCGACGTTTTTCTGGGTTAGGCAACCGGTTGTTTGGGCGGAAGCGTTCACAACGGAGAAACAACAAGCACGGATCTGTTTTACGCCATGCAGCGTTTGACCGGCGGCTGCGGTGTGAGCCGTTGGAAGATCGGCGGATGTTGAATACACTGCCACTTTCGCTTGGCGACGAATTCCGTGTCAATTCTTACATATCAGGCGACCAGACGGCAGTATCGTTGGATGCGGACGCATCGGGCAACTACGTAGCGGTCTGGCAAGGTCCGAACAACCGGGGCTTTGGGACCAGCGATATCTACCTG
>SDBV01014204.1_pt1 | contig 10051 bp, 11 predicted proteins | sample 2277081 | NCBI WGS metagenome assembly SDBV01 (sample SAMN10402039, study PRJNA504765) | marine sediment metagenome | isolation source: marine sediment core GS10_PC15, 223 cmbsf | place: Arctic Ocean: Southern Knipovich Ridge | collected 2010 | reverse complement strand
CGGCAATACTGGCAAAGCGTTCTCCAAAGACACCAACGGATACTGATAATACTTTATCGCCCGGAGATAGGGTGTTTACAATGGCTGCCTCCAGTCCACCCGTGCCTGAAGCAGTGAGCAGATAAACGTCGTTCCTGGTCTGAAATAGCTGCTTCAGATTGGCTGTTATCTCATTTAATATCTTCTCAAATTCCACCCCCCGATGATTTATCATCTGCTTGGTCATTGCCTGAAGAACTTCATCGGGTAGGGGGGTAGGCCCGGGTATGCGCAGCTTTTCCATAACTGTCTCCTTTGTTTATTTTATAGTTTATCAGTATTGACCACTTTAGCAAAGCGCCGTTTACCAACTTTGATAATACTACCTATTTTGATATGGGCTGTTGGCCCAGTCAATTTTTTACCATCTATGCTGACGGCTCCTTGTTCAATTAACCTGTTAGCCTCGCTGCGACTTTTGACTTTGCCCGTTACTACAAGTAGTTTGCCAATATCAACGCCTGTGAATTCCATTTGCTCGGGTGACAAGTCCTTAAAATACAAATTTAAAGGAAGATTTTCTATCTTGTCTGGCAGCTCCTTTTTCTGAACCACCCTGGTAAAGTGTTTCCCAGCTTTGCTGGCTGCCTCTTTACTATGGAGCTGGGTTACAAGCGCACTTGCCAGTCGTTTTTTTAGCTCCATCGGGTTGATAGTGTTGTTCTCAAGCGCTTGATTGAATTCCTCTAGTTCCTCATCAGGCACATCAGTGACTAGCTCAAAGTAGTGCAGGATAAGGCTATCGGGGATGGACATCACCTTGCCATACATCTCGTTGGGTGGCTCAGCGACACCGATATAGTTCCCCAGGCTTTTGCTCATCTTCTGGCTGCCATCAGTCCCGATAAGCAGGGGAGTCATAAAGCATTGCTGAGGGGGCTGCCCTACCATAGATTGAAGCTCCCTGCCCATAAGCAGGTTAAACTTCTGGTCGGTGCCGCCAAACTCGACGTCGGCTTGAATAACTACCGAATCGTAGGCCTGTAGCAACGGGTAGAGCAGTTCGGTTATGGCAATGGGACGTCCTTCGCTGTACCTCCGGCTGAAATCCTCTCGAGCCATTAATTGAGCGATGGTAAACTTGCTGGTGAGCTGAAAGACATCGGTGAGGGTGAATTTGCCAAACCACTCGCTCTGCCATCTTACCTCGGTTTTCCCCTTGTCAACCACACTGAAGAATTGCTTCATATAGGTTTTAGCGTTGGCCTGAACCTGCTCCAGGGATAGCATAGGTCTTGTCACCGAAACACCGCTCGGGTCGCCAATTTGAGCCGTCCAATCGCCGACAATGAGGATAACCTGATGCCCCAGCTCCTGGAATTGGCGCAGCTTTTTCAGGGCTACCATATGTCCCAGGTGGATATCGGGGAAACTGGGGTCGAAGCCCTCTTTTAGCCGCAGCTTTTTACCCGACTGTAGTAGCTCTATCATTTCTTGCTCAATGATAATTTCAGCTACTCCTCGCTTTAGCAGGCGGCCGATATCCTGGTTACTCATAACCTTCCTAACTGTTCTTGCTTGGTTTTAGCATTTAATATGGTCCTGCCTTGTTCTACATCCTTCGTTATCTGCCTCTTTAATTCCTCTACGGTGGCAAATCGCTTCTCGTTGCGAAGCCGCTGTATGAAATCAATTTTTAGCTCGTGATTATATAAGTTGCTGTGGTAATTGAGGATATAAACCTCTACTAAACGTTGGCTATCACCGAAGGTAGGGCGTTTGCCGATATTAGTCACTGACTGATAGGTTTGGCTATCAATGTAGGCCCTGGTAGCGTAAATGCCATCAACGGGAAGTGCCTTTTGGGGGTCTACATCTAGATTGGCGGTGGGGAAGCCTAACTCTGCCCCTCGACCTGCTCCTGGAGTTACACGTCCATGGAGGCTGAAGGGGTGGCCTACCAGGTTATGCACCTTTTCCATGTCTCCATCAGCCAGAGCCTTTCTGATGGCCGTGCTGCTTACCACTTCGCCGTTTATCATTATGTGGGGTATCACGGTTACACTGAAATTCATATCCTGTCCTATCAGGCGCAGGGTGTCGGCATTGCCTTCCCTATCTCGGCCCAGGACAAAGTCGGGTCCAATTACCAGCCATCGCATTCTGAGATATTTTTTTAACAGACTGAGGAATTGGCGAGCGCTGAGCTGAGCTATCTCACGGGTGAAGGACAGAACAATTATAGCCTCAACCCCCTCATTTTTGAGAAGGGTGTTTTTTTCGGTGATATCAATTAAGAATGGCGGATTAGTCTGTGGGGACAGAACCTGTTGGGGATGCTGGCGAAAGGTTACCACTCCACTGAGCAAATCCTGTTGTCTGGCATGCTCCTTTAGCTGTGAAATCAGGTGTTTGTGACCGAGGTGAACCCCGTCAAAAACGCCGATGGTTAGTAGCATGTCTTTACCGGGTGATAACTCAACTAACTCTTTTTCTACCTGCACTGCTCCGTCTCCAAGCAGGATTACTGGTAAGGGTATGAGGCTAAATAGCCAAGGATAAATAAACAGGGGTTATAAGTATCATGGCTGAAGTGCCTTAATAGTAGCATAAGCCTGATTAAGCGTCAACTAGAGGAACAGTTAATACAGGTGCTCTGCCGATTACGTGTCAATGCCCCGTCAAACACATGTGTAACAAAACATCAGAATGTTGAGTGTAGAAAAAGGAATGATTTTATAACCACCATTGACATACGTCCAGTTACAGACCATAATATTCTTATCACAACTAGACGAGGTAAATATGGTAAAGATTAGGTTACGAAGAGTTGGTGCTAAAAAGAAGCCACAATATCGGCTGGTAGTAGCCGATGTGCGGTCTCCCCGCGATGGAGCTTTTATTGAAATCATTGGTCATTATGATCCCCTAACTGACCCGGAAACAGTAGTTATTGCCGAAGATAGAGCGCGGCACTGGCTGGAACGAGGAGCCCAGCCGACAGATACTGCCGCTAGGCTACTGGCCAAAGTCGGCATTATAGAGGAGTCCAAGGCAAGGAAAGAGAAAATGGAGGCTGATATCACAGCCAAACCTAAAGCAAGTAAGAAGAAAGCTAAGGCTGGTGTCACAGAAGAACCCGAAACAAGCAAGAAGAAACCCGAAGCCAGCATTACAGAAGAACCTGAAACAAGCAAGAAGAAACCCGAAGCCAGCATTACAGAAGAACCCGAAACAAGCAAGAAGAAACCCGAAGCCGGTATTACAGAAGAACCCGAAACAAGCAAGAAGAAACCCGAAGCCGGTATTACAGAAGAACCTGAAACAAGCAAGAAGAAACCCGAAGCCAGCATTACAGAAGAACCCGAAACAAATAAGAAGAAACCCGAAGCCGATATTGCAGAAGAATCTGAAACATAGGTATTAAAAGGAGGTAAACCAAATGCAAGCATACTGCGTAAAGTGCCGTGCCAAAAGAGAAATGAAGGATGCTAAGAGTATAACTATGAAGAACGGCAAGCCCGCAACTCAGGGTGTGTGCCCTGTATGCGGGACTAAGATGTTCAGGATAGGAAAGGCATAACCCTGATAGCAATATCGCGATTCAATATGGGCTGGATATTTCATGCAAAGTAATGTCCAGCCCTTTTATTTTATATCACACAACATAGCGTTTTGTTCCTATTTCTAAACAGGTATCCCGAGTAAGAATTAGCCCAAAATACGCCTGATTTTCCGTAATCGTTCGGGCGGTTGCGGTTGGCGTTGTCTATCCCAACGGATAATTAGCCTTATCATCTAATAATAGACCCGTAGCGAACTGGGGTATTGACATTGTGGAGGAAATAGTTTATCGTTACGCACCTAAAAAAGGAGGTGCACGTAATGCAAGCATACTGTGTGAAATGCCGCGCCAAAAGAGAAATGAAGGATCCCACGAGCATCATAATGAAGAACGGTAAGCCCGCAACTCAGGGTGTGTGCCCTGTATGCGGTACCAAGATATTCAGGATAGGGAAGGGTTATTAGCTTTGGTAGGCCGTACAGGTCTCGAACCTGTGACACCCTGATTAAAAGGATACAGACCGCTTATACCGCCCAGTACTTCAGAGTGACATCTACGGCTGCCTTCGTCTATCGAAGGTCTAGGCGATGGTCAGGCACCTCGGGGATGACATCAGCAACAGGAACGGAGACGGTTATCCTGGTACCCTTCCCCGGGCTGGACTGTATCTCCAGCTTACCACCGAGTAATTCAGCCCGTTCCTGCATGGAAATGAGTCCCAAATGGCCACTAGCTGTAAAGTCGCCCGATACAGACGGCATAGAGAAGCCTACCCCGTTATCGACCACATCCAGCCTCGCTTTATGTTCGGTGAAGGTTATGGTCACAGCTACACGAGTTGCCCCCGCGTGGTGGTCCACATTCCATCGCGCCTCTTGAGCAATACGAAACATGCCCAGCTCCGTATCTGATGGCAACCGCTGGTCTTCTCCTGTCACCTTTAGCTGGCCCTTTATCCCGGTCCGTTCCGTAAAGTCCGCTAGCAGTCTGCGGACGGAGGTCACCATCCCCAGGTCATCCAATATCGGAGGCCGGAGAGCCTTAGCAACGTCTCGAAGTCCCTTAACCACTTCCTCGGCGGTTTTTCTAGCTTTTCGCAGCCTGCCGCTCACCGAGGAAGGTAGAGACTCACCGGTGTCTTCCACACTATCCAGTTGGCGGCAAAGTAAAACCAATGCTTGGATTGGGTCGTCGTGCAGATCTCGAGCAATTCGCTGGCGTTCCTCTTCTTGAGCACGGGTTATGCTTGCAGCGTAGGCCCTCAGCCCGGCCCGTTGATAATGCTCCTCCGTGACATCCCTGAAGAGAACCTGGATGACGATGTTGCCTTGACCATCGCTAACTTCAGTAAGCGTTGGCTCCAGGTAGAGCTCCGGGCCATCATTCAGCTTAAGGGATAGCGAATCCGTTTGCCCTCTGCCATTCCGGGGAGAGTCTAGTAGGTTCCGGGCATTTTCCGGCCCGACCAGATCAGCAATAGGCGTGCCTTCCAAAGTTGCCTTGTTTCCGCCGAAGAGAATGCTGGCAGCCGGATTCGCCTCCAGGACGACACCGGTGAGGTCAAGAACAAGAACAGCGATGGGGCTGGACTCAAAGAGGCCCCGGTACTTTGTCTGGGAAACTTTGAGCGCGGTTGTGGCGGCCTCTGCCTGTCGCCGCGAGCTCCTCTCCCGGTCCACCTGCCGTCCCAAAAAGTATGCCACGGCAATCACAATGAGCGCCTGGAACATCACCCCGAATCTATCCAACCCGTGATGCCAGAAGATAAAGTTGGGGGTAGTGATGACCGTAGCCAACAGTGCTGTAGCAATAGCGCCAGCAAATCCAAAGGTCAGGGCAGCATATACCACCGGCACAAGAAATAGAGTAATAGGTACGAAATACGGCACTCCCAGGTCGTGGAGGAACCCTGTGGCTTCAGAGATGCCATGCAAAGCGGCAATAATAATGACAAGGCCCATGACCACCCAAAAACGTCTATCCCTTAACATGGGTTCATGGGCGTACAGGCGATGCCTGCCCCGTTCAAACCAGCCCCTGACTTGAAGATAGGTCGGGTTGCTGTCACAGCTACCCGTGCCTGGCTCACGTCCTATCTTCCTCCTCTAGAGTAACGATATGTCGGGATAGCGCACAGAGCACAGCTTCTATGCGCGAAGAGACGCTGAGTTTGGCAAAGATACTGTGGAAATGCCCCTCCACGGTACGAACACTAATGCTTAGCTTGTCGGCAATAGCCTTATTTCGAAGACCGTTCGCCGCCAATTGCAGAACCTCACGCTCCCGAGGGCTGATCTGCCCAGAAACCTCCTGTCCGATTGAATCCCGCAGGCGCGCCCAGAGACGAGCCACTTTCATAGCAATTGATGGGTGCAGTACCGACTCGCCCTGGTGAACACGCTGGACGGCATCTATCAGCTCGCTCGGCCGTGCTGTCTTTAACAAGTAGCCGAGGGCGCCGGCCTCCATCAAAGCGATAATATAGTCGTCATCATCATAGGCGGTTAACATCAGTGCCTTCGTATTAGGAGAGCGCTCCTTCATCCGCCGGACGACTTCAATCCCATTGAGTTTCGGCATACGGATGTCCAAAAGTGCTATGTCGGGCTGAAGACGCTCGATCAGCTCCAATGCATGCTGGCCATCCTCGGCATCACCAACTACTTTCAGGTCGGGACATTGCTCCAAGATGTGGCACGTTCCATCACGCATTAGCCAGTGATCGTCTGCCACAACAATCCGTATCGGCTCCATGGTTACACGCGAACCTCATTTTGATAATCGATAGAGCGGTGTTACCCCCAATAGATTAGGTAATCGCTGCTCTTGGTAGGTGTATCTTCGTGCCAAAAAGGGGCGTTTCCACCTGCACAAAAGAGGTAGTTTTTCAGATGTATGAACCTTCCATATCCTCTATATTTACTATAAGTATAAGTCAAAGGGGAGAGCAACGCAAGGGCTGCCCTGGGGAGCGGTTTCCCCCTGCATTTATCTTCCCCTTCGTGGTAGCGGAGATGGCAGTTTGTATTATCCTGGTCCCGCTACGGGATATCTCCTGGTGGGAGGTGTAATTATGAAAAGGCAGAATGTGCGAGTAATTGTTGCCTCAGAATATCCCGAGGTGCAGCACCTTCTCAGAGGAGTAGCTGAAGAGGAAGGCAGGGCTGTTACCGTAGGACAGGCCCAGGATGCCTCTACAGCATTGACTCTGGCCAGGAATCTAAGGCCAGATGTTGCCATCATAGACTCTTGCCTCCCTCATGTTGTCGGCCGGGATACCATCCCACTGTCACGAATAGGTGGCCTGGACATAGCCCAGACCATTTCTGAGCAGATACCAAACATAAGGGTGATATTGGTGAACAACCTGGACGCGAGGATTTTACCAGACCGCAGCTTAAGTTCAGATGTCAGCGCAATTTATTCCATAGAGAGCAGAGGGGCTAATATCCCGTTTGTGCTACAAGGCCTGAGCCATGAGGTGGTGCAACCGAATGCTCTCGTTTTCGCCAGGGTTGAAGTGAAGCAGCAGGCAGCTCTTCGACAGAAGGTCACCAGCCTAAGTGATAAAGCTATATTATTTGGCGGTCTCGGCATTGTGGGCGGCTGGTTCCTCACCATCACCACGATTTTTGCCCCAGCCGGAGTTTTTCTAAGTTTAGCCGGAGCGGTAACACTGTTTCTCGGTCTGGCAGGAAAACTGACACTTTCATGGTGGCGCAGGCTCCGCAGGAAAGGAGCCAAGCTATAAGAGACTAGGAGGAAAGCCCTTTGAGGCTCAACTCCTATCACTTTCTGAGAGGTATTAAGGTTGTGAAAATAGGTACGATGACAGCGCAGCAAGTCCTTAGAGAATGTGAGCTTTTTTCGAAATTGAGCGATGCCGAACTGGAGAAGGTAGCAAGCTCAGTGCTGGAGAAGCAATATGAGGCGGGAACTACTATCTTTCAGGAGGGGGGACAGCGCCGAAGAACTTCTTATTCTTCAGGAAGGAAAAGTAGCGGTACAAATAACACTGCCAAAAGCACAAATACAAATGAGTAGAAGGTTAACCGTTGATATTGTGAATAGAAACGATGTGGTTGGCTGGTCAGTCATCGTTGAACCGTATGTCTATACCCTTACCGCAGTATGCCTGCAGAGAGTAAAGGCTCTGTCCCTTAGCGGTACCAAGCGCAGGTGGCTGCTCCGAGATAATCCTAAAATTGGCTATGATGTACTGAAGGGACTTATTAAGGTGGTGGCTTCAAGGCTGGATGATACCAGGCAACTGCTAGTAAGTGAACGGTCGTTGCTCCCAAAGCCGGAATAGGCTCAACAGTGAATAGGAACGCAATTCGAAAATAATAAACAAAAGTTAGCACTCTAGATTAAGTAAATAAAAGGAGGTATATCATGAAGAAATTGTTTCTGGCAGCTCTACTGGTGGTGGCTATACTGGTGGGGGGCATTGCTTGTGCTCAAGCGGCACCGAAGCTAGCATTGCCTCAGGGGTATATAAAGGTCTCCGATGTTGTGCCGGCTATGGGTGAGCATTGGCTTAATCCCGAAAATCCCGCGGCTCCTGTTTACCTGATTCATAAGGGGGATGTCATCGGGATAGAGTACCTATGGACCGAGGATATGATGCAGGATGCCCCCGGCCCACCTAGCGAGACCATCAAGGTCTTAGCATCATCTCTTCCCGTGGGGGGAGTCACTGTGGATCATATAGATGTAGGCTGGATGACTCCAGGTGTACATGATGGTCCACCAGTAGACCACTGGGAGGTCCATGTATACTTCATTACCCAAGCAGAGAAAGCTGCCATTACGCCCTGAGGCTAAAGTTAGGCAATAGGCTCCACAAATAGGGGTTCCCTGAATAAAATTCTTTCACGGGTAATGAGAGAGCCATAAGGACAAGAGAGTAGAGTCTTACTATGGTTCTCCGCTGGCTCGTGTGGGTAGTCATATTTTCTAACTCCGTATTGCGGTAACTGCTTTACCTGCTGTAATATAAATGATGGAGGTGAACGGGAACTGCCCATCGAGAAGAGCGAGGATAAATGAGAAGGGCGCGCCTGATCCCGATAAGCTACCCATTCCAGGTGCAGTTAAGATTGAGTAGAAGCTGATACGAGAGTTAAGTGTAAACGAGGAGGTATATCAGTGAAAAAAGTGTTTCTCATAATGTCTCTATTGGTGGTAGTGGCTGTTCTGGGGGCTGCCTGTAATGCACCGGCTCCAGCACCTGCTCCCGTTGATCATGTCGCCGCGGGGAGGCAATTGTATATCGACAAGGGATGTGCCGTCTGCCATGGCCAGAATGCCGAGGGTACGGATATCGCCCCGGCGCTCCCGGGGCATAACGTGGAGCAAGTGATGCGCCAAGTGCGAAGTCCTGTGGGCAGTATGCCCCGCTCCAGCCCTGAACAGATCAGCGCTGATGAGCTGGGGGTGATCGCTGACTACATCGAAAGTCTAGAGCCTGTTGCAGAACATCGTGAGCCTGCAGCTATGGATGATGCGCTGGTCGTACACCACTGGATGGCTTTGTATGCCCTGGAATCGGACATCCAGGCCGATGCAAAGCATCACGTCATCCATATCCTGGAGCTGGTCACGGACCCGGAGCATACAGCCCAGATGGAGGAGGTTCTGGTGCATATACAGGCAGGTGACTTCCACGACGCCAGCCATGCCATTGAGGAGATGCTTGCAGAGAAAGCAGCGCCTGCACTCTCCCTGAAGAACATGCATCTGCAGCTGGCTCTGGCTTCTATTAGGACTAGCGCTATAGATGATGCCAAGCACCATCTCGAGCACTTTATTGACCTGGCAACGGGGGATGAAAAGGCGCGGGGAGAGGAGGCAATCGACCTGCTGGAACAGGGTAGGATCTACGATGCCGAGCATGAGGTGGAGGAGCTACTGGAGTGAAACTTCGCCTGTGGCCTTCCCGGGATGACCCTTGCCATAAATACGTAGCAGGCTGGCTCAATCGTATTAGAGCAGATAACAGTCTAAACAGGTAACATGGAGGTGCATTATGGTTCCCCATTCCTTGCCTTCTTTGGATGTAACCAAACTACGGGATGAGATTAAAGCCAAATACCATCAGGTGGCTACAAGCCCTGAGCAGGAGTTTCACTTCCACCACGGTCGCCATTTGGCGAGACTCCTTGACTACCCTGATGAGATGGTGGACAACCTGCCCGGGTCACTGGTGGAGTCATTTGCTGGCACCGGCAATCCCTTTAGCCTGGGACCTGTCAACGAAGGAGAGCAGGTGCTTGACGTGGGTTGCGGTGCTGGTTTTGATGCCCTCATAGCAGCGATGAAGGTCGGCCCGGGAGGGCATGTCATTGGTATCGACATGACCCCGGAAATGTTGGACAAGGCCCGACGCAATGCGGCATTCCTGGGGCTCAGCAACGCAGAGTTTCGAGCGGGTCTGGCTGAAGACCTGCCGGTAGAGGACAGCTCCGTAGATGTGGTTATTAGCAATGGGGTCATCAACCTTTG
>SDBV01014203.1_pt1 | contig 10051 bp, 12 predicted proteins | sample 2277081 | NCBI WGS metagenome assembly SDBV01 (sample SAMN10402039, study PRJNA504765) | marine sediment metagenome | isolation source: marine sediment core GS10_PC15, 223 cmbsf | place: Arctic Ocean: Southern Knipovich Ridge | collected 2010 | reverse complement strand
TACATTCTAGGCGTCCGCTCGGACGCTTGCTCAATTCCACACTCGCGCCCGCGCGCGAGAGATCGCTTGGACGGCGTTTCTCGATTTGGCGCCGAGACGGTTAGCCTACGTCTCGGTGTTAGCAAGACGTTCCATACCCCGCTCCGAAAGGTCGCGGTACACTCCGCGGGCTTCGATAACAGACATCACTCAGAAGTCACGAGCCGCTATCGCCAAGGCGATTACGGCTCCGGCCCTAGAAGACGGCGGGAAACTGAATCCCGCGCGCGGGCTCCCCGGCGGAAGCAGTATTAGCACCAAGCCCAAGAAGCCCAAAAAGAAGCCCGAGGAAGAGCAGAAGCATCCTCCTATTCCCGGCGTGACCAAGAGCGCGGGCGAAGACGAAGGCGAGACCGTCGCCAAGAGTTTCTTTGTCCCTATCCTCAAGGCCGTTAAGGACAAGCAGACGATCACCGGAGTCGTCTTACAGCCGGAGATTACCGACGGCCAAGGCGACATCATGTCGGCGGACGTCATCGAAGAGGCCGCGGAGACGTTCCTGTCTCAGTTCAACAAGGCGACCAAGCTCGGGCTACTCCACAAGGACTTCAAAAAGAATTTCGAGTTGCTTCAGTCTTTCATCGCTCCGCATGACCTAGTCATCGGCGGTAAGACGGTTAAGCAAGGGTCTTGGATCATAAAGGTCCGGGTAATCTCGGCCAGTATATGGAAGCAAGTGAAAGATGGAAAATTAACAGGATTCTCCATCGGCGGCAAGGCTCGTTTCGTCAAGGTTGCACAATAGCAGATAGTGCGATATGTCAATTCATCTCGCGAATAAGCCTCAGCGAAGGTTTCTCAAATTACGGGTCGGCGAGATATCTATCGTAGACAGTCCGGCCAACGAAGTTGAGTTCAACGTTGTGAAACGCTTGGACCAGGAGGGAATCGAAATGGATGCAGAGACTACCGAGACGACCGGCGGCGAGACCGCAGTGGATAAGAACGCCGCTGGTGATTCGGCAGAAGCCGTCGCCGTAGAGGCCCAGATTGAGGCCACCGGCGAGGCGGTCTCTAAGTCGTTAGGTATCGTCGCTGATCTCGTTAAGAGTATCACCGGTGCCGCCGATGCTCCCGAGACGGAGACGGCGAAGGCCGACGGCGCCGAGACGACCGGAGACGACGTGAAAAAAAGAGGATTCGACCGGAGCAAGTTCTCTAAGATCCTAGAGGGCGCTGGATTGAAGGGCGATGGTCTGAAGAAGGCATTGGACGCCGCTGAGAAGCAGCTACACCCGTTCCCGGATCCGGATGCCAAGCCTCCGTTGAAGAAGGGCGCCGCCGCGACCAAGAAGAGCGCCGACGGAGCCGAGGCCGCACCGGACGCCGAGGCGGTGCAAGCGGCGTTGATCGAAAAGACGCTCGAAGGCGTCTTGGAGACCATCAACAAGGCTAAGCAGTTCACTCCGACGCGCGCGGCTCAGCTTCAGAAGGCGTTGGAGATTCTCAACGACCTCATGAAGCAACTGTCAATGCAGAAGATTCCAACCGGCGGGTCGCCTTCGACGACGGTTCCGGCCAGTACCCAGTTCGGGGCCTCCGGGATCACGTCATTGACCAAGCAGCTAGAGTCTATCGCGACTAGCCTCGCCGAGGTCGCGAACGTCAATAAGTCGCTCTCCGATAGGATGACGGTTATCGAGGGTGCTCCGGAGCCGTCGCAGTCGGTAGAAGACGACGGCGGAACGGACACCAAGACGCAAAAGGGCGGCGATGTTTGGTCGGGCTCGGCAGTCTCCGGACTCGGCGGTATGTAGGTAGCCTCGCGGCTCCGTAACCAAGATCGGTATTTAAGCAGCCTCACGGCTTTGAAACAGCACCTCAAGGGAGGAAGCAGAAATGACGCAGATTGCTAATGAGGAGTTAGTCCGTAAGGCGCTGATCATCGCCGCTGACTTGGCCAACAACGGGAAGTTGAATCCGGCCCAGTCGGACCGCTTCATCGATTTCGTCATCGACGAAACGAAGATGTCGGGCAACGCTCGGATCGTTCGTTTCCGGAATGAAACCCTGGAAATCGACAAGATCGGAGTCGGCGAGCGCGTCGCGGTTCCGAAGTCGGAGGCGGTTGATCCCGGCGTCCGGCGCGGTATCGAAACGTCCAAGGTGACGTTGAAGCCGTCCGAGGTCATGACTCCCTTCGAAATTGGAGACAATTTCCGGGAGCTGAATATCGAAGGCGACAACGTCGAGGATCACATCGTTCAGATGATGGCCAAGCAGATGGCCAACGACCTGGAAGAGATGTACATTACCGGGAATAAGCTCGGTCCGGCGGCGCTGGAGTCGAAATTACTCGGTGGCGGTTCCGAAACCCAGTTCGTCAAGGATACGTTTCTAGCGCTTCAGGACGGGTGGCAGCTACTCGCTGACGGCGGGAACATCGTAGACGCCGAGGGTCAGAACATCGGCCTGAGCATCTTCGATAAGGCGATCCGAGCGATGCCGACCAAGTTCCGTCGGAACATGGCCGACCTTCGCTGGTTCTTGAGCCCTGACCTGATGCAGCTTTACCGGGCGAAGCTGACGACTCGCGCTACCGGACTCGGAGACGCGGCAGCGGGCGGCGCGAATCAGTCGCCGTTCGGTATCCCGGCGATTGAAATCCCGATCTGGGACTTCCAGCCGACGGTCGTCGAGCACGTTCAGCTCAACGGGACCACGCCGGTTGCGCTCAAGAATGCTCCGATATCGGGCGAAGTTGTCTTGCCGGAGGATCTAAACAAGACGGCTACCACGCCGTTCGTTGGCGGCGGAACCGATTATGTCGTTGACCTGGCCTTGGGAACGATTGCCCGAGACGCTGGCGGGGCTATCGGCGACGGCGACACGGTCAAGGTCACCTACCAGTCGAATCCGCAGCTCATCTTGACCCACATGAACAACTTCGTTATCGGGATTGGACGAGACGTGAGGATTGAGCGAGATCGCGAAATCTTCAAGAGCGTCAACCAGTTCGCGATCACGATGAAAACCGCGGTCGAGTTCGAGGAACTGTCGGCCATCGTCAAGGTCCGGAACATCGGCACGGGCGTATAACCCGAGTCGCCTTCTAATACGCCATTGCTTGGAGGTACTCAAAGATGGCTAGAGCACGTGTTGAACTCAAGGGAAGCGTTAGTTACGTCATCGACGGTCGCGTCTGGAAAAAGCGGAAGCCGCAGATTCTGACCAACGATGGAGAAATCGCCAGGTACAAGGCAATCGGCGGTTTCTCGGTCTCGATGTTGGACGAAGAGTCGAAGCCGAAGCCGAAGGCCAAGGCCACAGTCGTGCCGCCTCCGCCCGCCGATGACGGCGACGATGGCGACGACGGGATGAAGTCTCTCGTAGAGGCCGAACTCAAAAAGATGAAGAAGTCGGCATTGGTTATCGTTGGCAACGACTTGGGGCTTGATCTCGATGAAGACTCCAAGAAGAGCGACTTGATCGAGGAAATCCTAGAGGCTCAAGAAGAGGCCGCGGAAGAGTAGTTCAGCGACTTCGGAGGTATCAGAAATGCCAATGATTCAGGTTCCGAGCAACGTCAACCTAGTGGTTGATATTCCCGCGGGCCTCAAGCGGTCGGTCGAAGGGGCGATCTATCTTCGCCCCGGCGTGAAGACGATTACCGCCGACGAATGGGCCTCGATCCAGAAACAGTATCCCGGAGTCGCCGGACGATGCCACGTTGTGATGTACGCGCCCGGCGTGGAATTCGACTCGGCTAAATCCAAGCTTGGGGCGCGGGCGGCGAAGAGGCAAGCAAAGGCCTCAACGCCGACGGGTCCGAAGGACAAGATGACCACGCGCCAGAAGCGCGAGGCCGGTCTGTTGAAGCCTTCAAAGAAGGCGGTCACGAAGGCTCCGACCGAGAAAAAGAAGGATAAGCCCAAGCCCACATAATTCGCTTTAACGTCCCTGATTGGCGTTAGCTCAATGGGGAAAGCGGTTGTTTAAAATACACACACGTGACGGCAACACAACTCGCTTAGACCTCAAGGACGAAGAGCAAGCGAAACAGTGGTTACGTCGCGAACGCGAACGGGAATTTCAGCAGATGATATCCGGGATTACCGCCTTACAAGAGTGTGGCGGACGGTTCCGATGCCCTGGCTGTAACCGCTCGAAATACTTGGTTTGCTCTCGTTGCGGTCGTAACGAAGAGCGCGCGACGTGCGGGAAGAGCGCCCAATTTTCCTTGGCGCGCCCGTCGGGTTTTGACGACGTGTTCTGTCACGTCGAGTACGTCGCTCCGAATCCATCCGAACGCTCGAAGGGCGGTCAAAAAATCGTCTGCCACCTTGGCGACGACAACGTTCGTTTGACGATGTTCGTTCACAACGAGCAACCGTCGGTAAGAGTCTCGCTGATGAAAACCGGGAAACAGACGTACAACCCCTTGCTGGAAGTGTAGGAGCCCGCCCTATGGAAACCGTTACATACGAAGTCGCCGTCCACAAGCAAGCGCTCCCGCTTCGCAAGAACGAATCGGTCAGGCAATTCTCGCAGGAGTTGAGGAACGCCGGAACCCCTTTCGTCGCAAGGAAGTTGAACATCACGAGCGCTAGTAAAGCCGACATCTTCATGGTCGAAATCTTCAAGGATAAGGCCGTGTTTGAGGTGTTCAGATTCGGCCCGGACGTTCCGCCAGGTAAACGGGTCAACTTCGTCGGAGTCGGCTTCTCAAGGAAGAGCGACGGGACGTTTGATTTCACATCGACGACTCCGTTGGAGAGGGTTACGATGTTCCGTCAGAAAGAAGTCGGCGTCACGAAGGGGAAGGGCGAGGCCGAAAACCCCAAGGAGGCGCTGACCAAGAAGGCGCTTCGGTGGTGCGATGGATGGCAGCAAACTGAAAAAAGCTTCTGGGGCGGGAGCGCGCTGGCTAGAATCTGATGCCGTCTTTGCCGCGAGGGTCGGAGAATACCACCGAGCTACTGAATTGGTTCATTAGCGTCGGAGGCGTTCTTACGGATGCCGCCGTAGTTCAGTATCGGGTATTTGACATCATCGGCGGACTGCCCGGTACACAGATCTTTCCGTTGCCGTCAGGGACGTATGAGGACGTATCGAGCGGCCTCGGGCACGTCACGGACGGGTTCTATTACGCTTTCGACAACACAACCGGAAAGGGTTGGACTCCGGACATCCTAGAGCCGCTAGGGACACATCGCATCGAGTGGCGATGGAAGCTCACGGCGGGCTCCGAATTCCAGATGGGATTCGAGGATTTCCAGATCGTCGTCGAATCAGCGGGCGCCTCCGACGACTCGTACATATCTCTGGAGGATATCCGCAATCTCGGGATGCCGACGCCGCCGACCGATGCGACCATAATCGCTCAGATTGCGCTTTGGCAAGCCTCCATAGAACGGGCGACGCGCCAGTGGTTCGTCCCTCGAAGCCTCGTGTTGAAGTTTGACGGGACCGACTCCGACGCGATACATCTCGGGGTTCCGATTATCGCCATCGAGTCTCTGAAACTCAACAACGATGAGAATCCGCTAGATCCCGAGCTGTTCAAGGTATACAGCGCCGTTCGTTACCCGGACGACCGTAGCAACCCGCGGATCAAGCTCACGCGGGACGAATCAGACAACATTTTCAGAGATGTCCATCTCCGCGACCGTCCGTTACGGTTCCGGAAGGGCCGACAGAACCAGGAAGTCAAAGGCACGTTCGGCTACATCGAGCCCGATGGCAGCGTGCCGCTTCTTATCCAACACGCGTTGACGAAATTGGTCGTGGAGAAACTGGCTAATCCTGTGTTCAACGATCCGGCGTCTCCGGTCACGGTACCAGTCCCGCCGATAGTCGGGACCTTGGTCGAAGAGTGGACCGATGGACACAAGCGGAAGTACGGAGCGCGCGGTGGAGATTTGAAGGCTCGGGCTCCGGGCCTATCCGGAATCACCGCTGATCAAGAAATTCTCGACATTCTCCGCTTGTTCAAAGCTCCAATCGGGATAGCGACTCCGGCGCATCCAAGTCACACATAGTTGATCATGGTGACGACTATTTACGCACTTACGGATCCTGACGGGGCCGTTCGTTACGTTGGTAAAACCACCAAAACGGTGGAAAAACGTATGATCGGACACCGGCAAGATATCAAATATTCCGATTGCCATCGAGCGAATTGGTTGAAAAGCTTGGAGCGGAAAGGAATTCAACCTGGAATTGTCATTCTTGAAATCGTCTCGGGTTCCAAGGCCAATGAGTCGGAAATAGAATGGATTGCTTATTTTCGCGTCCTTATGGGTGATGATTTGACTAACGCGACCGAAGGCGGCGATGGCGGGCGAAGGTCTCCTGAGACGAACAAGAAACACAGAGAAACGTTGCGAGAGAAATTTAAGACTCAACCTGGTCCTCATACGGGGAAGAGACATAGCATCGAAGCAAAGCGTAAAATGAGCGTAGCCGGCAAGAAGCGTTGGGCTCGCGGCGACGGGATGAGTTCCGAGCATCAAGCTAAAGCAGGACGGGCGAGCCAGTCGAGTCAAAGGGCACAGGCATGACCCAACAACCCTCGCTGATACACGGGGTTGACGTCGATATCTTGCTGTTGAATCGGACTCCGCTCGCCGACGGCGGCAAGACCATCTATGACGACGACTTCCGGGAGCCGGTCCAGCAGGCTTCGCATGAGACGAAGATCACAGTTAAGGGGCAGCCGAAATGGGGCACGCGGGAAGAGCTAGGAGCCTCGGAGAGCGGCGCCGAGGCGACCGCAGCCGGATACGTCTTGTTCAGGTTCATCGACCTAGAGAGCCACGTTGGCGGCCCGGTTGTGTTGAAGCAGAATGACCGTCTTACCAAGATCGGGAAGCTCGCCACCGATGTATACATTGTCTCGTTTCGTCCGGAAGGGCATTTTGACACCCTCGGCGGAGCGACGTTGTTGAAGGCGTTTTTCGCGGACCGATTCCCGTCCCGACAGGAGGCGTAACGTGGCCTCCAAATTCAAGGTAAAGATCAAGGGCGCAAAGCGCCTGGAGTTGGCGTTTGACCCGAAGAGGATGGACGCTCGGATGCGGAAACGGATCCGTATCGCCTCGGGCCAGAATGGCCTCCTTGCAGTCGCCGTGATAAGAGACCTCATCACCAGCGGAGAATTCACTCCGAACGCCGATTTGACGGCGGCTCTCAAGGGCGAAAACAAGCCGCTAGTCGGAGGGACCAACTCGTTATTCCAGGCGATCACGTTCAAAATCGAGGATCAAGGTCTCACGACTTTCGTCGGCGTACTCCGGACGAATGGACTTTTCAACATCGCGGCGACGATACACGACGGCCTTGAAATTCCGGTCTCGGAAGGGATGCGCAAGTTGTTCTTTGTGTTGTGGCTTGCTAGTACCGGGAAGTTGAAAGGCACGCTAGACGGGCGAGCCGCGGAGCTTTTCGAGCAGTTCCAGGATTGGAGGCCGTTAAAGGCCGGGACCAAAGTTATCGTGATTCCTGAGCGCCCGTTTATCGACGATGCTATCAGATCAACGAAAGTCCGGAAGGGCGTACGGCAGAATTGGAAACGGGCTTTAGAGGGCGCGATGAAAGACGCCGCCGCGGGGAACTAGGATGCCAGCCAGGCTCAAAAAGCTGATCAAGACATTCTCATTTCCGCCTAACGAGACCAAAAATGTCACGCTAGGTCCGGACGTTCGTCACAACGTCACGACTCATCGCCTTCAGCTCAAGGCGGCGCCCGATGGAAACTTCCCGACGACCGACGATTTGTTCGCCAAGACGCGAGTAACGACGCTCCGTCAGCTGAAAAGTTGGTTGGGATTCGAGGTCTCGGCGGCGATAGCGACCGACGATCTAGGCGATCCGCTCTCCAGCCTTGGATTCCGCCTGTCGGACGGCGTGGACGAATTCCGTTGGGACGGCGTGAATTGGGTAGTGAACACGACGGCTTGGAATACCGAGGCCGAAGTGGCCGACAACATCGACCAATTTCCCGTAACGTCGCAATCCATACAGGTCGTGATCAACTTCGTCACGACAGATCCGACAGTTACTCCAGAACTTCTATCGTTGAAGCTGTTGTTCCAATCTGAGATTGAGTTTCAGGAGGATTACATCTGGCGGTCTCTGATCCCGGACTTACGCGCGCGGGTCCGCCCGATTTCGGATCACCCGTTCAACGTCCCCGCGCCCGCGCGTACGACACTGGACATCAAGGACGATTTCCCGCTCCAGACGCCGTACAACGTCGTCGGTATAGACTCCGTTTACAACGATACCACGGATCCGCTACACCTCAACGACATCTTCCTGTCCTTCGACGCGGGAACGCTAATCGTTACGCTGTCGGAGAGCATCGGGCCGGACGAAGTAGCATGGGTCCGATTCTTGTATGAGCCCGAGGTCGCCGTCACTACTGGTCAAGAATACAGCGAAATAGCGAAGATTCCGTCCATAATCATCAGCGAAATTCAACTTATCGAGTCGGGCGAGGTTGCCCAGCCGGATTCCGTAGCTAACATAGCACAGGGGACGGCGGTACAGATACCGGGGCCGCTAGAGGCGGACATCCAAATCACTATGAGAATCCTCACGGATTCGGCCAAGGACCAGGTTCGTTTAGCCGATGAAATGAAGAGATATTTCAGGGAAAATCCTCTGTTAAGGTCAAAAGGACTTGACGAATCCTTCAGACTTTGGCTAATTGACGAATACAGACAGACAACCTCGCCTAGTCAAAAAGAGATTCACAGCGGGCGGCTTCGCTTTCGCATTGTCAAGGCGCTATTCTTTGAGCGTCCCGCAGAGGATGTCTTCATCGCACAACGATTCGTCGTGACCGGAACGCCCAACGTCGTAGTTCAGTAGAGCGGAGGTTATCAGATGGTACAAAAGAAGTTCGGCCCGGAGCGCGGCGCCGGAACCGCAATCATCGAGAGCGAAAGCCAGAAGACTATCGAGCCTGGCGCTCTCGGATTCGCTGGGTACGCCGGAGTGTTCGAGAAAGGGCCGGTCGGAGAACTACAGATCATCACGACCAAGCAGCTGTTCGGCAAGAGGATGGGAAGTATCATCCCGGACTCCATCGCGCCCGACGCCGCGGAGGCATACTACAACGCTGCTAACGGAGCGGGCGGGATTCTGTTGGTTCGGGTAACCGACGGAAACGAACAAGCCTCGGAGGCGACGCTGTATCAGCGCAACGCGCAACTTCGCGTTCCGATGGGAACGATCAAAGCCAAGAACGGCGGTCGCTGGGGCGGCTCCGAGCGGCGCTTCACCGATGACATCCCGACTCCGGCAACGGATTTGACCGATACCACGCTAGACACCGGCCTTGGTACGTTCGCGACGGATGAGTGGAAGGATGGATTCATCGAGTTGGACGAGCTTCCTGGCGTCCGTTTCCCAATCGTCGGCAACGACAATCTTGGGGTCATCACAGTCGCCGCCGATCAGACGATGAAAACGCAGTTCGATATCTCGGGCGGCGCCGACGCGAGATACCACCTCATTATCGACGAAAACCGGCCCAAGGCTGTCAGTTACCTAATCGAAGATGGCGAAGATAACCCGACGACCGAGTTTGCTCTGACGGTTTTCACGGACCAAGATTTCATCAAGAAGTATCCGAACTTGAACACGGATCCGAACAGTACTAGCTACTGGGTTGACGTAATCAACAATGACGACGCCAACGATGAAATCGAGGTCGTAGATCTAGTGACGGGAACCCACGTCGCGGCGACCCGCCCGGCGAACCACTACGGCGAGGTTCTGACCGTAACCGCTACGGTGATGACCGCGGTCATCCACGACTTCGCGATCAATTCGCCCATCGCCCTCGGCGATCCGACGTTCGGTCTCGACGCGACCGACGACGTTATGGTGGAGCAGAAAATCACGTTGACGATGACGTCGGCCCTCGCTTTCGATGCCGTCAGCGACAAATTCGGCGCTCTCGGTTCGGGAACGTTGGACGTCGCCTTCCTGCCGAATACTAAGTGGGCTCCCGATTTTACCGTGACGGTGGGCGTGACTCCGCTAATCAGCGGCGATACGT
>SDBV01014202.1_pt1 | contig 10052 bp, 4 predicted proteins | sample 2277081 | NCBI WGS metagenome assembly SDBV01 (sample SAMN10402039, study PRJNA504765) | marine sediment metagenome | isolation source: marine sediment core GS10_PC15, 223 cmbsf | place: Arctic Ocean: Southern Knipovich Ridge | collected 2010 | reverse complement strand
ACCGCGAAGATGCGCGAAGACGTTGTATACTCATAGGAACTTTTGTTAGACGTTTTGAATTAAATATTTATGACTAAGCCACGTCTTCGCGCATCTTCGCGATCTTCGCGATCTTCGCGGTTAAATTTTTAAAGATCTCTTATTTTAACAAACGTAGCGCATTCAGGCCAACCAGCACAGTCCCACCTTCATGCAACACCACCGCAAGCCAAAGCGGCACCCAACCCAAAAGCGCAGGTGTCGTCGCAAACAGAATAACCGCAGCTGCCAAAGTCAGATTCTGCGTCACAATTTTCTTTGTATCACCGGCTTTATTCATGAGCCAACCAAGCCGCTCAAGATTGTCGTGAAGCAAAACCACATCAGCGGCCTCAATCGCTGTTGTGCTGCCTACTTTTCCCATGGAAATGCCCACGGTGGCTCTCGCTAAAGCGGGAGCATCATTAATGCCGTCTCCGACCATGACAAGCCCTTTTTCTTGTGAGATCTCACTCACATATTTTAACTTGTCCTCAGGTCGCAACTCAGCATAATACTCGTCCATCTGCAACTCTCCAGCAATTTTGCTGGCATTTTCCGGGTGGTCTCCGGTTAACATCAAGAGGCGCCAATCACCGCTTTGTTTGAGATTTCTGATGGTCTCTTTCATGCCGGGACGCAACATATCTTCAAATTGAAATAGATAACCTTCTTCACCCATCACCAAAATCGTTAAGACTCTTCCTTGACGCTTGGCATTGTCTACAAGGGTGGAGAGATGAGAAGCTTTTTCGATCGGGAGTTTTGGGAGGATATATTCGATGTTTCCGATAAAGGCTTGCACAAATTCCGATCCCACTTCCACTTCCGCTTCCAGACCATATCCTGGAACCGATTTGAAGTTTTGGATTTTCAAAGGTTTTATCCCCTGATTTTTTGCGTGCTTGACAATGGCATGAGCAATAGGATGAACGGCGTGTCTTTCCAATGCATAAGCAACGCGGATGGAAATATTACTTCTATCAGTTTCTTGAAGGGGAGTGATCTCCACACACTCAAGCTCTCCTTTTGTCAGAGTGCCGGTTTTATCAAAGGCAATGACAGAACATTTTTCAAGCGCGTCTAGTGTGACGCCGCCTTTGATTAAAATCCCTTTGCGCGCACAGGTGCTGATAGCACTCAGGTAGGCAATGGGTGTGGCGATAATCAGCGCACACGGTGATGCTGCAATCAGAAAAGCAATGGAGCGATAGAGAGAGCCGTCTTCTCCCAGAAAAGGCATGCTAAATAACAGGGGAAATGAGGCTGCAAAGAAAATCGTGAGTAAGATCACCGTTGCCGCATACTTTTCACTGACACTGTCAAACCATCTTTGGATCCGGGGTTTGGAATCTTGAGCTAAGGTCACAAGTTTAATGATTCGGGCCACAGTAGACTCAGTGCTAGGACGGCTCACTTGCATCGTGAAAGTTCCTTCTAAGTTTTGAGCTCCCGCCGGGATGATGTCTCCCACTTTTTTCGTGATGGGTTCATTTTCTCCTGTCAAATGAACCAAGTTGACTGACGAAGCTCCTTCGATAATATTTCCATCCAAAGGAACAATTTCGCCGGCTTTAATCAAAATAATTGTTCCTGCCAGGATATCTTTGACTGACAGCTCGTGCAGCTCTCCTAGGTCACCGACAACAGTGGCTGTGGAGGGAGATAACTTGTATAATGAACTGATTGCTCCTTTTGCCTTTTCGGTGACGGCATCTTCCATTGATCCTGAAAGAGCAAAGAGAACAAGAAGCATCCCCCCTTCCATAGGACTTCCAATGAGAACAGATGAAAACGCGGCAAGAGTCATCAGAATGTCAATATTGATTTCCAGTCTCATGGTGTCTTCGATCGATTCAATGAGCGCTGGAATCCCCGCAAAAAAATAGACGCCCACTAAACAAAAATGCGAGAGCGGAAGTCCATTGGGAACATATCGTAAAATAAATGCAAGGATCAAAAGGAACGTCGCAAGCAACGAAGCGTTGAGCATCGCATTGACTCCCCAACGACGAGAATGGGGAGTGAGAAAGGGGCTGAGGTGATCTTCCAATCCCATTTCAAAAAATTCATCAAATACAACTGCACTTTTTTTTGTCGTTGTCGTCATGTAACACTATCCTAGAGAAAGTTTGTGAGAAAATCCCACAGAAAATAAGTACATCCAAAAGCTAATACTGTAATGCCTAAATTCCATACGATTGCCGGGATTTTACGGTTTTTCTCATAATGGGCGGAAAGCGCCGCTGCTGCTCCCACCACACAAAAAGTTCCTAAAATCATACCAAAATTGGGAATTAATAAGGTTAAAATCATGCAGACAAAATAGGCTGCTAATGCCCCTAACCCCGCTCCTAGACTTTGCTTCAAAGGATGCTCTTGCTTTTCCAAAGAAAGTCCCAACTCCTCTTCCAACATCACACGCAATAGCCGATCGTCATCTGCCATCAGAACATCCATGACATCTTCTAATAATTTTCCTTTGAATCCTTTCGCTTCGTAAAGAGCAGCAAGCTCCTCGCGCTCCTGATCGCGATGGTGATCGATTTCCCACTTTTCCTCCGCCACAAGACGATGCAATCGCTCCAGACGCGACCACCCCAACCAGGCACTTCGTCCCATCTTCCATACAATCCATCCCACAGTCATCACACTCAATACAAGAAAGTGTGAATCCTGTAACACTAAAGTGCTGATCAACAACCAGATCAAAAGAAGAATCACCGCCGTCTCTCGAGCTGTATCTGCAAATGCCGAAATATGACCCGGCATCTCTTCCCCATGAACCTCCGCTTTTGAAATAAGCCCCTTGGCCTGAGCTTCTACGACATGTTCGACCGCTTCTTTGCCCTTAAAATGCGTCGGTTTTGATGTTTCCTTCTCCATGAACCCCTTCTCCTCTCAATTGCAGCCAGAATAAGCGAAAAGAAGAGATTTTGTGAAGAATAAACGCAAAACTCGACGCTTCTCTCTGGAATATTCGCTCAAAAATTGTATAAAATCGAGCAAAAAATAGAAAAATTGGCTTTCTTTACAGATTTATTAGTAAAATTATAAATGAAAATATTATTATAATGTGTTATAATATAATGTAGAGAGGAAGTTTATTGTAATAGTTTTTATGTTCTCTCATTTTATTAACAAATAGTGAATGAGGTAAATATGTCAGAAGGATTAGGAAATTTAGATGATCTTCTCAATCAATTAAAAGGTATTACCCCTTCAACATCTACAGAACAAACCGAGACAACGGGTTCTGAGACTGTAGAAACACCTGTTACCCAAACAGACTCCATTCAACAAGCCCAGCAGAAAGATGTAGAGAAAGGGGTCCAAGCTCCCGGCCAGCCATTACTGTTGGATCCTGAAGTTTTTAGACCAGCGCGTAATGATGTCGAAGCATTTATGTTGCTTTTCAACAGTGTTGAAGCGACAGTGATCAATGCGATTCTGGATGTTTGGGCACGAGGTATTGAAGAAAATAAAAAGGCTAATAAAGAGGAAATTGAGCGAGCGATTCGGATGGGTTTTGATAGAATTGGTCAGTTTGCAGCGAACTACTCATCAAAGGAAGAAGCGCAGGTTAGCGGAGTTTCTTCAACGCAATTAGCGGTGGCGAATTTGATGGGTTTTACGATGATGTCAGCTTTTGCTATCACTCAATTAAGCGCTGCTGCGAATCCTATAGCTTTAAGTAATTTACACAATTTGAATCCTGGGATTTTTGGAGTAGTGCCTCCGGAGATGGCAGAAGCTCTAGCAATGACAGGCGCTTTGATTTCAGCGGGGTTGATCTCGCCGATTTTACTTTCCTTGACAGGAACAGCACAAGCCACAAAAGGGAATTTGCCCAAAGGTGCACTAGCGAGTCAGCTAGCGTACGCAACATTGCAGATGGTGCAGTCGGGTGTGGTGCGGGATGTGATCGCACAGGATGCCAGATTTTCAGCATTGACTGGTGATCAGAAGTCTGATTTGATTGCGAGAATGAATCTTTCGTTTTTGCTCAGTGCGCTAACGATGTTTTATGAAAAGGAAACTGGTTGGATTACAGAAGAAGAGTTGTTGAATATGATTTCTCAAGGAAGTTTATTCGAGCAAATCCAAAAGGAAAATCCCAACGATCCACGATTAGCACTTGTGGCTGCAATACGGGAAGAGTTGAAAGGTTTATCCGCTAGTAACCGTGATGGTGTTCTTGCAGATTTAGTGAAACACTTTAGCGATAATCCGTCATATGAATCATCTCGTGAGATGTATGAGTTGCTTGAGAAGATGTGGCTGAATTTGGATTACGAGCAGATGAGTGAAAACGCTGCTTAGTATTGAGAATTATTTGTATTTGAAGATATGTGAAAGAAGATCGACCATGTGTACATGGTCTTCGCATGCAATCAGCTCTCGAGCTGCATGCATCGATAATTGAGGGATGCCGATATCCACTGTGGGCATCCCTGTCATTTTGGCATGCAGAGGCCCAATTGTTGATCCACAAGGAATATCAGATCGCACAACAAATTCTTGAAGGGGAATCTTTTGTTCCGTGGCAATTTTTTTGAGATCCGAAAGTGAACGAGCATCAGTGGCATAACGTTGTTGCGCATTGTGTTTGATCACGATGCCTCCTCCCAACACGGGACTATGCAAAGGATCATGCTTCTCAGGATAATTGGGATGCACGGCATGTGCTAAATCGACAGAAACGCATAAGCTCTTTGCAAGAATTCTTAACAAGTTTGGTCGTTCGAGGATTCTTTCTAAAACATGGCTGACAAAAGGGGACTCGGCTCCTTGCGGAGTGGCAGAACCCACTTCTTCATTATCCCAAAACATCACCATCTTCAGTGTGTTCACATCCACTTCTTGTTCCAAAAGAGCTAAGAGACTGGCATGAACTCCCGCTAAGTTATCGATACGGTAGGAAGAAAGCATTTCATAATCTTGTCCTAAAAACTGTACGCGATCTAAGGGATAAAGGAACAGATCATGTCCCAAAAGTGTTTGAAAGGAAATACGATCCCTTAATAAACGTTCGAGATAATTCCCTGAAGGGATTTTCTCGAGTGTGGCGATGGCTGAAGTATGTTGTTGTTTATTGAGAAGAAGCCCTTTCGAATTCACTTCGCGATCTAAATGAATGGCCAGTTGCGGAATTGTCACCGGATGTTGATCTAAGACGACATGGTGTTCTTCAATGTGTCCCTGTTCATTGAGAACCATGACTCTTCCCGCAATCCCTAAATCGCGGTTTAGCCAAGAATTCAATAGAGGACTTCCATACACTTCTACCCCAAACATCACCATATTTTTGTGGGAGTATTCAGGATGAGGTTTTAATTTGAATCCGGGACTGTCGGTATGCGATCCAATTAAGCGAATGTTTTCGGTATTTTCTTTGGGTAGAATGAATGCGCAAAGAGAAGATCCATTTCGAATGACAAAATACTTTCCTTCGGGTTCGAGGCTCCAAAAATTTCCTTCATGAAGTTCTGTAAATCCAGAATCGAGCAAACGTTCTGCAGCGTGATCAGTCGCTTGCCACGCCGTGGGAGAACTTTCGAGAAATCTGACAAAATCGAGTAAGATATCATTAGCTTCCATAGACCCTATTGTACAGGAAATCCTCCATAAAATGAAAGTTATTGTGGCTTAGCACTTTTTGGAATCCGTAGGCAAGCTCTTACAATTCTACACATCTTTTCTATGACGAATAAATTTACAGGATTAACAGGATCGTAAACGACAGGATAAACAAGATTAAGGAGAATCCTGTATATCCTGTCGTTTACGATCCTGTTAATCCTGTGAATTTATTCGTCATAAAATGAAAGTTATTGTGGCTTAGCATGTTTTGGGACGAAAAGGACGAAAAACAAATTATGGCATTCATTACACACTTGCAAAAATTTAACGGATAGTATTTCATAAATTGTCGTTTATTAGGATGAATCAATGGAATTTGATGGAAAAATATTTTATTTTGTAACTGGTAATCACCAAAGTCATCAAAGAGATTGGAACGATAAAGATCATGACCCTGTCAGCGATACGGCGCTGCCTATCATTAAAGAATATTCTTATAGTGAACCTCTATTAAAAAGATTAAAGCCTTTTTGGTCTCAGGAAGAGTGGCTCCAGAAAATCCTATCTGATCCTTCATTCTTTGAAGATCATTTAGAGATCATTAAAACGATGGATGCCGAATTTAAGCTGAAAATCGCAAGGAAAATGGTCAAGAAACAGCATTTGGCTGAAATTTTGATTCAAAATATTGACGCTTTGACTCAGGGCGATGAGGCATATAAGAGATTGATTCTTTCGACGATTCTCCCAATAGGATTTGGCGGATGTGCAGTGGTCACTTATTTCGATAAGCTAGGTATTGACGATTTGAAAACGAGACATTCCTTCGCATTGACCATTGCCATGGATCGGGAAAATATAGTATATGGAGAATCTACATGTAAAGCACTGATTTTAAATCTTGAAAAGTTTGGTTTTCGGGACTCAAATTTTTTAAAAAGGCTGGCGACCGAATTAGTTAAAAATTATAGCATATCCTATTTTTTGGTTCCCAATATTCGAAAATTTTGTGTGAAGGATTCAGATCTCAAAGAGATGGCTTTATGGATGGCAGGGGAATATTGGGTGTCGAAGGCTTTTGTAAAACATTTTGATCAATTGGGGTTTGAAAGTGATTTTCTAAAGATCCTCGCCCTAAAATTGCTTGAAAAGGAAAGAATTAGTGAACTGGCTTCCAATATTGATAAATTTCATTTTATGGATTTGGATTTCAAGCTCAAAATTGTAGAGGCATGTTTTCTGCATAAGGAACGCTGTCGTGCGCTTCTAAAAAATATCAGAAAGTTTAATCTTGATGATAACAGGCTTCAAAAGCTTGCCATAAGATTGGCAAATAGTTCATTTGCCGCCATATTTGCCGATTTCATCGATCAGTTCAATTTTAAGAAGGTTGACTTTAAGAAAAAGATCGCTCAGGAACTTTGCAAAACGAATTGCGGAGCTAAAGGATTGGCAAGAAATTTCGAGAAATTTGGATTTAAAAATTTAGAGTTTTGTCTCAAACTTGTCACCAAAATCATTCAATACAAAGATGGGGCCGGAACATTTGCAGAAAATATTGAAAGTTTTACTTATTTTAAATCACATATACTCCGCAAGCTCGCTTTGAGTATCATTGAGTACGGCCATGTGACTCAAACTTTTGTAAAAAATATCGATTGTTTTGGTTTAACTGAGGAAGAACTGATACAAGTCGCCCTTCAGTGTGTTGAAACAGAAGAGGGGGCTGCTGCTTTGGCGGTTTATTTCAAAAAATTTCCGATCGAAGAGAGTGAGATTGTCACGTATTTCGCATTTAAAATTGTGAAATATGGGGAGGGGGCCAAAGCCCTTATTCTCCATTTTGAAAATTTTCATTTTGATGATCCCGATAGCGTGAAGAAGCTAGCACGTGAAATGATCAAACATCGCAATGGTGCCGAAGAGCTTGCAAAAAATCTTCATAAATTTGGGTTTGATGATGTTAAATTTCTCGAGAATCTTGCACTTGAGGGTATCAGATATGGCGCAGGTCTTTACTATATCATGTCTCATCTTAAGGAATTCGGTTTTGAAGATCAAGAATCCCAAGAGGCTTTAGCTTGGACATTGGTTAAATCTGATGGAGCAGCTCATTACCTAGGTGAATTTTTTGGAATATATGACATTCATGATCGTGAGCTTATTTCAAGGATTGGGTGGAAAATGACTGAGTCTTCAACTCGCCTTTATTGTTTGATCAATTTTTTTATTAAACATGATTTAGTGAATCAAGAATTTTTGACTTACATCATCAAAAGAATCGAGAAATCTCCACCCGAGTGTATTGCAGACGCCGCAGCATTGCTCAAATTACACATAAATTTTAGATTTGTAGATGAAAAAACCAAACAAGATCTCCTATTGAAATGGGCAAAGCATCGATATATTGCGGATGAAATTGCGAAAAAAATTCAGAAATTTGGTTTTCATGATCAAGAATTTCTCAAACTGCTGGCACTCGAGCTCGGAAAACATCAATCGTCAGCATTTCGACTTGTACAATATTTAGCTCAATTTAATTTTGAGGACGATTCTGTTAGGGAAACTTTTGAAAATTATCGAGATCTGATTCGTTTCACAAGTCTTGAGATGGAAGAGCGCAAAAAGTTGATGCTACAGCCGCTTTCTGACTGGAAAATGGCTTATGGAAGAGTTACGGATCTTTTGAGTTCAATCACAGGATTGATGCCTAAGGCTCTGAAAAATGATAATCAGAATCATTTAGACATAATTAAAAAGTATTTTCAAATTGAGAACAAAAACCATCCCAATTTTGATCAATTTAATGATGCCTGGAAAGTTCTCTTGAATTTATTCAAAAATGAAAGCTTCCCAACAAAACCATTACAACATTTGAGGAGGCTGGCTGTCAAATATGACCCGCTCTTCCTTTGCCTTGACGACCTGATTCAGATTGAGGATTCAAATTTGCAAGATGAATTGGCTTTATGGATGTATCATGCGATTAGTCGAGCGGCCTTATGTCTCTCAAAAGGTCAAATAGATTTGTTTCATCAAACCAAAATCTTGAAAGTTCTCTATCGTCTTCGTGATATGGATTTGAGATATGACTTAATAAAAAAATTCGTCAGTCAAGTGCAATCTCTTTCCGATAAAAGAGAGTGTCAGAAATTTATTCAAGCGTCTCGTCAATCTCAGAATTCTCTGTTGGTCAGGTTGATGCTTTTGGACTTGAAAAAGAAAAATCCTGAGATCTCACCAAATCCAATCACATATTTTTCAAGAAAACTGATTCATGATGGCAATAAGCTGTCATTACTTTTAAAAGGATTACTGCATTTAGAAAAGTCCATACAAATCGGTTCGGCTCAAATCGCACAATGTCTGAATTACTTCAGTCGATTACCCAATCATAGACTCTGTGAAGAGCTTAACGCTTTAAATGCTCTATGTGTTTTAGAAAAAGAGAATAAATTATCCCTAGATCCTGAATCATCTGTCCAAAAGCAGATTTTTTCTTGTCTGAAACTGGCATTTGAAGAGCTTTTACCAGGTTTGGCACTCGAAAATCCTGAAAGGTTTGAGAGAGTATTTTTTGGCGAACGTCATCCTGAAGCTCTTTTGGTTTACATGTCCGGGTGTCAAATGCTTTCACCTGAGGATCTAGAAAAGATGCAAGGCATTGTCCGGGATTTTATTCAAGATGTTGATCGAGATCAGTTTCAGGAAAATCGGTATGAAGATTCTGAGCATTTGGAGATCATTTTTGCTTCTCGAGAGGGGTTAAAAGATCAATGGAAAAAAGGACATGTAAAACCGTTGAGAGACTATCTTCCGGACACTTCAACAGAGGGCGATTTTGATTTAGCTGAATATTTGAAATGTAAAGTGGATGATGGCCATTTACCCATGGAGGAATTTCCACAATTTGCCGTTCTTTTGGGATATTCATCGAAAAGAAGGAGAGTTCTTCGGTACAGTGAACTGGATGATCTCTTAGTCGATCTTTTTCGAAATCCCGAAAGTTTCACAACCCATAAGTTACGGGAAATCGAACATCTTTTACGAGAATTGAGTCCTGAGAGCGAATTCCTTAATGATATTGTGGAGCTCAAGCAAATGTTAAAGCCTTCAGCGGATCGGAATGTTGATGCTTGGATGCTCGTGAATAGTGATGATCCCTTAGACCTTTTTCTTGCCGGGACTGAAGTCAGTGGAAGCTGCCAGCGAGTTGGCGGAAGTGCGTGTCTTAATAAAGGTTTGATGGGTTATGTCATGGATGGAAAGCATCGGATCATTGCGATAAAAGATGAGCATAATAAAATTGTGGGAAGATCTATTTTTAGGCTGCTTTTCGATGAAAAAAATCAGACGCCGGTCCTTTACTACGAGTGTGTTTATCCTGGGACGCTTAAATCAGAGTACAAGGGAGCCATGCAAGCCTTTGCAAATGAGTGTGCGGAGGATTT
>SDBV01014201.1_pt1 | contig 10052 bp, 8 predicted proteins | sample 2277081 | NCBI WGS metagenome assembly SDBV01 (sample SAMN10402039, study PRJNA504765) | marine sediment metagenome | isolation source: marine sediment core GS10_PC15, 223 cmbsf | place: Arctic Ocean: Southern Knipovich Ridge | collected 2010 | reverse complement strand
ACCAGAAAGCTCCTGCTCGTCTTTAATATTTATTTCTTCTGAATATGCATCTGAAAGTATTCGCGTAAAATAGGGATAAGGAAAATCATTCTGTAAATCATCTAAAATATTATCTTCTATTGTCCTTCCATCAAACTTATAAAAAAATATAGATGAAAGCTTATCACTAAGTACAAGCAGCGGTTCATCTCTATTGTAAACAAGCATATAAAAATAGTCTTCATCAGGATATTTAACCTGTATACTGTCTTCCCATAAAAATATATTAATACCGCTGGAAAAACCAATATTGTACGTAACAGGTGTATCGCCGTTAAAACCTATAAATAAGAAATTTCCCCTTTCTGTTTGCTCCCCTGCATAATTAATTTCACTATTAGAGATATTTATAATTTCTTCTGTTTTTATTGTTAATGTAATCCATGCAATATCTTCACTATAATTGCAGTAAAACTGACCAATATCAATACCATTACTATAAACACTAAAACCAGCTCCTGTTTCAGAAAAGTACACAGTTTTGTTTCCGGAGAAAAATCCATAACCGTCATTATTCTGCCAGCCAAGCCCTCTTTCAAAATAATCATTTCGGTTTTCGCTAAATTCATGCATCAGATAAAGGCAGTCTTTAAAAACAGCATTTAGCTGATTCATTTTGTCTGTATTTTTTAAAACAGATGCATTTTGAAAAGATGAAAAGTCCTCTGCACTTATTTGAAAAACCAATATTAAAAAGAATGGAGTGAATAATAAGATCTTTAATAACTTATATAAGTAATTCATTTTTTAAGAATTAAAGCAATTAAAATTCTAAACCTGCCTCATAATTTTGTCTACAAGGCCGTCAATATCATCCTGATCTATGTCTGCCTTTCGTTCAAAAGCAAGCTCCAGGTTAGCCTCTTTTAATTTCCTTAACAAACTAAAAATAATAAGCATTAGTATTTTAATCCCGATGCCCGGATGAATCTTAATAAACTTTAAAAAATCAGTTCTGTGAATACAAAAAATATCAGTTTCATCTGTGCTTACTACATTTGCAGTTCTTTTCACATTCATAAAAATACCGGCTTCTCCAAATACATCACCTCTGCCTATTGTGCATATATAAACATCTTCGTTATTATCAACACCACTATCGCTTACAGTTACTACAACAGAACCTTTAAGAACTCCAAAAATAAACGGGCTGAACTCGCCTTCTTTTATTATTATATCCTTGTCCTTATACGACATAATATCAGTTACCTTTATAAATTCCTCAAGTTCATCCGTCTTAAGGTATTTTAAAGCAACTATTCTTTTATAGTCCTCTAAATGGCTTAATTTTTCCTTATTGTTTATTGTTTTAATCATTATATAATTATTGTTTACATGAGATGATAAGTCAAATATTATTTTTGCATAAGCATACTCTCCTTATGAGAACTTGACTATGAAAGCTTTTAGATGAAACTTGTCTGTAAGCCGTATGAGGGAAATCTTCCTGTACGGTTTGATGAGGCGTCTACTCTACCGGTTTCCCTTATAATAAATCTGTTCTTGAAATCGCACCCAAAACGTAACTTGACTCGATCAATAATACTGTATTAAGTTAAATTGTATAATTTATGTGGAGGTCAGATTGGATTTTTTAATAGCTGTTTTATTGATTGCGGCTGGAACAGCATTAGGTTGGATAACTAAATGGTTTATAGCCAATTTAAAGGTAAGAGATTCAATAAGGAATAAATCAAATATATTAGATGACTCATTAAAGGAAGTAGCAGGAAAGCGTGAAAGTATTGTCAAAGAAGGTAGAGAGCAGATTAAGGAAGATAAAGAGCTTTTAAACGATGAAATTAAGGAAAGAAAAATAACATTAAAAGAGATGGAGGATCAGATAAAACAGAGGTTTTCCATACTCGATAAAAAAGCAGATTCTATTAAATTACAGAAAAAACACCTCGCTAATTGGGAAAAACGAATTGCAGAGATTGCTCTGAAGAATGATGAAATAAAAGAGAACTGCTCCAGGGCTTTAGAGGATAAACTCTGTACTACAAGAGAGAAGCTTAAAAAAGAAATTGTTGAAACAATAATACAGGAAGAAGAAATAGATTCTCAGCATTTGATACGGAGAAAAGAGCAGGAAGTTCACCGAGTCGCGGAAATGAAAGCAGGAGATATAATAATTACTTCTTTGCAGAGGCTGCCTATGTCTCAGATTGTACAGCATGAGCCTACTTATCTCGAAACACCAGACCAGGATATGATTGGCAGGATTCTTGTTGAGCAGGGCCGGTATATACTGTTTTTAGAAAACTTACTGGATATAGAAATATACATAGAAGATTCTCAGGATGGATTCAGTATTTCCAGCCCGGATCATATTAAAAGAGAAATAGCAAAATCAACTGTAGACAGGCTTTTTAGGGAAGGTCAATTTAAAATAAATAAAATAACTGAGATAATTAGTATAATCACACGTGAATTAGAAGAAACCATGTATAAAGAGGCTGTTAAAGTATTAAAAGAATTGAAGGTTCATAATTTTAAAGAAGTGGAAAAAAAGGCATTAGGCCGCCTTCTTTACAGATATAGTTACGGTCAGAATAATTTATACCATTCAAAAGAGGTGGCTCAATTAGCAGGAACCCTTGCAAGGGAACTGGGTTTAGATCCAAAACTTGCTATCCGGAGCGGGCTCCTGCATGATATAGGCAAAGGTTTTGTAGTTGAGGGAAAGGCTCATGTGGAAATTGGAGCGGAATTAGCAGAAGAATGGGGAGAAGATCCCGCTATTATAAACGCAATTGCGTCTCACCATGATGATGTAGAACAGAAATATATAGAGTCTGTTCTTGTTCAGATTGCAGATTCAATTTCCGGAGCACGGCCCGGAGCACGAAGAGAAACAGTAACAAGCTATCTTGAATTAGTAGAAAACTTAGAAAAGATTGCTCTGGAATTTGAGGGTGTGGAAAGGGCTTTTGCGATATACGCGGGAAGAGAACTTAGAATAATGGTTAACAGTGATATAATTGATGATATAAAGGCAAATGAGCTTGCATTTGATATTTCAAAAAAGATAGAAGAATGGGCTAATTATCCCGGGAAAATAAAAGTTACATTAATTAGGGAAATGAAAGTATCAACATATACTTCATAATAAACCTGTCTTTTAAATTACGGAGTATGAAAAAGTGAATAGAAAAATAAGGCTGGGGCTGTTGTTTGGAGGCAGATCCGCGGAGCATGAAGTATCTCTTCAATCCGCAAAAAGTATAGCATCTGCTTTAAACAGGGAAAAATATGAAATTGTTTTTATAGGTATTAATAAATCCGGGCAATGGTTTTTAATTGAAGATGCAGAATTTCTTATGTTTGATGATGATCCTACAAAAATAAAATTAAAAGAATTAACAGAAAGGATTGCGCTGCTTCCAGGTTTTGGAAAGACAGAGCTTTTTAATCTTACTAAAGGTGAATATATTCCTCCTGTTGATGTTTTTTTTCCTGTTCTGCATGGGACTTATGGAGAAGATGGTACTGTTCAGGGCCTTCTTAAATTAGCCGATGTACCTTATGTAGGCGCGGATGTTACCGGTTCCTCTGTAGGCATGGATAAGGATGTGATGAAACGGCTTCTCCGTGATTCAGGATTACCAATAGGAAAGTTTATTATTCAATACAAACATAATAGGGCTCAAATAGATTTTAATGATATTAAAGAAGAGCTCGATCTTCCATTTTTTGTAAAACCTGCAAATTTAGGTTCTTCTGTAGGAATTAGTAAAGTTGAAAACTTATCAGATTTTAAAAAAGCCATGGATTATGCTTTTGATTTTGATAGTAAAATAGTTATAGAAGAGTATATAAAGGGAAGGGAAATTGAATGTTCTGTTTTAGGAGGTGATGAGCCGGCTGCTTCATTACCGGGTGAAATAATTATTAATTCCGGTTTTTATTCTTATGATGCAAAATATATAGATTCAAAGGGCGCGGATTTAAGTATACCCGCGGAATTACCGGAAGATATTGTAGAAAAAATACAAAAAACGGCTGTTGAAGCATTTAAAGTACTGTGTTGTTATGGACTTGCAAGGGTAGATTTTTTTCTTACAAGTGATTATAAAATCTATGTAAATGAAATAAATACTCTGCCAGGTTTTACAAAGATAAGTATGTATCCAAAGCTCTGGGAGGTTACCGGAATCGCTTATCCGGAGCTTTTAGATAAACTGATAGAACTTGCATTTAGGCGGCATGAAAAAGAAAAGTCCTTAAAAACTTCATGTTAAATGAATAGTAACTATAATCATCTAAATCAATATGATAAAAATAATTAAGCTTAAGATCGAAAATGAATATTTTGCTGAATTGCCCCTGATTACAGATAATGAAGAACCCCGGAACAGAGCTCCGGGGTATTCCGGCTGCCAGAATAAAAAGAATCCGGGTATCGAAATTAGTAGCGGTATTAAAGCATTTATTTCGTTAAAAAATGCAGGAGATATGCATATAGAAAATCAGGAAGTTAGGAAAAAATACTTTGCTATGCATGAAATTGAGTACGGGCGTGTATCCGGACTTCATCAGGTGCATTCTAAAGATATTAAAATAGTAACTGATAAATCATATGGTTATAATGATAAAGGCGATGGATTAATTACATCTAACAAGCAGGCGGTTTTAGCAGTTACAGTTGCAGACTGTATTCCAATTTGTTTATATGATAAAGGAACCGGTGTATTTGGAGTTCTTCATTCCGGATGGAGAGGTACCGGTATAATAGAAAATGCTGTAAACCTTCTAAAAGAAAAATATAATTCTAAACCGGAAAATATTTTTATCACTATAGGCCCGGGAATAGGGAGCTGCTGTTATGAAGTTTCTAAAGACTTATATGATAAATTTACAACGGTGTATGGAAAAAACACAGTTAGTATTATAAATGATAAATATTTTATAGATTTAAAACAGGTTAATATCAATTTATTAAAACAATTTAATATAGAAAACATTACAGTAATAGAGGATTGTACTTTCTGTAATAACCTGTTAAGTTCCTTTAGAAGGGACGGTAAGGATAACTTTATTAGAATGAATGTTAGTATTGGTATGTTCTAGTCATAAAGGTAACTGTTTGCCTCCTATTCTTTAATAGATAAAAACCACTAATCTGCACTAATCTTCACTAAAATATGGATTAGACTGGGAAAGATAAATGTTTTAAAGTTATGAACGGCGCAATTGACCTATTGTTCTGGGTGCGAATTCAAAAACAGGCGATATATATTGACATAAATATAATTGATTTGTGAACTCAATACGTTCATGTAAAAATCCTCTCGCAAAGGCACGAAGAACACAAGATTATTATTCTATAATTCCATTGATAACACGCTTTATACCTTGTTTCATTAATTCTACATTAAAATTTAACAGTAATCCAAGTTTTATATCCGAAAGTTTAAAATATGTACTTTAATTGCTAAATTAATAATTATTCTTGATAAATCATCCTTATTCATATTAAACATCTTATATACAAAAATACAACCTCAAATAACATAATTCTTAAAAATAAGAAAAAGACTCTAATAATATTAATATTTTCCTTGTGAACTTTGTGCCTTTGTGAGAAATATAGATAATATTTTATAGTTTTTAGGATTCAAAGCAACTTAATTAGAAATCAACTAATAAAAAACCTGTTATTGAAATCGTACCCATTGTTCTGCAGAACTTGAATAGAAACGATTAATATTATAGTATGCAAAACTTATTAGTGCCGATTAGTGGTTAATTTAAGAGAAGCTTAACCTATTAATAATTAGGTAAAGAGGGAAAAAATTGAATTATTTAGATAAGTGTAAAAAGACATGGAAAGAAATAATATTTAAAAGTTTAAAAACTTATGCTGAAGTTATCAGCAGGGAACAGCTTATAATGGAAGTGCCTCCACAGCCGGAAATGGGGGATATCGCGTTTCCGATGTTTCTGTTTGCTAAAGTTCTAAAAAAAGCGCCTGCCAAAATTGCCGCTGAAGTTGTTGAAGCTGTTAAATCTTTAGAAAAAGAAACTCAGGGCACTGTTACTGCAAATGGGCCATATATAAATGTTTTTTTTAGCAGAGAGGAAATATCGGAAAATATTATTAATGATGTCTTTGATAAAAAAGAAAGTTTTGGGCTTACAGAAAGTTTAGCAAACCGTAAAGTAATGTGCGAGTTTTCATGTCCCAATACTAATAAGCCTCTGCACCTTGGCCACCTGAGAAACGATATACTTGGGGAAAGCGTTTCGAGAATTCTAAAGGCAAATGGCGCGGAAGTTTTTAAAGTAAATCTAATAAATGACAGAGGCATTCATATATGCAAATCCATGCTTGCATACATGATAAACGGGAACAACGCGACACCGGAATCCGAAGGAATAAAATCAGACCATTTTGTAGGAAAGTACTATGTAAATTATGATTCTATGTTTAAAGAGAATCCTAAATATGAGGAAAAAGCAAGGGAGCTTCTAATTGCCTGGGAAAATGGAGATGAAGAAGTTACAGCCCTCTGGAAGAAGATGAACGGCTGGGCTATAGACGGAATAGAAAAAACATACAAAACAACAGGTATCTCTTTTGATAAGGTATACTATGAAAGCAATACATATTCTTTAGGAAGAGACGAAGTATTAAAGGGACTTGCAGCCGGAGTTTTTTATAAAAAGGATGATGGTTCTATCTGGGTGGATTTGAGCGGCGATGAGCTTGAACAAAAGGTATTACTTCGCGGAGACGGAACATCACTCTATATTACACAGGACATAGGTACTGCAATTATGCGGCATAACGACTGGCCTTTTGATAAGCTTATCTATGTTGTTGCATCCGAACAGAAGTACCATTTTAATGTTTTATTTAAGGTATTAAAACTTCTTGGTTTAACCTGGGCAGATAATCTTTATCACCTTTCCTATGGAATGGTTAATCTGCCGGAAGGAAAAATGAAATCACGGGAAGGAACTGTTGTAGATGCGGATGATTTACTTTCCGAATTAAAGAAGCTAGCATTAAATGAAATTATAGAAAAGGAAAGAGAAGGTGAAATTGATAATCTTTCGGATACTGCAGGAAAAATAGCTCTTGGCGCATTAAACTATTATCTTCTTCAGACTACTCCAAATAAGGACATGCTTTTTAATCCAAAGGAATCAATATCATTTAATGGGAATACAGGGCCGTATCTTCAATATACCGGAGCAAGAATTGCAAGTATATTCAGAAAGTATGAAGAACGAAATATAGAAAAGGGAGATTTTAACGCGGCTCTTCTTACGGAAAAAGATGAGTGGGAACTTATAAAGCTTATTGCTGCTTTTCCTGATTATATTATGAATGCAGGGAACGAGTTAAGCCCTTCTATTATTACAGGTTATTTATACGAACTGGCAAAGATTTTTAATAAGTACTATCATGATAATTCCATACTTAATAATGATGATCCGGATTTAATTGAGACACGGCTGCGCTTAACGAGAGCAATTCAAAATGTACTTATAAACGGATTTAAATTGCTTGCGGTTCCATTTTTGGAAAGAATGTAATTTCATTATAGAAAGTTCTTAATGCCTGCCCGTTTTGCATAATAATAGGCATCTTCAAATTCTTTTTTAGTTATTTTTGTATTTATTTTTTGAAAATGCTTTGCTCGGTAGCATGGGTAATACTGGTTCATTATATTTACAAAAGTATCTGCTGATATTTCCTGTGCTATAAATTCCATAATTCCTTTAGTTCCGGCTTCATTATGCGGCATTACAAGGTGTCTTACTAATAGTCCTTTTTCTGCTATTCCGCTTGAGTTTATAATTAGATCTCCTACCTGGATATGCATTTCTTTTATAGCTTTTTGCGCAACTTCACTATAATCTTTTACTTCTGTATATTCCGCTGAAGTATTAGAGTTCCAGAATTTAAAATCAGGCATGTAAATATCTATAACTTTATCCAGTAATTTTAATGTTTCCGGTTTATCATATCCTCCTGAATTATAAACAAGAGGAATATTTAATCCCTGTGGGACAGCTTTTACAAGTCCATTAAGGATTTGAGGAACAACATGCGAAGGTGTAACAAAGTTAATATTATGGCATCCCTGCTTCTGAAGGTTTATCATTATTGAAGCAAGTTGATTGGCAGATACTTCGTATCCTTCGCAATAGTGGCTGATATCATAGTTCTGGCAGAAACAACACATCAGGTTGCATGAACTAAAGAATATTGTTCCTGAGCCATGTTTTCCTACTAAAGGCCGTTCTTCACCGAAATGGGGGCTAAAGCTTGCTATTTTGGCAAATTTACCTGTTCGGCATGAGCCGGGATTAAATGGTAATCTTAATCTTTCTGCTTTACAGTTTCCTGGACATAGGGTGCAGCTTTCAAGTAGTATCGCAGCCTCTTTTGCGCGTTTTTGCAAAAGGCCTTTTTTGTATAAATCTATATAAGGTGGCTGCATGCTTTAAGTAATACGCTGATACTTTCCCATAAAACTTGCTTTATCTACTATGCTTCCATGAATTACCTGCATTAAGCTTTTTTTAGAAAATCCTGGCTGCAAATCATGTTTAGCATTAAGTGCGTAAATCTTGAAAAAATATCTATGCAGATGTCCTCTTGGAGGGCTTGGGCCGCCGTACCCGATGCTTTTAAAATCATTTATTCCCTGTATTCCTCCAATTTCAGGTTTTTCAACTCCGGAAATATTTTCGGGTAATTCTGTGCAATCCGCTGGTATGCCATAATAAACCCAGTGTACCCAGGTTCCTGCCGGAGCATCTGGATCATCACAGATAATTGCAAAGCATTTCACATGCTTTTGATTGCATGACCATTTTAATGGGGGAGATACATCTTCTCCGTCTGCTGTAAATTTTTTGGGGATAATTTCACCGTATTTAAAAGAGGGGCTGGAAAAATCCATAGTTGACTCCTTATTTTTTAAATAATTTTTTTTATTTCTTTGTTTAATCAGGAGTATAAGTAATATACTGCAAGTATATATTAGATTTTAAGAGTTAGTAAAGCTGGATTTTTCATTATAGTCTGCACAGAATAAATTTTTTTAAAATAATAGTATTAAATGAATATATAAGTAAGAAGATCATGAAAACATCAATATATTATTTTTCCGGTACCGGTAATTCGCTGCATACGGCAGATGAGCTTAAGAAAAGAATTAGTGATTCAGAGCTTATACCTATAGTCTCTCTTTTAAAAAAAGATATCATAAAAATAGAATCAGAAACTGTAGGAATAGTATTTCCTATCCATTTAACTATTCTGCCTACTCCTGTAAGAGAATTCATAGAAAGGACTGATTTTAGTTCTGCCAGGTATATTTTTGCTTTTTTAACGCAGCAGGGAACATTTTATACAGCAGACCATTTTATGAGAAAGATATTAAAGAAAAAGGGTGCAAAATTAAATGCTTTTTTATTCAGAATATGATAAATAGCTCGCCAACTGGTATCAGACCTACTCCCGGAGATAAAAATTGGCCGGAAAAGATATCAGAAGATAAAATAGCTCTTCTGGAAAAACCCTTCCAGGATAGACTTGAACAAGTGGCTGATATTATCATTAATAAAAGAGATTATAATGAACCAGGTTCCGGTTCTTTGCTGATGAAAATACTAAATCCCCTTTTTTCAATGATGACGAAAAATAACAGGGCAGAGATAAAATATTTCGCAGATGATACCTGCACAGACTGCGGAAGGTGTCAGAAAGTATGCCTTTCAAATAAGATTAAACTGGTTAACAAAAAGCCGGTCTGGCAGCAGGATATTATATGTTATCACTGTTTTTCATGTTTTAATTTCTGTCCGGAGCAGGCTATACTTATTAAGTATTATAAAGATAAAAATGGCAGATATCATCATCCGGATGTTACTATGGAAGAAATCGCGGCGCAGAAGTAGAAAAAATTTCTGTGAAGCAAACTATTATAAAGCTAAACTGAAGATGTCAATAAATTTTTTTTAGTAAATTTCCGCCAGCCTTTTAAGCC
>SDBV01014200.1_pt1 | contig 10052 bp, 7 predicted proteins | sample 2277081 | NCBI WGS metagenome assembly SDBV01 (sample SAMN10402039, study PRJNA504765) | marine sediment metagenome | isolation source: marine sediment core GS10_PC15, 223 cmbsf | place: Arctic Ocean: Southern Knipovich Ridge | collected 2010 | reverse complement strand
TGAACATATTGGCGCAATGTGTTCCGTGGGAAACAATGCACTGACTATAATGCCAAATGGAGATGTATTACCATGTAGGAGATTACCAATTAAATTGGGAAATCTGCTTGAGACCACAGTCTATGATATATGGTATACTAATCCTCTATTATGGGAATTCCGTAATCCTGACAACTTGAAGGGTAAATGTAAGGGATGCGAATACATCCCGGTTTGCCGGGGCTGCCGCGCTCTCGCCTATGCTATGACAGGGGATTATCTTGAAGTTGATCCTCAATGCTGGAGATAAGATTGTGAAATATAAATTATCTCAGCATGTGCGATTACACTATGATGAGGCCTCAGACAACCATTACCTTTTCTGCATTGATTCTGGTGCTCAATATAGGCTGAATCGGATGGGTTATGTTATATGGATGATGTTGGAGGAGGGAAAATCTCGGGGTGCTATTACAAAGCGAATTTCCGAAACTCTCTCCACTGATAATCAATCTTATTCCAAAGATATTGATGACTTTTTTAATTTTTTATTAGATAATAAGCTAATCCGTATTTAAATAATCAAGTAGTGATAAATTAGTTGTGGATAGCTGATATCCCTTTTTAAACCTTAACCAACTATAATCTAAGGGGGAGACCAGTGGAAAAACGATTAACAAGTGAAGATTTCTTAAAAGGTATGAAATATCAAAGGCCGGAAATCAAACGTGAAAAGGTAATGACATTCATGTTTGATGCTATCAAGAAAAATCCCTCTAAAATCGCTTGCAGACAATGCTCTGGCTGTCATGGGTGCAGATAGTCTTCAGAATGATGACTTTGAAAAACTTAGATACGCTCTGACTGAAATAATCGATGATTTCATAAATCGTGGACTACCTTTAAGAAGGGTTGTATTGGTCGCATCTCTATTAAAAGATTGCCATGTAGAAATAAAGGATCAAAACAGATTAAATAAACAGATACTGAGCGAACAGAAAAGTGACGGAGGTTGGATTGATTGTGAAGACTCAACCTGGTCACTTTTTTGTCTTTTAGGCCTAAAAAAATATGATGAAAAAATACTAAAAGGTCAGTTATGGCTTGAAAATGAAAAGTGCGAAAATGAAGGGTGGGGATTTTGTAAAAGAGATAGGCCATGTATTCCTATCACAGCACAGGTTTTATATTTTCTATCAATTTTATTTTCAAACTCTGAAGCTGTAGTATGGCTTGAGAATGAGTGGAAAAAGGATTTTAACTCCCCGATTAACCTAAATTACAAGGCCGCATGGTATTTGCTTGCCTATAATAAATTCCACGATAAAATCAATTTGCCTTCTGAACTATTTGCATCAACTATCGAATATTTAATTAATGAACAAAGAATAGATGGGAGTTGGGGGCCGTGGCGAAATCATCCTGCACCTGGTGATTGTTTTATCACTGGCATCTGTATGGCCGCACTTGCCCTTTCATATCCTGTCTCGGGAGAAAAGAGGATAATTCAGGCCCTAACAAATGGAATGCAGTGGATACAGAATAACCAACTGGATAGCGGTTTATTCCCCACCCATTATATCGAAGAAGGTTCCGCATGGATTTTTTTCGGCTGGAGTAAAACTCTAGCTGCCATGCAAGGCGATAGCACATGAAGATATTGCTGATCGGCAAATACCCGCCCATGCAAGGCGGAATATCGACCAAGACTTTTTGGCTATATAAACAACTAGAGAAAGATGGGGTTAAATGCAGGGTAATAACGCTCAGAGACAAGCTCTATTCGATTCCTGACCCTGAGTCTGACACTTCAAAGGTTACGGTTGTTAAGGAAAAGAAAATTCCATGGCATATACCTGAATCTAGTTTGCTTGATGACCGTCTCATTAATGCAGCCCTGAAGGTAGCAAATGATTTTACCCCGGATCTGATTGAGACAAATTACCTCTGGCCTTTTTGTAAAGATGCCTTGTTTATTGCCCAAACTTTAAGCAAGCCACTGCTTATCCGACATGCTGGGAGTGACATCCTGAAATTTTATAAGGACCAGGAATTCAGAGATATTATGGGCAATTATTTTAATCAGGCTACGGCAATTGCCACCAACGCCTCTTCAGTTAACTTGCTCGAAGATATTTGTGACAACACAGGCAAGATACAATGTATGACAAGATATATCCCCGCCCCGAGCATATTTAAGCCTGAAAAACCAGCCCCCAAATACGACATCTTGTTTGCCGGCAAGATCAATTACCATTGGCACCTTAAAGGATTGAAGCTGCTCTTGGAATTAATCAGGCAAAAGGAACTGAAAGCCTTGTTCCTGATTGGCGGCATGTATGAAGAGGAAATTCACCAACAGATAACCGAAAAAAATCTCGGAACTATCATCAATGTCTGCGGTTTTGTTACACCGGACAAAATGCCAGCCATATACAATTCCTGCAAATTTGTTTGGTGCTGGGAAGAGGAAGGGGGAATCGAAGATTTTTCCAATATTATCTTGGAGGCAGTGTTCTGCGACACACCTTGTATCCTCAACTCAAAACTATCCGGAAAAATAGAAGCCGAGGGAGTGGTTGAAAGCTTTGCTCATCTATTATATCAAACGGACGAACAAAGTTTGGCGGATATTGATTTCAATCATCCCCCCAGTGAAAGTATCGAGAATATTGAAACAAAAACCAGCTTATACAATAAATATATGGCGGATAATAAAAACCTTTATCAGAGTGTAATTGAGGGGGAATTGTGAAACTCTCCCATATATTTACAAATACAATTCAACCGGGCAAGCTCTTTAACATTCCAGAGCAACCGGTAAATATCATGCTGGATGTTACGAATGCCTGCAATAATCGTTGTGTGTACTGCTATAACCCGGCAGATCGTTCTTTCCGGGACGACTCTACTGATCCGGAGAGGTTAAAAAAAGTCGTTGCCTTAATTGGGGAAACAGGAACAAAAGAAATTTTATACCTTGGAGGCGAGCCATTTGCGGCGTCCTTTATGGAAGAACTTTTAGAAATAGGCAAAAAATATGGGCTTTTTCAAAGAGCGGTCAGCAATGGTAGTTTTTTCCAAAATAAGGCTACCTGTGTTCAACTGAAGAATAGCGGACTTAATGAGGTCGGTATTTCCTTCCACTCATCCAACCCGATCGTGCATGATAAAATTTCGGGTAGAAATGGTTCTTTTGATGATGCCCTTATAGGAGTTGAAAGTGGTATCGCGGCCGGGCTCAACACATTTATTCAATATTCTCCAAATACTCTCAATGTGCCACATGACATTTTACTGCTTGTTCAATATCTTCAAAAGAACCTTGGTGATAAGATAAGTTTTGTCGATATTAACAGGCTGCTTCCCATTGGGCGAGGCAATAAAGGGAAAAACATTTTTCTTGGGTCCGATGAATGGTTCCAACTTCTCGTTTCGGCCACCAGTCTGTATGATATCAATTTGGAAGTTCATGCTGAATTAACTCCGTTTTGCTGGATCATGCAAAAAGCGAAAGAGCATAAGGTAACGACTGGAACTTTAGAGAAGATCTTCGAGCTTAATCGTGGTTGTTTCATGTGGGTTGCACAACTACCCCTTGATTACAAGGGTAGGATTAAATTTTGCCCAGCAGGCACTTCTGTCGGTCCATCTATCTTAGATGTGAGATGGCCAGATTTCTGGCAAGCCTGGGATCAATTTAATCAATACCGAAGTTTTTTATGGAATAATTCCTGCCTTGATTTTGATAGTAATAATGCATGTAAATATTTCTACCTCTGCCTTGGAGGATGTAAATATTCAAAAGGAACTCATTATGAGGTCGACCGATATTCGCTTGAGCTAATTTCAATTAAGAATGTTACATAAACGGAGAGATAAGTGATAATTCTGAGATGATGCCAAGCGTCTGTTCGTATAAGCTTTCTCCGGCAAATCTTCAATAGCAATAAAAATATTGTCATATTGTGACCGCCACAAGGTGATAAAATGAATGCTCCTATAAATATTGAAAGGTTTTTGCACATTAGATAAGGCAAGAAGTTTGATTCAGAAATGCATTAATAAAATAATGAACACATTATCTTTTCGAAAAGGTGAAAAAATGGATGTTCCTATAAAATTAGAAGATTTTTGCACATTAGACAAGGAAAGAGGTTTGATTCAGAAATGCATTACTAAAATAATGAACACATTATCTTTTCGCAAATTGTCTGGAAAAACTCAAGTAATACTTTCTCTCTCCGGTCCAACTGTAAGGACCCGCCTAACTCATACTATTGAAGTTGCTAAAATCGCACGCGATATATGTAAAGAACTTAAGTTAAATGAAGATTTGGCAGAAGCAATTGCATTGGCGCATGATATTGGTCATACCCCCTTCGGACATGTTGGAGAAAGAACCCTTCGGGAAGTAATGTGTGGTTGTGACACACTAAAAGGTCAGATTACTGATTGTGATTTCAATAATTCTGGTTTTAAGCATAGCCTCCAAAGTTTCAGGGTATTAAAAGATTTTGAACGGCTTGACGAAAATAATGCCGAACCAGAGTTAAAAAAAATATGGGCATGCATTTTCTGGGGAGCTGCGGCACACAGCAAAATGACTTGGGCTAAAACAAAATCTGATACAAAATCTGATATGGATAAAGAAATTTTAATTTCTTGTGAGCATTGTCCCAAAGTTTTTGTTTGTTATTTTCATGAGAAAAAAGAATGTAAAAAAAATGTACAAAAGAAAAAAGAAACATATAAAAAAAATAATGCCAATAATTCCACACCACCACAGAAAAATGATGTACATGATGAAACAATCTCGCGAAAAGCAATATGTAAACCATGGTATTGCGCAAATCTTCCGATTGTTGAAACAGAAGAAGAAACACAACAATTAATAAAGGCTGGAAAGCTAAAGCTGAGCCCTGACGAATTAATAGCTGATTTTATCCATATGGAAAACATCCATCCAGACTATGTAGACGAAATTTACTGCAGTCAAAAATGTTATATGGCCAAACTTTGGAAATATAAAATTTATGCTAATGATGCTTTTGAGAAATATAAATTTCTTTATGACCATCCATTCCCAAATAGCTTTTATGCAACATATTTTCACAAATTCTTTTATCCAGATAACAAGGAAAATATTGATTGGATATCTGTTGAAGCGGTAATAGTTAGCTTGGCAGATGAAATAGCTCAAAGGCAGCAGGATTTGGAAGATGGCATACAAAAGAACCTGATTAGTTTGGAGTTTGCTAAAGAACAAGTAAAAAAATTAGTAGATCCTTTTCTTGACGAAAATGGTAAAATTATTAGTAAGGAAGAGATTGCGAAATCAAAAAACCAAGAAGAACTCGGCAGGTTGCTTGTAAAATTTTATATAGACGCACTTACAAAAGCAACTCGTAGAAATCTTTTGGATTTTGCTAACAATAATAAAAAAGAAGGAATTAATATATATTGTTTTATTAACAATATATTCTCGCTGGATGAGTATAATGGGAATCTTTCTGCGTGGATTGACAATGAGCTATCAAACCTTCTTGATGGTGAAAATATTAAGTTTGATGAAGAATTATTAACCCCATATTTTTCGATAAATGACGACACGAAATATTTTTGTTTTATTGTTTATTTTTATTTTGAAGATTGTATCAAAAAGAATGGAATAGAAAATTATGAAATATTGATTAAGTATATTGATTTCCTAAAAAAAGAATTTTCTTTTAAACCTAAAAACAGTCTGGAAGTGAAATCTCCCATAGAGTCCTTATTAAAAAAAAAGAAATGGTTATTTATTAAACATCTTGAGGACATTGAAACACTTCTCAAAAATAATGATTTTAGTGAGGTATATAAAGATGTTTATAGTGAATATAACAAGAAGAAATATTGGAGGAATATCACACATTTTAATATATATCAATTCTATTTTTTTGACCAATTTATTCAAATGACTGATGATCTTCTTATGGATAAAACAACTACAACAACAAAAATTATTAATGCGTTTAAAAAATGCTTTTTTAAAGCAGAAAATAGATTTGATTTTTCTAATGTTTATGATGCATGGAAAACCAAGCTTGGCAATAGCGCAAATCAAGTACTTTCTAATTTAGTAAAATTTGTATCTGAAACAGAAAAAACAATACTTATTGGAAAATTGAAAGAGGATGCTCTGGAAAAATTTGAAGAAGACCAACGAATTACCATATTACATAGCGAGGCGGTTGAAAAAAATGATGGCAAGGCCAGCTATATCCTAAAAAGGTTGTTTAAAGCCTTCATAGCCAACTCACACCAATTACCTGACGAATGTTTGAGAATCATTATTTTTAATTTAGTTGACTGTTATAAAAAGTTTATTGCTGCCGATGAAAAAAGTTTTGAAATAATTATCCATAAATTAAAACTAACCACACCAGAAGATGATTTAATCCAAAAAGTGTTAAATTTAAAATTTTCTCTTATTGCAGCGAACAAAATTGCTGAGCAGAACGCAAAAAATAGTATTGAGGAACCAGAAACGAAAAAATATGAAGAATATACAATTAAATTATCAAACGAAATTAATGCGTCATTAAAAGAGAGACTATCTCTACATGAATTTTTAGTATCTATAAATGATAACAACAAATTAAAATGTCTAAGAAAAGCGATAATAAAGGAGAATGATGAATTACAAGAGAAACTCAGATCATTTCGTAAAATCTTGGATAATCCAATGTTAAACGCTAATCCATTCTGGAAAAGCATACTTACTCGTGGTATCTGCGACTATATTGCCAGTCTTACCGACCAAGAGGCAATTGATGAATACGACAAACTCTATGCTGGTGTTATGGAGATTGTTTAATGTGTGGAATATGCGGTGTTTTTGGAGTTGGCGGATCAACGCAGACCGAAACGATGCTCGCTGCCATACTCCACAGAGGCCCGGACGGTAACAAGATAGAAAATTTCCCATGGGGCTCTCTCGGGTTCTGTCGGCTCGACATCTTTGGCCCTACGGGTGTTAACCAACCCGCCATTTCTTCAGACCGCAAAACAGCTCTCGTATTCAACGGAGAGATTTATAATTTTGGTGAGCTTACGTCTTTCTTGCCGCATAAAAAAAAAGTCTTTGATGAAGCCAACCTTATCCTGGAGTTGTATCTGGAATATGGGGAAAGCTGTCTTGGAAAACTAAAAGGTATGTTTGCCATTGCCATAATGACGCCAAACAAGCTGATAATGGCACGAGATCCAGTTGGAATAAAACCGCTGGTCTATTTTAAAGAAAAAGGCTCCATTTTTTTTGCTTCAGAAATAAAAGCCTTGTTAAGAGTCTGGGAAAAAGGAATTGAAATCGACAGAGATGCTCTTGCCGAAGCTTCAGTATTCGGTTTCATATTTGACATGGAAAAAACCATGTTCAAGGGTATCCGGCAGGTTCCACCTGGGTCTTATTTGTGCTTTAGTAAAAATAAGCTTCAACTTGAAAAATTTTCCAATCTTAAGGCATCTTTCTTCGGTGACGAGATCTGGAATCAGGACGATACTGAGGAAAAGCTGATGGATCTTTTGGATACGGCTTCAGGACTGTATCTCAATCATTCAAAACACTCTCAGGCAATTTATCTTTCAGGTGGGATCGATTCTACGTTGATGACACAGTTTTTACAGAAAAACAGTAATCGGAAACTGGATTCCTTTACCCTTTTTGATGACGGTAGCAGCGAAGATCGTCACTACGCAGAAAAGGTTGCACGAGAACTTGGCACAAATCACCAAGAATTCAAAACAGACGGGGAGGAATGCATAAGATTTCTCGACCATTATCTTTACCATTACGAATCACTTGTGACCGATGGTATTTTCAATGTCCTCGGAAGCCTTGCCTTTCATATTCTATCCCATAAAATCAGCAAAAACCATAAAGTCGCTTACTGTGGTGAGGGGGCTGACGAGCTTTTCGGAGGCTATTACTGGATGCACTCTCATCCGCTGGGCTTGGGTGACAGACTCAGAGCAAGGTCGGCAGCGGTTAACAACGGCCGGACAGGAATTCATGAGTACATCATGGAAAAATTTCCGAATGATGACACAAAAGCATCGGATATGAGAAGAGAAATATTCGATTTTTTAATGGGCCCCGGACTTACCAATTGCCACCTTTGGAGCGTGGACCGCTCAAGTTCTGCCTTTTCTTTTGAAGCAAGGCCTTTATACCTTTACGACGATATAAGAGAATGGGCTCTCTCCCTTTCAATCGAAAATAAAGTATCAAAAGACCTGAACACAAAATTGTTATTAAAAAAGCTTGCCTTGGATACTCACAATCCTCTCTTGTATGATGTTTCGGCGCGTAAGAAGATTGGAATGCCCGCGGCCCTGGATGCATCCCTAAATTCCCTTATTTCCTATTCTGAAAATGAATTCAGGAAAATGAATCAGAAGGATTTACCACACCGTGAATATGCCTCTTTCTTCACCACTGATCTTGAAAAATTGATGTTTGATAAATTCTATGAAATCTTCGTTGTCAATAGAGGCAAGTTGTCATCAACATCATTCTGAGATGTTATGATGGTTCAAGCCGATTCGCCAGGAAAAATCTGGATTTGCAATACGGATGTTGAATCCGAATGGTCGATTGCTGATACAAGGAATTATCCAAAACGTGACGTTCGCCAAGTGATTTTTCACCATTTCGAAGAGATTCTCCTTTCCAGCATCGGCCCGCACAACACTGCTATTCTCAGGAGCCAGCCGGATTCCCAATTCCTAGCGTACCTAGAAGATCTGGGAATAAAAATACCTGAAATCCTTTTTGTTCAAGGGAACGAAGAGGAAACTTGGTTACCAACGACTAGTTTAATCATACAAGACCCGCATTTTCTAAATGAGCTTAATTCCCGTGTTAGAGAGGGTAAAGCCAAAATCCTTGAAAGTTTTGGTATTTCAAAAATAATAGAAGATATTGCTCACCAAACAAATCTCACACTTTCTTATGCAAACTCTGAGATATCAGCATTAATAAGCCGAAAATCTTTTATTCGCAATCTCGCTATTAATCTCGGAATACCCTTTCCAGAAGGTGAGGTTTGTGAAAATATCAAAGATATTCCACGTGTGGTTAAAAATGTTCGGTCAAAAGTAGGGGATTGTCCTGTTGTTATCAAACCTGATTTAGGTGCATCTGGGAAAGGACAATATATTATTCAAAGCCAAAAGGATTTGGAGAACATATCCAACTCAATTCAAGACGGGAAGTCATTTGGTTACGAACCACCCTATATAGTTGAACAATGGTATCCAAACAGTGCCACATTCTCATATGATTTTAAAATCGACCGGTCTGGTTATTCCGGCACTCCAATCATTCTGCGTGAAGCATTGGAGCGTTCAGATATAAAACATTACGGATATATCTATCCGGCTAAGTATAAAAATATATTGCATGATATTATACATAATACCATTAAGCTTTTTTCAACAGCATTGAATGAAAAATATGGTTATTATGGACCCGTTAGGTGCGATGCGCTTATTCTACCGGATGGCCAGGTATTTCCCGTTCTCGAACTAAACGCACGTCATTCATTGTTTCGTTTTATCGATCCATTACATAAACAATTGGCTCCGGAAAGTGTTGGCCTCTTCTGTTGGTTCTTCTTTCATGCTCCAGGTCATATTTTATTCGGAAAATTTATCGATCAAGTAATTGGTGCGGATTTGCTATTTGATAAAAACAAGCGTGAAGGAGTGGTTGTGCCTGTTTGGAATACTGTAACGGCGACTGAAAACAAAGGGGATTGGGTAGTTGAATCACCTTTGAGAAGGTTATTTCTTTTGGTTTTAGGAGATACACCAGCAAAGGTACAAAATATAGAAAATAAAGTATACGAAAAGTTGAAATCCTTTTATTAGGTGAGTCAAGTAGACCAGTTTCTCCCAATGCTACGGGTTGAGGTTTGTTTTCTCCGTTTTCCGCCTGGTTTCCCGGCGGTGCCACCATATTTCAACCATACATCAGTTGGCCCCGGCCCCTCACAGAACCGTGAAGGGGGACATCGTGCAGAGCGTGC
>SDBV01014199.1_pt1 | contig 10053 bp, 9 predicted proteins | sample 2277081 | NCBI WGS metagenome assembly SDBV01 (sample SAMN10402039, study PRJNA504765) | marine sediment metagenome | isolation source: marine sediment core GS10_PC15, 223 cmbsf | place: Arctic Ocean: Southern Knipovich Ridge | collected 2010 | reverse complement strand
GCAGTTCTCAATTTGGCTCCGCCAAATTGAGAACTGCTCCTAGGCCGAGATGTCCACTTGCTACATTTCCAGATATGCTCTTAACTTCTCCACTTCCTGCTTCTTCTTCGAGCTACTCATCTTGGCTACGTTGAGCAACTTCCACCTGACGGCAGGAAGGCGTCCTATATCGCTCAACCTCAATAGATCCCAGTCATGTTGCTGAAACCAAGCTGGTAGCTTCTCGCCTCGCAATCCATAGAGAAACACCCGCGTAGTTTTCTCTGCTACAGATCTAACCCGATGCCTCCTGCTCTAGCCCCAGGAGGGTTCTTCCGGAACACATCAAGAAACCGAACCGGTCACTCCCCGAAGCCCCGTCGACGCTACGCCACAAAGCGAATAGAGATATTGCGCGGTTACCTGGTGGAGATTACGGACCGCGTCATCTCGAAGGCGGTCTTCGCCGACAGAGCGGAGGTAGAAGTGAGGCATGATGCGAACACGGCGTTGCCGGACAGGTAGGCGTCATTCTACCAAGAACCTGCGAGCGCACCAGCTGTTGGAGTTCTGTCACCCTATCCAGATCCGTTGAACCTGCCTCTCAACGGCGAATCCTCGACATGACGTTCAGCATCCTCTTGTCCTCTGACTCGATTATCTCATATCCCAGGAGGATCCTCTCATTGTCAGGGTACAGCTTGAGCTTTCTCAAAACCATCATGCCTACTATTGCGCTGATCTTTTCCAGAGCCTGCGGATCGTCCGGCGGGAAGCATTTTGTGACGAATTCATCTATCTTCGCCTCACGATCCTTTTCCGGGAAGATTGCGATATTCCAAGCAGCCATCGCCAAAGTCAGCATTGCCTTCTCATTATCCGCGAGTTCAAGAAGCGGATCGGCGAAGTCGATGAGAATCTCAGACATCTTGTCCATACCCTTCGGTTCCACGATCACAGAACTTGTTGGGATAGACCTCTCTTTCGCCATCCTAACAGCCAGATCCATCTGAGCATTTCTTGCTTTCCTTCGCTTCTTTTTTTTGCCGGCTCCCACGAGCAAACCTCCCAGCAATGACTTCGGAGAACGGAACGTCTCTGTGTATTATACCTTCTTTCGCCTCATATTACCCTACTGTGTTCGCCCGTCAACGGTCTCTGTTACGGCACAAGCACTTCGACAATTGGCTGGTGCCCCAGCTGACTCCATCTCCGCCCGAAGTATTCACACTTGGTGAGGTTGGCGAATATGCTGCACGTTTCTGTTATGTGCCAGGATCTTGCGCACTGTGTTTGCCTGACGCATGCTTCTGTTTTTTGCGGGGATGCGGAAGCTCGATCCTATCGGCGATCAGAGCAAATCCAGAACAAATCTGTGGGTCACGTCGGAATTGATGCGGTTGAGCCCACCTGCTGGGCCACCGTCCAACCGTTCCACGCACGCTTGCCGAAGGGACACAGAGGAAGCCGCGGAGCTTGCGAAGTTTCCCTCGGCGGCTGCATCAGCGACAAAAATTCAGTATTCGGCCGCGGCAGGCTGCCCCGCGAAGGCACGGCGATCCAATTCTGTGCCGGAAACTCACCCTCCGGTCGCGCGATGGCGCCGAACGGGATCTCGCGGAACTCTTCGCCTTTCGTGGCCCATTCCTCCGGGGACCAGTACGCGAAAGGGGGCAGGTGTATCTGGTATTCGGCTAAAACCCGCTTGGCACCGGTTATGAGCTCGTTGATCATGGATCGTTTCATCGATCTACTCCTCTCCCTCCTCGAGGACAACCACCCACCCAGTTTTACGCACCGAAGCGCCCTCCTCCACGAGTTACTCGGGCACAGTTGCGCTATCTTCAGTCGTGCCGAGATCCGGTATAATCACTTCAATCGTCCTGCTCTATTTCCAGTTGATGCCTTCGAATAAACTTCTCGGCGGAGTGGGGATTCCTGCATTCGGAGCTCAGCGCCTTTCGGGCCGCACCGAGATAGCGTTGCTTCAGACACGTACCGTAGTTCACCTTCGCAAGGCCGAGCCCGACGGCTGCGGAGAGCGACTCGTCGGCGATGCCCGATCCCCCGTGCAGCACGAGGGGCACATCCACCCGCTCGTATATCGCCGACAGCCTGTCGAGGTCCAGCTCCGCGCGGCCGTTGAGCATGACATGGACGTTGCCGATGCTCACAGCGAGCAGGTCGATCCCGGTTTCCCGGACGAATCGTCCGGCAAGCGACGGGTCGGTGCTCGAGCAATCTTTATTTTCTCCGTCGCCCGTCCCCCACGGGAGCTCTCCGAGCTCGGATTCCACGGCCACATTGCGAGCGTGCGCGAAACTGACGATATCCCTGACCCAACTGCTGAAAGACTCGTAAGGCGCGCCAGGGTCCGACGGCATCACGAGGTTGAATCCTTTCGAGACCGCCGTGCGTATCCACCGGTCGTCGGGGCATTCGTTGAAAATGAATCCGCAAGGAACCTTCGCCGACTCCGCGGCTTCGCGCCCTAAATGACCGTAAAGCGTCAGACGCTCCTCGACGCGACGCTCCGCATGGCTCAGGAACTCACCGTTGAATCCGATAATCACCGGGGAGCGCGATTGCTCCGCGGCGTCGATTACGCCTTGAAGGGACTCGAGGTTCCAGCTTTCGAAATAGCCCACTGCGTAACGCCCCTCCCGGGCACGGGCCATCATCTGCGGGATTGGCTCAAGTGGCATGAATCGGCTCCAAAGCCCCGGCAACGAGGTTTTTGAGGCGCAGCAACCGCACCGCCTCAGCTCGTGGCAAATCCGGAATGAATTCGTCACGACAATCTCTCTCTGCCTTTGGTTCAATATCTGCGAGGGTAGAGCCTAGCGAATTTGCAAAAATAAGTCAATTTGCAGCACAAATTGCAGATTGGCAAGACATCCTTCCTGGAACGGTATTGTCTTCTCCATTTATCCCTTGATTCTGCGCACGATTCTTGACTTTTTGCATGAGTTCGGGTAATAAAATATCCTGTCACTCAAGCATGGTCATGCTTTCCTGCAGATTGGCAACTCAGCCGAAGTTGGCTGTGTTCGGCGAAGTGCCGGCGGCGATCATTGTAGTGATCTTTTTTGCAGTGTTTGCTTGATGGAGCAGATACCGGGGGACAGGATGCGATGAAAACCAACGAAAAATCCTATACGGTACGAGCCGCTCACTGTGCATACAGGGCTTCCGCAGACGAGATCTATCGAGCACTGTCGGTGATCACGGGCCCGCTGGATCGCTCATGGCGGAGGATCGAACGGGCCGATCGGGTGGTCATAAAACTCAACATGATGAAGCTGCCCGAGAAAATCGCCTATTTACACGGCCGCCGCCGGGAGCTCGTGGATGACGCTGTTTGCAGAGCCGTGCTGCGCCTCCTGCGGGAGAAAACGAACGCCGAAATCGTCGCTACAGATACGAACGGCTACACGAATGAACACCTCATGGGCGTCGACTTCAACTACGCCGGCATTTTGAAAGATTTCGGCGTTCAAATGGTCGATTCCAATACGCCGCCTTTCCGCTCTTTCGAGGTTCCGGGAGGCGGCGAGATGTTCGGCCGTTATACCCTGAGCGCTTGTCTGGAAGGGGCCGAAGTCGTTTCAGTGGCTAAATTGAAGAATCACAAATTCATGGGTGTAACCCTGTGCATGAAAAACCTCTTCGGCCTTCCGCCCATCTCGCTGCCGGCCGGCCGGACGCGCAGTTACTTCCATCACGTCATCAGGCTGCCCTACGTGCTGGCGGACCTGGCTATGATCGCCGATCCGTGCCTAAACATCGTGGATGCCCTGATCGGGCAGAAGGGACGCGAGTGGGGCGGAGAAGGGCGTATCTGCAACACGCTGATAGCCGGAGACCAGGCCACAGCCACCGATGCGTGTGCCGTTCACCTGATGGGGCACGATCCGGGCGCCGACTGGCCCGTTCCGCCTTTCCGGAGAGACTGCAATCACCTGCTGGTGGCCGCCAAGCGGGGTTACGGCACCGTCGATTTGAGCCAAATAGACTTTGCGAGTGAAGTCTCGCCTCCTCTGGCCGACTTCGATTCCGAACAAACCGATCCGCTAGAGCTCGTCGAAAGCTGGAGGAGGACCACCTGCGAGCAGGCCCTGTTGTACAGGGAAGAGAAGGAGCGATTCGCCAGGCAATTTCGGAACGAATTCATCTACCTGCAGCAGGGCAAGGTCGTCTGGCACGGGTCCGATCCGACTGGTCTGGCAAGCCGTCGCGTGTTGAGCGGCAGTGACAAGGATCAGGCCATGTGGCTCAAGTTGGCCGATCCGGAAGAGAGAGAGGAAGAGAATTTTTCCGTGTATGAACGGACCCTGGCGTCCATGATGAAAGACAAAATGACTTAGCGGTAATTGCGCAAGTAAGCGGCAAACAGAGGATCGGCGATATGGTAGCCGCTGCCAGGTTTTTCAATAACTCCCGCACGCGCAAGACGCTTGAAGATCTCTGCCACGGTCCGATTGGAGAGATTTGCCTTGGCGAGAAATGATTTTGACTGCGGTTTCTTAACTTCACCCAACCGGGCCAATACAATCAGTGTTTTCTCTTCTGCCGCGGAAAACGTTGAAATGTATGATTCGTATCGGCTTTCACGGTTATCGAGAAGCTTTCGCAGGGCAAATTCGATGTCATCCTGATCTATCGCCTTGTTTCTGTGAAGATCCATCAACTGCTGGCAAAGCCGATTTATAGCTTCCGGTACCCGCTGCAAGCTGTCCTGCAGATACCTCGTGCTCTCTCGCGATACCACGAGTGCGTTCTGTTGGAATCTCTCCACTATGTATGCATGGTAATCATCATAAGGAATAGCATAAAATTCAAGATCCGTGCCCCATCCCGCCAAGGGGGCCCCCGGTTTCGCGAAAATGTCGGACAAAATATGGCGTTTTGATCCCATGAGAATGACAGGCGTGTCGGCCATTTCCTCGAAGACCGCTCTGAGCAGACCAATAACATCCTCCACCCGAGCGATATCCTGAAACTCGTCCAGTACGACAAGTGATGGCAGTTTGAGGGCTATCCGCGCTATATGTGAGAAGATTGATACGACGGTCTGTGGGCTTATCTTCTCTGAAATCCCTAACGAGATGCTGGGTTTGCCTGTGAGGGTATCGATAGAAACCTCTGGTTTGAGCAAAGAGAGAAATCGCCTGGTATTTTCCACCAAACTCCTTATGGGGAATGATTCTTCGAAAGAGCGCTCGAACGCACCGGTTAGTCTTAGAACTAGCGATTCCATGCTTCTGACTTCCATTAGATCCACAAAAAAAACAAATCTCCGTCTTTTCTCTTTCTTAAAATCTTCGATGACCACATTTTTAATCACCGAGGTCTTGCCGTAGTTGCGAGGCCCATAAACCACAACCTTTTCGCCCTGCGCTACGTATCTCTTGAGGGCTTCCTGTTCTCGGACCAGGTTGCAGATATTCTCTCTGTCGACGAGATGATCGTAAACGAAACGTTTCATGATACATAAAGCATGATACTTTATGTATCATATGTCAAGAAAAACTCCGGCGTCAGCCGCCCAACGCGCCTGAATCGAGCATTGCCTGAAAGGGGGAATCCTCGATCTCTAGAGGCAAGTCGACCCGTCCGCGCCTGCGGCTGGACTCGTAGGTTGCGAAGATGAGCTCGGTTGCGCGCAGAGCCTTGCGGGCGGAGAGGACCGGCTCCCTTTCGGTTCCGATGCAATCGACCAGGTCCCGGATGCCGGCCGACACGTGTTCCTCGCCGTGGAGCCCGGCCACCCCCTCGACTTCCCTCCACCGGCCGCCGGTATCGGCATTGCGGTATCTCAGGTCAGGACCGTCTTTGACCCCCACCTCTATCGTGCCGCCCGAGCCGACGAGACGGTTGCCGCAGCTCATGTCCCTGAGCTTGCCCTCACGGGGCCCGAAGGCGCCCTGCCCCGTTACCAGCAGGCCGCTGACCCCGTTGCGCCACTTGAGGTAGCTCACGGCCTGACCTTCCACCATGACCCCGAAGATCTCGCTGCCCCCGCGGGCGTCGATCTGCCCGATAACCCATTCCGCGAGCACTTCGTCGTTGTACATGAACATCAAGTCGAACCAGTGGGTACCCCAATCGAAGAGGTTGATGGTGAAAGCCTCCAGGCGAAGCAGCTCTCCGATGGCGTCTTCGTCGAGGAGTTTCTTTGCGCCCCGGAATGGCGCTCCGAAACGGCGCTGGTGATTGAAAGTCAGCTGAACCCGGCGGCTCTCGCATTCGGCCGCCATACGGCGGCACTCTCCCCACGTCGGCGCCATGGGTTTCTCGGCGTGGATCGCCTTGACCCCGGATCGGGCGGCGTCGATCACCAAGGGTGCGTGCAAAGCCGGCCACACGCAAACGCTGACAATGTCCAAGCGCTCCTTGGTCAGCATTTCCTGGTAGTCAGCATAGCCCGACGGGATTTGCCACTGCTCGCGGAAGGCCTTCAGGTTGTCCTCGTCTATGTCGGCGGCGGCCACGAGGGTGCACTCCGGGCTGGCCGTGAAGCCCGCGGCGTGGAGGTGCCCCTGCCCGAATCCCGTCGCCCCCGGCTCGCTGCGTGGCCGTCCGCATCCGATGATGCCTACTCTGTATGATGCCATGATGCGGGATTTTCGTATCCCGCGACTGAAAAGTCAAGATCGAAAGTCAAAGTCGAAAGCAAAGATCGCGACCGGGAGACTGCAATCTTCGCGAGTCCTACGGTTTTTGACGGCCGGCCGCGGCCCGAAAATTTCGCCATTGCGCATCAGAAGTTGGCTGTATGAATGCGCGGCAGCTGTTCACATTTTGGGGTCCAATTTTGCGTCGATCATTCTGATCAAGCTGCCGGCGAGATTCAAGACCTCCCGGGCGTTCTCTCTGTTCAGGATCGCATTCGGTCTATACCTTGCTTCATTTCTGAGTTTTAAGGCCAGGTTCAAACTTCGCCCGACGCTTTTTTCGATTTCATTAGGCTTCACGTACAACTGGCCAAAAAGATTGACAACTCCGCCATGGCTTCCAGGCACATCGTTCTGTTTCAGCAGAATAAGCCCTTTTGCAGCCAGTTCGGCAGCATTGTACGCGGCGTCGATCGCCAGCCTGATTCTATCCCTGGTCAGAACATCTTCAGCCGATTCTAAATATTCATCGGCCAGATCTCTTATATCCCTCAAAGCGGCGATCTTTAAATCATGCTCTCCCATTGTGTACACCTCATGACCATGACGGGCCACATTCTGCAAGAAGAAATCTTGCCCTAATAGAAAATCAGTAATGCTCGAGGTAATTACCTCGAGAGGCGCATTATACTCGAGCATAAAATCATAGACCCTGTCCATAATGGGTTTTTCAATTCTGAGAACGTCTGTGGTGAGGATCAAGATATCGATATCAGAATCTGGATTGGCGGTGCCTTTCGCAAAACTGCCGAAGAGAATTATCTTGGCGATGTTTTCTCTGAAAGCGGCGTCTAATAGGTACTTGGAAAAATCATCCACGAGACGAGATATAATCACATTTCCAACCAATCAGGCTTGCTTTGACGGATGTACAAAACGATATAGCGTACCCAGTTGCCTGTCAACAAGCACGCAGATTCCCCTCAGAAGCCGATTCAATTGCCCCGCGATTTGTCAGACACCGATTGGGGCGTATTGTGGGAGCATGGTGGGTACCCGGAGCCATTCGTGCAGCGAGAGGAACCTTTCCAGAGCGCTCGCATACTTCCAGAAACAACTCGCCTGTCCCCATACATTCCAGGTCGTAGTAGATAGCCCATTCGTCGATTCGGACTGCTTCACATACCGGGATCCGATTGTAACACCTGCGCGGACATTGCTCTCTCAACTGCCGTGACGCGCCCCTATCGAGAAAGGGAAATCGCCAAAAGCGAAAGTGGAATTAGCTGCTCTTTCTTAAGGCGTCGGAATTAAGCCCTGGACGCTACGCGCGTCTGCAGACTTCGATTTCGTACCCATCCGGATCGGTTACAAAATAGTAGCCGGGCGGATTCCCCGGCAATAGTCCCCTGAGTTTAGAGCACTCGTAGCCCATTTCCGTATGGCGCTTGTGCGATGCTTCCAGATCCTTCGTCCCAACCGCCACGTGGCTGAACCCGTCTCCGATAACATACGGTTTTTCCGGATGGTAGTTGTAGGTGAGCTCGATTGCGTGAGTGGCGTCGGCGTCTGTCAGAAAAACCAGGGTGAACTCGGCCTCGGGAACGTCCTTTCTGCTGGTTTCCCGGAAGCCCAACGCTTCAGTGTAGAATTTAAGGGATTTCTCTAAATCCATCACGCGGATGCATGTGTGCAGCATTTTATATTCCATGCAGCAGCCTCCTGTAAAAATGAACTTGATCACTGTATCTACCGGGAAATAGCCGGGAGTGTCAAGAAATACGTCTGGGCGCGAATAATCAGGCTCCAACTAACCGCGCGTTATCAAGCATCGTCGCCGCCAGACCCGGCCCCAGCGAAGATGCTTTGGCAAAGAGCAAATCGATCGTGCAAGTCGATACGTGATTGCCGGAACAGTGACAAAGCCTTGTCATGCCCACTCTCCAGGGCGGTTCGACGAAAAAGGGCACGTATTCGTCATAGCGGGATGTCGGCCACGGCCGCCGTTCTGGGCGGGGAGTTCTCGCTGGAAAACCTGGCGCGGGCCGGCGACATCGAGGAGACTGATGCGGCGAACGTGCTCGCTCCTGCAGATAAGAGAACGAGCCCTCGCCTTAGTGCCCGTGGATTCTCCTGCGGCGGCCCGATTGCTTTCCGTGCTGGGCAAATCCTACGCTCGCCGATCCTACGAAGAAGCGGTGGAGGCGCTGGAGCGATCTCTGGAGATTGCCCAGAGGCTCGGCAGGGCAGATCTGGAGGTGCAGGCGCTCCAGTACAGGGCGGTGGTGGAACGTCGTTATCTGCGCTACCCGGCCTATGTCGACATAGGGGAGCGTGCCGTCGAGGCAACCCGCAAAACCGGCGACGCGCATCTATTTCTGCATGGGGGAGCCCTTGTGGCCGGCTGGGCGCTGATGCACGGCGATCGGGCGGCCGCGGAGCGCCGGGTCCGGGAGCTAGTGGAACTACCTGGGCACGTCCGGGTCGGTTATTGGGGGGGTGAGTTGCGTATTCTACGCTTGCGGCCGGCGGCCTTTAAGGGCCGCTGGGAGGAGACGCGCGGTGTGACCACCGAGGCGGTATGGTCATTAGGCGCGCTAGGGGTGCTGCCTCTCATCAAGGCGGAGATCGGTGAGGCGGGAGCGGAAGCGACTTTTCTGGACGCGTACGATAAAAAACCTGATACGTTTTCCGAGAGTGTACGTGGCCCGTACCTGCTCGGCCTGGCCACTCTTGCACGATTGTCGGGAAGTACCACCCCTCTGGACACGATCAGGGAGCAGGGTGGCATAGCAATCCAGCGACTTCGCGCCTCATTTGGCCGTATCCACGCACTCGTGGCGCTTGGATTGGAAGCCTGGCTGCGCTCCGACCTTGTGACCCTCGAGAGCCTGTGTGGTGATGAGCCGGCCGCTCCCCCCCACCAGATGATGACCATGGGATCCGCGCTGCTCGATCGTCTCAGGGGGCTCTTTGCCGGCGCCCTGGGGCGAGATGAGCAAGCCCGTGCCTACTTCGAGAGCGCGCTGAGCTTTTGCCGCAATGCGGGTTTCTTGCCGGAGTTGGGTTGGAGCTGTCTAGATTATGCCGATTTTCTGACCACAGATGGCGAGAGCAAGAGGGCAAAGGTGCTCGTGGCCGAGGGCCTGGAGCCGGCATCACGACTCGCTATGGTTCCCCTGTCAAGGGAATTGAAGCGCCCGCGCGAGCGGCTGGAGGGGCAGGCTCCCGACGGTTTGACGAAGCGGGAGCTCGAAGTCTTGGGATTGGCCGCCTCGGGCCGGAGCAACCAGGAAATAGCGGCGGAGCTGTTAATCAGCTACCACACGGCTGTCAACGGGTGCAACCGGTGCTCCGCTCTCATAAATTGACAGTTGAGATGGCCCAGACGTGCTAATAGTAGGTTTGCCGGGCTAAAAAGACCGTAAAGGGTGAGTTTTCAGAGCGATCGTGATGA
>SDBV01014198.1_pt1 | contig 10053 bp, 11 predicted proteins | sample 2277081 | NCBI WGS metagenome assembly SDBV01 (sample SAMN10402039, study PRJNA504765) | marine sediment metagenome | isolation source: marine sediment core GS10_PC15, 223 cmbsf | place: Arctic Ocean: Southern Knipovich Ridge | collected 2010 | reverse complement strand
TTGTCTGTTAATCTTTTCTCTGAAATCCAGGCTAGAGCGTTTTCATCATAATAGCTCAACCATATCTCTTTTCCCGAAACAGGATTGTTTCCTTCAACATAGATTATATTTATTTGTTTAGTTCCTTCCTGTACGGGAGTCGGTGTTGGCTCTGGGGTTGGACTCGGCGTCGGAGTCGGAGTTGGAGTTGGAGTTGGTGTGGAGCTTGGGCCAGCACAGCCAATGACCATTGTAGTGAGGATTGCAAAAGTAACAATAAATACCAAAAGTTTTAATTGTCCCATCTCGTGCTCCCCTTTCGGTCAATTTCAAGAACCTAAGTCGAAAAGGGCACCAAGCACTACTATACTAATTAGCGGTTCTAGTGCCCTTCAATTACCTACTCATCTGCCCTAACCCACCACTCGCTATTTAATTATTCAAGTCTATTTCGTATGTTGGAACTAGAGTTTAATACTCCTTTGCGACTTTGTCAATACCCCAGAATGGAGACCATTATCAGTTGAACTACACCCAGAATACAATACTTGTCATCGGGCGAGAGGCTTGTATAATGATAACATAATGTTATACAATGAAAATACATAATAAATGGTAGCGAGGCAGTATAGTGAGACAGGTGATTGGGGATTTTTTGAATTATCTGGCTGTGGAAAAGGGCTTTCCCCAAAACACTATAGCTGCTTATGGTAATGACCTGAATCAATTAGCTGGCTTTATTGAGGGGGAGGCAGCCAGGCGTGGTTCCATTCCGCCGTGGGCTAGTTTTGACCGTCAGGCCATGCTGAGCTACATGCTCGATCTACGGCAGAGGAATTATGCGGCTACTACGGTAGCCCGTAAGGTGGCGGCTATCAGGTCCTTATTTAAATTTATGGTGGCTGAGGGTATTATCAAGAGTAACCCAATACAGGATGTGCATTCGCCAAAGATAGGAAGGTCATTACCCAAGCCCATATCGATCAGTCAGGTTCGCTTGTTGCTGGAGCAACCGGGTAAGCTGTCTACCCCGGAAGCCAAGAGGGACAGAGTCATGCTGGAGCTGTTATATGCTAGTGGCATGAGGGTGAGTGAGCTAGTCTCGTTGAACATGGGTGATGTGGATTTAGAGAATGGTTATGTGCGCTGCCTGGGTAAGGGGAACAAAGAACGGGTTATTCCTATTTATGAACAGGTGGCTTTGAAGGTTAAAGATTATGTGGAGGAAACTCGTCCTCAGCTAACGCATAACAAGGACGAGAAGGCTTTATTCCTTAATCCCCGTGGGGAGAGACTGACGAGGCAGGGTTTCTGGCAAAAGGTAAAAGAGTATGCCAAATCAGCCAATCTGGAGACTACTGAGGTCACCCCTCATACCCTAAGGCATAGCTTTGCCACTCATATGCTAAGTGGTGGTGCTGATTTGAGGTCGGTTCAAGAGTTACTGGGACACGCTAACATATCTACCACGCAAATCTATACCCATCTTACCTCCGAGCACGTTAGGCGAACCTATGAGCAGTCTCACCCCAGGGCTAAGTAACCGGTAAAGGAAGGTTTTATATGCCTAGTAAATCGCGGCGTGGACGGGGCAGTCGTTCAGAGCGAGGCAAAAAAAGAGGGAGCAGTCAGGGCTTAGTGACTGGTGTTCAGCAGCAAGCCACAGCTAAAAGTGATAGACCTGTTTCTCCGGTGCCGGCTCCTTCAGTAACAGTGGTAACACCGAGGCCTACCCTGTCTCCTGTTCAGCATCCTTATCTAGCTACTGAACTACGGAGGATTGCTATTCTAGCTGGGATTATGCTGATTGTCCTGGTGGTGTTATATTTGGTTATCCCCTAGGCCTGGTGGTGCCCATTATGGACTTTGAAGCGGCGAGAGCCAGGTTAGTCAAGCACCTTAACGCTGAGATTAAGGATGAGCGGGTATTAGCCGCTATGGCTCGTGTACCTCGGGAACGCTTTGTGCCACCGGAGATGAAGCATCTGGCCTATGAAGATATGCCATTACCAATCGGCTTTGAGCAGACAATTTCACAGCCTTTCATCGTTGCCTTGATGACTGAGGCGCTGCAACTTAACGGTAGTGAAAAGGTTCTGGAGGTGGGAACGGGTAGTGGCTACCAGGCAGCTATTCTGGCTGAATTAGCTCGGCTGGTGATTACAACCGAACGTCTGCCGGCACTGGCTGAAACATGCAGGGATGTATTTGATGACCTGGGCTATACCAATATTGAGGTGAATGTGGCTAAAGCGACTTTAGGCTGGCAGCGCGAAGCACCTTATGATGCCATAATGGTTACTGCCGGTGCCCCCAGGGTTCCGGTCGACCTGCTGGCTCAACTAGCAGTCGGTGGGCGATTGGTAATTCCGGTAGGCTCTCGCTACACGCAAGAGTTATACAAAATCACCAAACGCAGAAATAAGAATATAGTTCAGAACTTAGGGGGCTGTCGCTTTGTTTCCCTTATCGGTAAGGATGCCTGGGAAGAATGAGAAGTGAAGGAGGGTAAGAATGGAAATCCTGGAGGCAATTAAGACCAGAAGGAGTATACGTAAGTATAAGTCTACCCCGGTAGACGATAAGACTTTAGAGCTTATTCTGGAGGCTGCCCGCTGGGCACCATCCTGGGCTAACACCCAATGCTGGAGATTTATTGTGGTGCGAGACAGTAAGATAAAGAATGAGCTTGCTGATACACTAAATGCTACTAATACGGCCCTTGAAGCCATTAAACAGGCACCACTGTTAATTGTAGCTTGCGCTGAACTGGGCAAGTCTGGTTGTCGGGAAGGCAATCTGGTTACGGATAAGGGCGATTGGTATATGTTTGATGTGGCATTAGCGATGCAGAACCTGGTATTGGCAGCTCATTCGTTGGGGTTGGCTACAGTGCATGTTGGGCGGTTTGATGCCAAAAAGGTAGCCCGCACTCTGGAAGTACCACCGGGTTATTGTGTGGTGGAGATGACTCCACTTGGTTTTCCAGACCAAGTGCGTGACCCCAGGCCGAGAAAAGAACTTTCCGAGATAGTTTTTTATGACCGCTTTGGTGCTAAGTCTTCATAGCGGTGTGGTTAGTGCGGCGTGGAGTATCAAGCCAAAGAAAATGAGATAGCCAAAGACATAAATACCCACTGCCTCCGGGCTCTTATTAATGCTGGCAAATGGTATCTTGGGTGTTATCTTATCAAGCAAATAGAACAGGGCTAGCCCAATCAGCAGACTTATCAGGAAGCTCATAGCCAATAATCCCAGACGCCTAAAATCAAAAAAGTAGGCTAGTAACGGTCCCCCAATTACCGTTGGTGCTGTCATAGCACCGTGGATGACCAGACCAACCAGGATGAAAAAGCCGGCAATGAATAATCCGGTGGCAATCGGGCTTTCTCCAATACGCTGGCGCTTTGGAATATGAGGGGTGAGAGCATCCATAGCCCTAACTCCAAGCCAGGCGAGAAGAGTGCAGATGAGGACTAACCATATGGTTTTCGCCATTGATATAATAACAATCAGCCAGAAGGGGGTTGCTAAACCTAGTATGTACATAAATTTCCTCCTTTAAGTAAGTAGCAATGGTGTAACAAATGTTTCAATGATAGCTGCGGGAAGAAGTAGAGCCAAGGCTATCAACAGATACCTTAGATTCTTCTTGAGACTGGGCAGCAGTAGGTTTCTCCTTTCTTTCTTGAACAGGGCTAGTATGGCTGCGGTGCCAAAGCTGAGAGCGGCGGCCTCAGCTAGAATTAAAGCCGGCAGTTCAATAATCCCGTGAGGCAGCAAACCGGCTAAAACAAACCCAAGGGATTTCTCCTGGACTATTACTGCTGCCACAAAGGCGAGGAGCCAGCCATTAAGGGTTAAAACTAGAATTGGCCACAGGCAAAGAATTGGGCTGAGTATGAAGCTTACCACCAGGGTTAAAGCGTTCGTAATAAAGATAATTACAAAAACGAGGAATTTAGGAAGGGTTGTTAAGAAATCGGCAAGCTCCTCAAGAGCAGCAATCGAGTTAGCCTGGGGACCAAAGATACCAGGTGGAGTAGTCAAACCCAGTGTAAAACCAGCACCAAACAAAGAAGCAGCAATTATAATCCACTTTTTATAGCTCATATCAGCACTTAAGGTTTTTACCCTGATTCTGTTGACATAAACCCTTTATGGGACACCCTTCGACTTTGCAGAAATTTAGCGGTTCATTCAATTGTAATGAAACTGAACATTTGGCGCAAGTATTGGTTTTATCCTAACCCTGTAATCATTAGCTACATTATCGCCAATTCCTGTATAATTAAGATAGGGTATTAAGAAGATGACGGCTAGGGCATCTTATCTGTAGCCCTGGTAATGATGGCGTTTATTACGGGGGTATTTCTTAGGATGAGGGTTAAGGTTTTACTGAGTTTAATACTTATATTGGTAGCCGGGTTGGCTACGGCTGGTTATGCATTGGCGACTCCATCGACGGGTTTCTACGAGAGAGATGGTGACGTGTTTGATGACTGGGAAATAAGTAGAACCAGAGCCTTTGGTGAAGACGGCTTTTATCAAATATCTGAGACTACTTTCCGCCCGGTTATAGCCTTTGAAAGCTTGGGGGAAAATACTGCCCTCGCTTATAGTTTGGGTGAACAGATAGCTGCCAAATACCCGGACAAAATACAGAGGGCAGAGGCAGTATTTTACTTCGTGCGGGACAGGGTAGATTATGCCTCTGACATAGACCAGTTTAAATATGACGAGTTTGCCCAGAATGCTGATGAGCTGGCCGAGGTGATTGAGCGGGATGGAGTCGGTTATGGTGATTGTGAAGACAGTGCGGTATTGCTGGCTGTTATGTACAAGGGGGCTGGGTTCCGTTCCGCTATAGTAGTCGGCCCTGGGCATACGGCTGCTGTGGTTTATTTGCCTGACTATAAGAAGGCAACGGCGCTTAAGCTGGAGGGCGAGACTGGCTGGATGTGGGCTGAGGCAACCGGCCGGAATAATCCTTTGGGCTGGGTGCCCAAGGAGCTTGTCAATGTTGAGCTAGCTGCCTATGAAATATCAGAAGAAGCAATAAACCAGTTGCAACCAGCTACCGCACCATCAGCCGCTGTCACTAAGACAGGTGGGGGTGGGGGTGTCCAGCCGTTTCCCTTCATTGGCGTAATTGGTTTGTTATGGTTCCTCTCCCTGTTCAGGAGACGTCGCGCTCGCTAACACGAGTGCACATTTCATCAGAATGTTACCTTGCTGTTATTTGCCTTATGTGCGGGGATATCATATCCCTTGGAACTTAAGCTTAACTCTCTGTATAGATGGGCTTGTCTTTCTTCCACTATTAAGCATTTGTAGCTTAATGTGTAATCAATCGAGTGCTGGCACTCTCGGTGCTATAGCGTAGGCTCAAACGCCGCTGGAGATTTACAGGATTTCAAGACGGCTTGACTGGCATGGGCTATGTGTCTATTATTATATTGGTGTGCCTGGCTGAGAGTACTGGAATCGCCTATTGATGGTTGGCAGAGTGCCCTGTGGCTAACTAAGCTGAAAAGAGGGGTGCAAAACATGCTATATGGGGCGGGCAAATATAAGTACGAGCTAGTCGATGGGTGGGCGAAGTGCCCTGAGGGGTGGTCGTTCGTTGACATCTGTGGTTTATTTATCGATTCACAAGACAGGGTGTATATGTTAACCAGAGGTGCTCATCCGGTAATGGTCTTCGACCGTGCGGGTAACCTGCTTACGTCATGGGGCGAAGGATTCTTCTCTAAACGTACCCACGGCATATGCGTTGGTCCTGATGGTTCTGTCTACTGTGTCGATGATGACAACCATACGGTGTCCAAATTCACCGCTGAGGGTAAGCTGCTGATGGTGCTGGGCGATAAAGAGCACCCCTCAGATACAGGCTATATACGTAAAGCTGAATTCTATGATAGGCTGGCGACGATAAAACGAGGTGGCCCACCCTTTAATCATCCGACTGGTGTAGCCCTGTCTTCATCAGGTGAAATCTATGTAACCGATGGCTATGGTAACGCTCGAGTACACAAATTCTCCCCTGATGGCACCCTGCTTTTCTCGTGGGGCGAACCGGGTAGCGGCCTGGGCCAGTTCAGGCTTCCTCACTCCGTTTGGGTGGACAAACAGGAGCGTGTGTGGGTTACTGACCGGGAGAACAACCGAATCCAGATCTTTAATGCGCAGGGGGAGTTCCTCAACCAGTGGACTGACCTCACCCGTCCGACCGATATTTTCATTGATGATGAGGAAACTGTGTATGTCTCCGAGCTAAGCCCCCGGGTGAGTCTATTCACCATTGATGGCAAGCTGCTGGCGCGCTGGGGTAACGAAAGCCGAGACAAGGAAACGGCCCTGTTCCTGGCTCCTCACGCTATAGCAGTAGACTCCCAGGGTGACCTCTATGTTGGCGAAGTCCCGATGGGATACTCTGGAGTTGACCGAGGTTCCAGAACCGTGCAGAAGTTTGCCAGAAAACCGTCTCAGAGCTAGGCTTTATGCCTCAGCCCACCAAGGCAGGAAACAAATACTCTGTAGGGCGCTATGATGGTATGGGTTAACATTCTGGCAATCGTAGTGCTTGTCTTTAGCCTTATCGGTGGACTTAGGGATGGAGCAGTTAAGAGCTTCTTTTCGGGGGGCAGGTCACTTGTTTAACAAGATGCAATATCCTTGACTTCATGTTTTTTGAAGGTTAGACTATACATTGTTCTGAAGCGAAGAGGAACACTCACCGTTAACAAACGCTTTGTGTAAGGAGATGCCAATGTTGGAGAAACCAATTGCAGTCCTGGGAGGTGGCAATGGGGGACACTGCATGGCCGCCGATTTGACTCTAGCTGGTTATCAGGTCAATTTCTACGAGCATCCCAACTTTGAGGCTAAATTTCGTACCACCTTGGAAACGGGAATAGTAGAACTGAGCGGGATAGGTCGTGAGGGGAAAGCTAATATAAACTTAGTCACTATGGATATGGCAAAAGCCATTGGGAATGTCAATTTGATTAATATTGTCCTGCCGGCGAAGGGGCATGACCTCTTCTTCAACGAGATGGTCTCCCATCTTAAGAATGGTCAGACCATCGTGGTTTGGGCAGGTGATTTCGGCTCGCTGCGGTTGTATAAGATACTCAAGGAACAGGCACCGAAAACTCAGGTCACCATATATGAAGCTCATACTCTGCCTTATGGAACCAGGCTTGTGGCTCCAGCCAAGGTAGAACTTCGCTTGGTAGCCCCACGGATTCTCATATCGGCTTTGCCGGCTAAAGACACCTGTAAGGCCTTGGACGAGCTGAAGGTACTTTACCCCTGTATCCCCGGGAAGAATGTTCTGGCTACTGCTTTCAACAACCCTAACCCCATCGTTCATCCCCCTGGCTCGCTACTGAATACTGGTCGTATTCAATACTCCAAAGGTGATTTCTATGTGTATCGGGAGGGTATAACTGAGGCCGTGGCCAGGGTTATTCGAGCTATCTTTGATGAAATTTCCGCACTGGCCAAAGCCCTCGGAGCAGAGATGCTTCACTACGAGGATAGAGATTTCCAGACTACGGCCAGCATTATGAGTGTCGCCTTTCAGGCTCCATTCGATACTCTAGGAGTTATCGCCGACATAAAAGGGCCTCATACTATTTATGACCGGTATATCACTGAGGACTTACCCTTTGGTCTGGTTCCCATAGTGGAGCTGGGTAGAAAATTGGGCGTGGCTACACCCCTTATCGAGGCGATAGTCAATATTGGTTCGGCAGTGTGCCACGAGAATTTTTGGGAAACTGGGAGGACTCTGGAAACACTGGGGCTGGCCGACTTGAGTAAGGAGGAGATACTCAAGCTGGTTGAGGGCTAGACATAGGCTAAGGAGCAGAAGCGGTCTTACTGACAGAGGTGAGACGATAGCTGATTGGTCCAGCATCTCTACAATGGTCGCATCACTCCCTTTTGTCGCCAGATATTCGGCTACTTCGGCTCCTATCTGACCTTCCATCGGCGGCAACCACCTCACCTCTGGTGTCTTTGGCACCTTGGGAACCGTTCTATGAATTCGGGCTTAATTCTCCTTCACATAGAAGAGCACCATCCCCTTGCCAGAGGAACCCCGAGGGACAAGGGGACTTCAACCCAATGCACTAGATGCCCATTTCTTCGCCTATCAACACCACATTTATTCGTCCCGCGTCCCATGCCATAATTCCTTCAGTAATCACAGTGAAGTTGCAGGTCCGCCACTCGTTTCTACAGTCAGCACACCGGCCTGTCTTTACACATGGCAGATTGCCCCACTCCAGCATTTTGAATTCGCGAAAGTGGCGCTCAGCATTTATTGGCGCTGCGACCTCGCGAATACGAGCCAAGGCTTCGTTCACATCCTCAACAATCTTGTTGACCCCGGCGACTACGATGAGCTTCTTCGGCCCAAATATCATGGGGGCAACCCTATTTCCCAAGCCATCGACATTAACCAATTTACCATCAAGAGTAACCGCATTGGTGCCGGTTAAATATACATCGGAGAGGAAGGCTTCTCTTAGCATTGCAAACCTCTGTTCCTTATCTTCAATAACATAGCGACCATCCGCATTCTTCTCCGTTGGGTGGCTGACCTTGTTTCGGTTATTCTTTCTCAGTTCAGGAGTAATCCCCAATTGGTCTAAAGTCAGCGAACTTCCACGGGCAACCGTTACCTCTTCAGGAATCATCCCCAGAATGACATCGAGGGCTTCTTGTCGGTTTGAAGCATATTGGGCGTTCAAACGCCTCTTGTTGAGGTTGGTTACTGCTATTGCGGCACGTTTTTCGTTGAACCATTTCCTGCCCTCGCTGATGTCTATCTTGCCTAACATTTTATCTCCTTTTTTCGTCAACTATTTATGTCTTAATGTATCACAAGCCGAGATTGAGTTACCTCTTTTTCGGTTACTTAGTTTGCTGCAGGGCTGATTTTCTTGCGATAGGGAGATTCAGCAACAATCACCTCTACCGCAACTCCGGTTGCCTCCTCAGTCTGCACAGCGATTTCCCTCAGTCTTTCTGCTGGTACCTGTCGTAAAGACGGCTCGGCTGGTGGTCGATGGAGAGAGTAGATTTGAGCCTTCATAGGTTGTATTTCACCAACTCTTTCGATCCATTCTCTTACTTCCTGGTCTCCGATGTTTCGAATTTTTCCATCTACAAACATCGTTTGCAGGGTGACCTTCTCCAAGGATTTCAAGCCATTTACTATAGTTCTATAATCCACGCCCTGGCATGGCCGATTGATCTTTCTGAAGGTCTCTAGACCTCCAGCATCAAGCTTCATTATCCTGAAATCTAACTTGGCCAAGGCTCGGCGCACCTTTGCCATACTTACAGTTGACGAATTTGACAGTACACCAAGTTTTGCCCTAGGGAAGTACTCTTCCTTCAGCAGTTTAGCTGTATCAGCTAGTTCCTCAAACTGAGGGTGAAGCGTTGGTTCGCCATTACCAGAGAAGGTGATATTATCGATTTCCTTGTGTTCACGGAGGGCACTTTCTAATACCTTCCCAAAATCATCCGGAGTAGGAAAATCACTGAGTCTATCGGCGGTAGCAATGGTAGAAACAGTAGTCCAGCCGTACTGGCAGTAGACACAATTGAAGGAACAAAGCTTATAGCTTATGGGCGAAGCATTCAGGCCTAAAGACCCTCCCAATCTCCGTGACCTGACGGGGCCGTAGATGATCCCAGACTGTAGTGAAATAGTATGCATATCTGAATACCTTTTCTTATATCTTCTGACAGGGCACTAGGGCATATGGTACACCATCTCGGTTAAAACATTCAACAAACAGTCTACTACTGTTGCCAGAATTCACCTGACTTTCGCAAATTCCAAAAACCCTGCAGGGCTTGCAAGGTGTGATATAATAAACCAAGTAATGAATAGCCGGTGGGTAACGGCAGGGACTGAGAGCACAAGTGAGGAGGACTAAATATGGCATTAAGGAAAGGACTCGACCCGATTACCTTTGAACTGGTCAGAAACTCCCTGAGCACCATCATCGATGAGATGGCTCTAGCTATGAATCGAACCGCTTACTC
>SDBV01014197.1_pt1 | contig 10053 bp, 7 predicted proteins | sample 2277081 | NCBI WGS metagenome assembly SDBV01 (sample SAMN10402039, study PRJNA504765) | marine sediment metagenome | isolation source: marine sediment core GS10_PC15, 223 cmbsf | place: Arctic Ocean: Southern Knipovich Ridge | collected 2010 | reverse complement strand
TACTTGTCGATCACTTACCATCCGGATCTCCTGATTCTTTATATCCGGATAGATTAAAACCCTCCGTCAAAAAAACGGGAATTCTAATTGTCGCCAAAAGGGAGTTCTAAATGTCGCTAATCAGTACACCCGTGCTATGACATGCTTATGAAGGATTAATTAAAATGACCTTTACTAGAAATGATGATGGAACCTGGGAACAAATAAAACCAATGAAGAACGTGTATCCCGCATATGAAGAAGCGTTCGGTCTATATCTTAATGTATTAGACTCGGTTTTTACTATGGCGAAGGAGGTGAACGAATTCGAGTTCATTTTCTCTCTTCTTCATGTCAGAGGGGAGAAGGATCCTGGCTGGGATAGTTTTGAAAATCTGCAAGATGTATACAACGCATTTAATCGAGCAAAGAGGAAATTTCCCTATACTCGAGTCACCAACCACTACTCCCTTTTTTTATATGGCATTATAATTGAAGCAGATGAAATTTATGAGACATTAGCCAATTTATTAAATGCAATAGCAGGAGACAGGTATAAAGTAGACAACTTTCCTAAATATGAGGACCGAGGTAAAAAAATATCCCAACCCCCGATAGACAAAGCCAATCAACTAAAGAAATGGGCAAAGCGAAGTGGATTGGATTTAACTATATATGATGATTTAATTGACAGTGATTTTCGTAATGCCATCTTTCATTCAAACTATTCGATTTATTGGCCCGAAATTAGAATACTTGATCCGCCACGAGTTTATCAATTCGATGAGTGGATGACTTTGGTTAATCGGGCACTGGCATTTATAGAAGTCTTTTTCCATTTAATGAAATCCCATAAAGCAGAATACTCTGAAATAAAAATTATTGAGCCATCGCCAGGATTCACGAACGAAGCAAACGAAAAAGCAATTACTATAATCAGAAAGCATGATGGTGTTGTTGGGCTTGCTAGTCATTTTCCAAACGGGCCAGCCCCTGAAGGCCATCGACCATTTCTCCTCGGTAATTTTTTACCATATGAAGATAAGATGGTAAATCAAGGAATTCGTATTCTACCGCCAAATAGGATTAAGAAAATAAATAAATTCCTGAAATTCCTACCCGACAGACTACGTAGGATATTAGTGGGCAAAATAAGCAACAAATATTTGGTAAGATAAAATTGCGATAATATCCATTATCGAAAGAAACGGTCAGCCAGGGTCCCGAGCACCCAGGTCTCCCCGGGATCCCTTTATACACAGTGGGCTAGTGTATGGCCAATATTTCGGATGATACCGACTTCCAGTGATCCTATCAATCCGTGTATGAACTGGATCGCTTCATATTGTCTTAAGGCTGAGGACAAGAAAAAATACTACATTATTTTGCACACCCGAGATTTTTATCGTCTTGACCAAACGGATTAAGAGTCCGCTGGGTTTTCTTTTCTACCGAGGGGGATTAGGGAAACAGCGGACTATTATCCGCATGTGATTGCCTGACAAGAGATTGCTGTCCAGTTTTGGGGGTCGACTACTGTGCTGTGTGTGGGGCACTGCCATCGGAGGAAAGCCCCCGCTGGATCAAGTGGGACATCCCCAGGGTGGCTGGATTAGGAACAAGCAAGAATGTTAATGTTTCGTTTTGCTTTTGAAGCAGTGCGTCTTTAACATGCACCACGTAGGATACAATGAGCGCAGGAAGGAGTAATAGATGAGTACATTGCAGGCGGTTCCGGAGCTATCGGTAGGGGACTTACGTAGTGCGGTCCAGAAGGAATACAGCGAAGTTGCTGCTGATCCCGATAAAGGTTTTCATTTTCATACCGGGAGGGATGCGGCCACCCGTCTGGATTATGATCCGGCATTATATGCCGACATTCCAGAGGGAAACATCGCATCGTTCGCCGGTACGGGGAATCCTTTCCTGCTAGGTCCGATTCATTCCGGAGAGACAGTGGTGGATGCTGGATCAGGAGCGGGATTTGACGCCCTAATCGCGGCCCGGATGGTAGGATCGGGGGGCCGGGTCGTTGGCATAGATATGACACCCGAGATGTTGAGTAAAGCACGTGCCGGTGCTGGCGAGATGGGGATGACGCATGTGGAGTTCAAAGAAGCCTTTATCGAGCAGCTACCGCTTCCCGATGACTTCGCCGATGTCCTGATCAGCAATGGGGTACTCAACCTGACTCTGGATAAAGTAGACACACTGCGGGAGTGGGCGCGGGTTCTCAAACCGGGCGGGCGGCTGCAGATTGGCGACATACTGGTATCCCGCCAGGTGCCGGAATCGGCCCTGGACGATATCTCATTGTGGACCGGGTGAATTGCCGGGGGCCTGCTGGAAGCAGAGCTAATCAATGCCGTTACGCAAGCCGGTTTCGAGAGCGCCGTGATTGAAAAGAAACATAATATCTTCGAGGATGTGCCCGATCCGTCCAGCGCCATGAAATATGGCACCCAGGGCATTAGCCTGAGGGCACGGAAACCGATATAATATATATTTCCGGCCAGGGCTGGATGCTGGATACTCGATGGGACCCCGCCATCGGCGGGGCTCGATACTCGATGGAGAAACCAAAAACTAGAAACTAGTACCCTTCGACTCAGCTCAGGCTCGCCCGTTGGGCCTGCCCGGCCAGGGCTACGCCCAGAGGGGCAGGACCCGAAACCAGTCTCACCACCGTCACCTCCGGCGGGATGCCGATCCGCAGGGGTGGGCCCCAGTAGCCGGTGCCGCGGTTGACGTACACCCAGGTGCCGTTGTGCTTGTGCCGGCCCATAGTGTAGGGATGGACGGCCTTGACGGCATAGGCGAAGGGGTAGAACTGTCCGCCGTGGGTGTGGCCGCAGAGCATCAGGTGGAAGCCGAGTCGGGCGGCGGCGAAGATACTGCCGGGCTGGTGGGCCAGCAGCAGGCGGGCGTCGCACTGGGGAGCACCGGCGACGGCGGCCTCGGGATCGGTGGCGTGATGGGGCGCCATCTGGTGGGCAGTCAGGTCGGTGACCCCGGCCAGCAGGATACGGCCTGCACCGTGCTCCACTACCGTGTGCTCGTTGTTCAGGGTAGTCATCCCCAGGCGCTTGATCTCGGCCAGCCAGTCATCCAGGCCGGAGTAGTACTCATGGTTGCCGGTGCAGAAGTAGACGCCGTGGGGCGCCCGCAGGTCGGCCAGGGGGGCCACGTCCTCCCGGATGTGCCTCACCGTACCGTCGGCCAAGTCGCCGGTGAAGGCGATCATATCGGGCCTGAGGGCGTTAACCTGCTCCACTACCCGGCGCACCCAGCCGCCCCTGATGGTGGGCCCCACGTGCAGGTCGGAGATCTGGACGATGCGGAAACCCTCCAGGTCGGGGTGCAAGCCGTCGATGGGGATGTCGACCTCGAAGACGGTGGGCCTGCGGCGGGCCTGGAACAGCCCATAAGTGGCAGCCACCCCGGTGGTGGCTACCAGCCCCAGGTTCATCAGGCGCACGATGAACTCCCGGCGACCCGGGTCGAAGGCCTCGGGAGCAATGGCCTCCGCCCGCAGGCTATGGACCAGTGCCAGCGCCTTGCCCCCTACCGCCAGCCCGAGCCAGAGCAGGTCCCGGGCCACCAGTACGAAAAACAGGAGCGTGAAGAAGCCCAGGCTGGTGTAACCTACGGCTGCCAGGGCGTCTGTCAGGGCATTCTCGAAGCCCCGGTAGCGCAGGATGATCGGTAGGGGCGCCAGGAGGACGAACATTGCCAGCAACCCCCAGGCCACAGCGCCCCAGGGCGGCGCCAGTCCCAGGGTGGGTATCAGGCGCAACCCCACATAGCCGTGGATCAGCACCAAAACCGTCAGGACTATAACCAGGAATATCATCATCATGGCCGGTTTCAAGGGTGCAATTTCCCACTGTGGGGGGGCTGGGCACCAGTGAAATTTGCCGCCGGGCGGTGGCGCTGCCAGTAAATGCTTTACCGGTGAGAATTTAGCGGATAACTTCGTCCGGCGCGACGGGCGCCCTTTCATTCGAGGTTATCACCATGGCCACTACTGTCGACATACTGGACATCTGGATACTGGTCCTGTTCCTGGGCGGGACGGTGGCCTATGGCCTGTGGTCGGGACGGCGCAACCGCACCACCGGCGACTATTTCCTGGCTGCCCGGGAGCTGCCTTGGTGGGCCTCCATGGCGTCAGTGGTTGCCACCGAGACCTCCGTGCTGACCTTCATCAGCCTGCCCGGGATTGCCTACCGAGGGGACTGGTTCTTCCTGCAACTGGCCTTCGGCTACATCCTGGGGCGGGTGGCGGTGAGTTACCTGCTGCTGCCGCTATACTACAGCGAGGGGATCACCTCCATCTACCAATATATCGGGCAGCGCTTCGGCCGCCAGGTGCAACGGGTGGCCTCGGGCATTTTCATGGGCACCCGGGTCCTGGCCGACGGGGTGCGCTTCTTCGCCACCGCCCTGTTGGTGCAAACACTGCTGCCCGTGTCGATCGGGCAGGCGGTGCTGCTGCTGGGAGGCGTCACCCTGGTGTACACCCTGGCCGGCGGCATTCGCGCGGTGGTGTGGATGGACACCTTCCAGTTCATACTCTACATCGGGTGCGGGCTGCTGTCGCTGGTATTCCTGCACGGCCTGATCGACGGTGGTCTGTCGGCCGGATTCAGCCAGGTGGCCGCGGCGGGCAAGTTCGACCTGATCAACTTGCGGGCCAGCGAGATATTCTCCTACAAGGTGGCCTACACCTTCCCGGCGGCAATATTGGGCGGCGGTTTCCTGTCCTTCGCCTCCCATGGTGTGGACTACATGATGGTGCAAAGGATCCTCTCCACCCGTAGCTTGAAAGCCGCCCGGATGGCGCTGATCGGTAGCGGCGTGTTCGTCACCTTGCAGTTCGCCCTGTTCATGCTGGTAGGCAGCATGCTGTGGGTGCTGTTTGCCGGGGAGCCGCTGGGTGTGGACCGGGAGTTTCCGCACTTTATCGCCACCTACTTGCCGGCGGGCCTGAAGGGATTATTGCTCGCTGGTGTGCTGGCGGCGGCCATGTCCACCCTAAGCTCGTCGATCAACAGCCTGGCTTCTTCAACGGTGAACGACTGGATGAAACGTACCGACGACCTGCGGTTGTCGCGGCTGGTGAGCCTGGGGTGGGGGTTGGTACTGATGCTGATGGCAGTGATGTTCACGTCCACGGAGAGCCCGGTGGTGGAGCTGGGCCTGCAGATCGCCTCCTACACTTATGGCGGCCTGCTGGGCCTGTTCCTGCTGGGGCGCACCGGTAAGCATTTTCACCCGGCTGCTCTGGTGACAGGTCTGGTCGGGGCGGCAGCGGTGGTGTTGCTGCTTAAGGGGCTGGGTGTGGCCTGGACGTGGTATATTATCATGGCCACCGCCGCGAATATCGGCCTGGCGTGGGCTGTTAACCGGCTGCCCTGGCTACGCACCGAGGAATAGGGGGTGATGGAATGCGGGTGCTCATCGGAATCACACTGCTACTGATGGCGGCGGTGGACACCAGCGCCGGGAAATGGCGCTATTCGCGGGTATACCAACCGGTGAATCCCACCCAGCAATTCAGCACCACCATGACCGGCCTGGACGTGCTGTTGAACGACGATCTGCGCCCCTTTCGCGGTAAAGTAGTGGCGGTGGTTACCAACCATACCGGCTTGAACCGGGAGGGCGAATTCATTCTGGACCTATTCGCGGCCGACGAGGACGTAACCTTGGGGGCGGTGTTCAGCCCCGAACATGGGCTGTTTGGCCGGGTGAGCGACGGTGTGGCCATCGGTGACTCCGATCAGGCCCGTACCGGGGTGAAGATTTACAGCCTCTACGGGCAGACCCGCAAGCCCACTCCCGACCAATTAGCCGGAATCGACGCGGTGATTTTCGATATGCAGGACGTGGGTGCCCGCTATTACACCTACCCCAGCACCATGACCCTGGTAATGGACGCCTGCGCCCGCGATGGGGTGCCGCTCTGGGTGCTGGACCGCCCCAACCCGGTGCGGGGGGACATCATCGACGGGCCGCTGCTTGACCCGGAGTACGCCTCCTTCGTGGGGATGCACCCGGTACCCATTCGCCATGGAATGACCTTGGGGGAGCTGGCCATCCTGATCAATGAGCAGGGCTGGCTGACCGACGAACGGCGGGCCAACCTGGTGGTGGTACCGGTGCTGAACTGGTCGCGCTTTGACTGGTGGGAAGACACGCACCTGGAATGGGTGCCGCCTTCGCCGAATATCCCGACCCCCGAGACCGCCCTGGTCTACCTGGGCACCTGCCTGCTGGAAGGCACCAACATCTCCGAGGGCCGGGGCACCCACGAGCCGTTCCTGATCTGCGGCGCGCCCTGGATCGAGGGGGCCAGCCTGGCGGAGCAGCTGAACCGCAGGCAGTTGCCGGGGGTGGAGTTTGAGCAGCACAATTTTACACCCAAGTCGATTGCCGGCATGGCGGATGATCCCAAGTATCGGGATCAGGATTGTGGCGGGGTGCGGTTGAAAATCATGGACCGGGCGGAATACGAGCCACTCTATACGGCCACGGTGCTGCTGCACGTGATCCGGGAATCGTACCCGCTGCAGTTCGAGTGGCGGGAGCGGGCCCTGGACCGGTTGTGGGGTTCGGACGCCCTGCGGCGCTATATCGATCAGGGCCGCAACATTCAGGCCCTGCCGTCCACTTACAGCGAAGACCGGGATACTTTCTATAGCCAGCGGAAAGAATACCTGATATACGACCGCTGAGTGACCCGATTAAGCACGGCCATACTTGGGATCCGGGGCACTATCTCCGAACCTGGGATTGTTCCATCGCAACTGACAGCCATAACGAATCCAGGCCGGCTGGCCCAAACTGAACATAGCCCCAAGCGGATCGAGATCGAACTCGATACTGGATACTCGATATTAGATATTGGATGGGACCTCGCCAGCGGCGGGGTAGGATGCCAATAACTCGAAACCTTGGCCTGAGCACTTCGCCGGAGTTTATCCTGAGTAAAGCGAAGGGCTCAGCACAAGCTTGTCGAAGGCTCGAAACTAGAAACTCGAAACTAGAAATGTGCCGCACTTGACTAAACAGTGCCGAATACTCTGGGTACTGCTACTATTAATCTCAAACTCGCCGGGAACGTTTCTCCGGGAAGCGGTTGGTGTGGAGGCGGCCAAACCCACCAAGCCCTATAGCATCGGCTTCCTGCCCTTTGCCAGTTACAAAGACGATCAAGGGTTCGCGTACGGGTTTATCCTGCAATGGGATGATAAGCGCGCCGGGGAGTTCACCCCCTATTACCTGTCCCAGCGCCTCACGATCAAACGCACCACCCGGGGTATCGGCGATTACAAATATCGCCTGGACAGCAAATATATCCTACCGGCAGACCTGCGCCTGACTTTCGAAGTCAGTTCCTATACCAGCCTTTTCGAGCCCTACCACGGTCCCGGTGGCGCCCAGACCAATTACAGTGACGCCTTCACAGACAAACGCTCGGACAGCTACCGGGGGCGTTTTTATTACATGTACGCTAAACGGTCGCTGAAAGTGAGCACCCTGGTGCAAGGGCGGCTCAGGGGGGAGAGGTTCCGTTGGCTGGCGGGATTGGTGATGGTATCCACCCAAGTCGATTCCATCGATTACGACGATTACAAGGCTGACGATCCCGGCCGGCAGACCTTGTTCGCAAAGCACTGGGATTATTATGGCGCAGCTGTAGAAGGTGGCCGGGAGAACGGCTTAGTCGGCGGCCTGGAATGGGACAGCCGGGACCACGAAGCTTCACCCCGCCGGGGATTATGGACGGAACTGCTGGCCCGATGGGTACCCAACAAGCTGGACAACGACTTCCACTACACAGCAGTAACCGCTACTCACCGGCAATATATACGCATGTCCCGGGATTTGACGATGGCGATCCGGATGAGCGGCCGTTGGATGTCCACTGGTGCGCCTTTTTTCACTCTGCCGCAGATCGACGGTTCCTTCACTTCTGTTAGCGGCCTGGGGGGCAATATGACTATCCGGGGGGTGCTGTGGCAACGGGCAGTGGGGTGGCAATATTTTTTCAGCAACTGGGAGTTACGCTACCGAATCAGGCAGCTTTTCAGCACGGGTTACCTGGCTACCAGCGCCTTTTATGACCTGGGCCGGACATTCGATCCGGCAGTCGCCCGCCATCTGCCCGACCGCAGTCAAGCGTCAGACAGTTGGCATCAGGGCGTCGGTGTCGGCCTGCGCATAGCGGTCAATGACACATTTATCCTGGCCCTGGACCTGGGCTGGCCCCGGGACCCGGCGATGGATGGACAGGGGATGAAAGTATACATGGGGCTGGACTGGCTTTTTTAATACACAGGGCATATCGCAATGGGGGGATAATATAGCAGCCAACCACAATAACCGGACGGTTCTCGCCTGGTCCATGTATGATTTCGCAAATTCGGCCTTTACCACCCTGGTGCTGACGTTCGTTTATTCCACGTACTTTGTGATGTTCATCGCTTCGGATGCCATCGCCGGGACAGTGCTGTGGTCGCGGGCGGTAACCATCGCGGGCCTTGCCGTGGCCCTGCTGTCCCCAATTTTAGGGGCAGTGGCCGACCGGGGGGGCCACCGCAAGTTGTTCCTGGCACTGACGACGGCGATTTGTGTACTGGCCACAACCGGACTATACACAGTGTTACCGGGAGCCGTCATGCAGGCCCTGGTGTGGTTCGTAATCGCCAACATCGCCTTCGAGATAGGCGGAGTGTTCTACAACGCCTTCCTACCCGACATTGCCCCGGCGCGGCGCATCGGCCGCACTTCCGGCTACGGCTGGTCCCTGGGCTACGTAGGCGGCCTGGGCTGCATGGCTATCGCCATGGTCGGATTTGTCAGCCCGGAAGTGCCCTGGTTTGGCCTTACCAAGGAGCTCGGCCAGAACATCCGGGCCACCAACCTGTTGGTGGCGGGCTGGTTCGCGGTTTTCAGTCTCCCCATTTTCCTGTGGGTGCGTGAAGATAAAAGCCGTATCAGCCCGCCGGGAACCGGTCTGGTGCGGGAGGCCTGGCGGCAGCTGGCCGATACATTCAAGGAGGTGCGCCGCTATCGCCAGCTAGGCCTGTTCCTGCTGGCCCGGATGGTCTACAACGATGCCTTGGTGACCATCTTTGTCTTCGGGGGCATTTACGCCGCCGGTACCTTCGATTTCAGCTTGCAGAAGATCATGATCTTTGGCATAGTGCTGAACGTGGCTGCCGGTATTGGGGCTTTTTTCATGGGCTTCATGGATGACCGGTTGGGAGGTAAAAACACCATCCTGGTGGCCACTGCCGGCCTGGTGCTGGCAACGGTGGTCGCAGCGTTGACCACCAGCGAGGGAGTTTTTTGGGGCGCGGGCATTCTGATCGGTCTGATGGCGGGGCCCAACCAGTCGGCCAGCCGCTCCCTGATGGGCCGCTTCACGCCGCGGGAAAAGAAGAACCAGTTCTTCGGTTTCTACGCCTTTTCCGGCAAGGCCACTGCTTTTGTGGGCCCGCTGGCGCTGGGGATGTTAACCCAGCAATTCAACTCGCAGCGAGCCGGTATCTGGGTGGTGGCATTGCTTTTCGTTGCGGGTGGGCTGTTGCTGGCGGCCGTGGATGAACAAAAGGGCATCCGGGAGGGCCAGGGGGCCTCAGCAGGCGCAGGTTAGAATGATAAGTGACATTTTCATGGAGCTGGTCAGCGCTGTGATTATGCATCATACGGTACCGGCCGATGCAAAATACGCAATAAGTTGTATATGTATCGTATAAGACTAATATTACTTTATGCATCACTTTAGGTGGCGCCATAAAATACTGTAAATACTTGCCATAAGGGTTGACACTACCGGGATGGATATTATATATTACGGTGCTTGAATTGGGGGATGAATGAAGTATATAGGTGCAATTCTACTTATCGCAGTTGTATTCTCGATCATTGTTGGGGGGACGTACACTCCGCAGGAAATGGTGGATGTTTCGATCCAGCTGATCCCCACGCCAACGGCCCAACCGGCATTGGTGGAGTCGGCCCTGAGTGAGTTCGGTGGTATTGTGGCGGTTCAACATTTCC
>SDBV01014196.1_pt1 | contig 10053 bp, 8 predicted proteins | sample 2277081 | NCBI WGS metagenome assembly SDBV01 (sample SAMN10402039, study PRJNA504765) | marine sediment metagenome | isolation source: marine sediment core GS10_PC15, 223 cmbsf | place: Arctic Ocean: Southern Knipovich Ridge | collected 2010 | reverse complement strand
GTGCCGTTTCAGCAAGCGCCTGTTTTAGTGCCTTTAGATTAGAGAAGTGGGCTGCTTTTCTTCCAGCTTGGTGGTAAATTTCAACCATGGGCATGCACTCCTCTCCGATACAAAGCAGCTCATCAAAAACTCCCAGAGCCTTCTCACCTATCAAGCGATGGTGGTCGAATGTTTTGGGCGAGCTCTCCATCGATCCAATCACACCAATGGTCCTGCCCCCTCTTGGAGCAGGCAAATTTTTAAAGGCCACCTCCATCGAGTAGGGATTTGCGTTAAAGCAGTCGCGTACGAAGGTAATACCCTTCTCATCCACAATTTCGAAACGGTTGGCGAAAGGATGTAGCTCTTTTGATCTTGCGGAAATCTCCTCCCAGCTCATCCCCAGCTCTTTGGCCACGACAGCTGCGCCAAAAAAGTTTTCACGCAAATGAGAGGCCGTAAACGGTAAATTCATGGGGGGGTAGCGCTCTTCATCCTCTCCATACACAATTTTAGGGCAGCTTCCCGCATGAACCACCGTATCGAAACGCGCTGCCGTAGGACCAATAACTCCCAGACGTGTTTCTGAGCGCGAGAAGATCTCAGCTTTGGCACGAGCAATCCCCTTAAGCCCCTCTTTAAAACCGGCAATGTGCGCTGGAGCCACTGCTGTTACCATCGCAATCTCCGGGGGCGCTATCCAAGCTAGCCGCGCGATCTGCCCAGGCTCCGTCATGGCCATTTCCACCAGATAAATCTCTTTATCCTCCATGAGGTTTAGCAATTGGATAGGAACAGTGATGCGCGAATTCTGACTTGCATGCGTCTTAAATAAAGAGAATTTCTCTTCGAGAAGAGTCGCCAAAAACTCCTTCGTCGTCGTCTTCCCCACAGACCCAGTGATAGCGACCACCCGCCCCTTTCGCATTTCAAAAGCCTTCTTAGCGAGCAGATGGAGAGCCTCAACCACATCCTCTACTTTCAAGAGCTCAAGGCCAAAGCTTTCACCCGAGTATCCTTTCGAGACAACCGCACCCACAGCCCCTTTTTGAGCTCCCTCTTCCAAGAAATGGTGGCCATCAACCTTCTCTCCGGTCAGGGCAAAAAAAAGACTCCCACCCGCCACCTCTCTACTATCAAAAGCAAAAGATTTAACCATCTGCGAAGAGGAGCACTGCAGCCCCAACAGCAGAGCTATCTGTTTAAGGGAATTTAGCTTCATTCAGCAAAAGATATAGGCAAAGACCCTTTTTGTCATCGATTGACTTGCATATGCATCGATTGACTTGCAAATGAGAATAGTGTACGCTTGAGGCCTTTTGGTGGCATGGCCAAGTGGTAAGGCAGGGGCCTGCAAAGCCCCCATCCCCAGTTCGAATCTGGGTGCCACCTTTTGCCTGTGACTGCTACCTAATCTCCGCAAAAGAACTTTTTTAGAAGTTTAGATTTGGAGACGAGCGGGCGAGTGCAACTCCAAGGAGTTGGGCGAGGAGTGAGGCTTCAAAGGTATCTTTTAAAAAAGCTTGTTTTGTGGACTAGATGACAACTAGAGATTAGTGGAGGGTATACTTCCATAGCTTGTTTGGGCGGGATTTAGAAATTAGAGGGGCTTATTTGATTTGCTGCAATAGCTTGAAGCAATCTTTCGCATCTTTTCCATCGCAGATATCTAAAGATATCCGCCTCGGAAAAAGCTCCGAAATCTCACATCAGTCTATTGCAGCAAATCAAAGATTAGATAGCAATCACAGGCTTTGTATGCTTTATCTCGTAGCGACTCCCATCGGTAATTTAAAAGACTTCACTTTTCGGGCACAAGAAGTGCTGAGCGGAGTCGACTATATCCTCTGCGAGGATACGCGTCACAGCCGCCATCTACTGAGCCACTACTCCATAGATAGACCCCTCAAGAGCTACCATAAATTTTCTGAGGCCTCGAGAGAAGCGGAGATTATTCAAGATCTCAAAGAGGGAATGAATATCGCTCTCATCACCGATGCGGGTATGCCGGCGGTCGCCGATCCCGGTGAGCGGCTCGTCGCCCGCTGCATCGAAGAAAAGTTGCCCTACACCCTCATTCCTGGTGCCTCAGCCCCGCTCATGGCGCTCGTTCTCTCCGGCTTTCCCGGAGCCCCTTTCCAGTTCATTGGCTTTCTTCCAAAGAAAGAGGGTGAACATCGAAAGGCGGTCATAGACGCTCTCCACTATTCAGGGGTGACCCTCTGTTTTGAAAGCCCCCACCGCATCCATAAAACCCTCGAAGCCCTGGAAAAGTTCGCCCCAACCCGCCCCCTTGCCCTCTGCCGCGAGCTCACCAAGCGCTATGAGAGCTGCGTTCGAGGCGCCGCTTCTGAGCTGCTCAAAAACAGCTATAAAGGGGAGATCACCCTAGTCATAGGGCCCGCGCCCGCCCCTGACTACAGCCATCTAAGTGGAGAAGAGCATGTCGCCCTCCTTCAGGAGACCTTTGGCCTGACCAAGCAAGAAGCCCTCAAGCTCGCCGCCAAGATGCGCGGCGTAGCCAAAAAAGAGCTCTATTTTTAACGAATAAGGGGCCTTTTTCGCCGAAGGGACTTATTCAGGGTCGACTAAATAATCCCCTTGCGGTGAAAGCCCCTCCTTCTTATGTTGAGAAAAAAAGAGGAGAGGTCTTCATGAACCGCAATCGCCGCCCCATCCCTGCTAAAAGCCGCAAAAAAATGGAAAAAGATGTCCTGAAGGGCCAAAAGAAGTTGCCCGCGGATGAAGCACTTCCTAAGAGCGATGAGACAACGGCTGAAAAAGAGGCTAAAAAGTACCCCAAAGTCAAAAAGGTCCTCATTGATAAGACTAGGACTCGCATGCAGGAGCAAAAGAAGAAAAAAGAGCACAAACGGTCAAAACGGACAAGTCCTGGTGAAGAAAATGAGGTGCGCGAATCCCCTCCTGCTCATATCCATCCGGAAGGCGAGCGCTGGCAAAAAACTTTAGATCTTCAAAACAAGACTAAAAGAAAAAAGTTAACGGCCAAGCTCAACCGTCAAAAAACAAAAAAATAACTTCACTTAAGTAGGCGTGCTTTTTTTCCCAGCTTTTGCTAGAATAGGCGCCTATGCACTCATCTGACCAAGTTAGAATAGCCCATATCTCCGATCTCCACTTTGGGCGCCCCACTTTCAACCCCCTGCAGTTTTTCTCTAAGCGCTGGCTTGGTAATTTAAATTTACTTTTGACGCGCCAGCATCAATTTGACCACACACGGCTGGATACGCTGCTCGACCTCTTCGACCGCGAAGGAGTCACTCATGTAGCCATAACCGGCGATTTATCAGTCACTTCTAGGCGCCGTGAATTCCACATCGCCAAGGAGTTTGTTGAGAAAATCCGAGTGGCCGGCATGACCCCTATGGTCATCCCTGGAAACCATGACCAATACACTAAAAGAGCCTATCAGAGACAGCTCTTCTATCGTTTCTTTCCATCCAAGTGGGACTCTGAATTCCCCTTCGATCTGTCCAAGGATAAACTCACTGGGATGGCTCTTAGCGAAGATCTCTGGTTTTTAGCCCTCGATACCGCCCTGGCAACTTCGCTGATCTCTTCCCAGGGAATGTTTTCTGAATCGATCGAACAAAGCCTAGAAAAAGCTCTCGAAGCGATCCCTAAATCCGCCCGTATCATCCTCCTTAACCACTTTCCCTTTTTCCAGCACGATCCAAAAATCAAGCAACTCCTGCGCGCCCCTGCCCTCAAAAGCCTTCTACAAAGACACCGCAATGTCCGTCTCTATATGCATGGACATACCCACCGGCAAACCCTCGCAGATTTAGCCACCTCCAACCTCCCCATCATTTCCGACAGCGGCGCTACCGTCCATCGCTCTCATGGCGCCTGCCACATCATCACCCCTGGAAAAGATGCCGTCGACATCGCCGTCTTCCTCTATGAAGACCAGTGGACGAAAAAGGACGCCAAGAACTTCAGATGGTAAAAAAACCGTTGTATAAAGAGGGGTTGCGTTTCTCCTGCACCGAGTGCGGTAAGTGTTGTACCGGCTCGCCTGGCTACGTCTTTGTAGAAGATGGTGAAATCGAGAAGATGGCCGATTTTTTGAACATTGCCAAGTCAGAATTTATAGAGCGCTATACCAGACAGGTGGGAGAGAGACGCTCACTCCTCGAATTCCCTCGTAGCTATGACTGCATTTTTTTACGCGATAAAAAGTGTCTTGTTTATGGTGCGCGTCCAAAGCAGTGTTCGACCTTTCCCTTTTGGCCTGAGAACCTCGAGTCGAAAGAAGCCTGGGAAGAAACGGCTCGCCGCTGCGAAGGTATCAACCATGAACATGCACCCATCATCCCCCTCTCCAAAATTCAAGATCAGCTAAAAAATCTCGACTGATGTATCGTGAAAACGATGTCACAAGAAGCAATCGATGACTGGTTACGTGGTCCCTTTGATCCGGAGACGAAAGCTGAGATCCTTTCTCTGCAAAAGAGCGACCCAAAAAAACTCCAAGAGGCCTTCGACGGCAGCCTGACCTTTGGAACGGGTGGCATGCGCGAGATCATGGGTGTCGGCACAAACCGGCTAAATCGCTACACCGTGCAGATGGCAACGCAAGGGCTCGCCAACCACCTTTTAAAGGATACCAGCAGAAAGCATGCCGTCTTTATCAGTTTTGACTGCCGCCACCACTCTGAAGAGTTCGCAAAAGAAGCCGCCCTCGTCTTAGCAGGGAATGGCATCGAAGTCCATCTGTGCACTGAACTCCGTCCCACCCCTTTTGTCTCTTTCGGAGTGCGCCAACTCGGCTGCAGTGCCGGGATCATGATTACCGCCTCGCACAACCCCAAAGAGTACAATGGCTATAAAGTCTACGGCAGCGATGGCGGCCAGGTAGTCGCTCCTCAAGCTAATGAAATTGTCGAGGAAGTCCAGCAGATCACAGCCATTGACCAGGTCAAGCGCGCCCAAGATAACTCCCCTCTTGTTGAAATCGTCACCCCTGCCCTCGATGAAGCCTTTCTCGATGCCATCAAGAAGTGTCAGCTCGACAAAGCCGAAGATAAGAAAGTGGGCGATCAGCTGAAAATCGTTTATACCCCCCTACATGGCACTGGGATAAAACTTGTTCCCCGCGCCCTCCACCAGTGGGGATTTTCCAATATCCACCTCGTAGATCGCCAAGTGGTTCCGAATGGCGATTTCCCCACCGTTAAATCCCCCAATCCCGAGTCGAAAGAGGCCCTCTCCATCGCCATCAGTGAGTTAGAAAGGGTTGAAGCCGATATCATGATCGCCACCGACCCCGATGGTGACCGGATGGCAGTTGCTGTCAGGCATAAAGGAAAAACGCACCTATTGAATGGCAATCAGATCGCAGCCATCTGCTCAGAGTTCATCTGCTACAGCCTAAAAGAACAAGGGACCCTTCCAGCAAATGGAGCCCTTGTTACCACCATCGTTTCGACGGACATGGTCGAAGCGATCGCCAAAGCGCAGGGTGTTGCCTACTTCGAAACGCTTACTGGGTTTAAATACATTGGGGAGAAAATCCACGAATGGGAGGATGGCTCGCACACTTTTCTCTTCGGAGCAGAAGAGTCCTATGGCTTTCTGATTGGGACCCACTCGCGCGATAAAGATGCCGTTGTCTCCAGCTGCCTCATCTCCGAGATTGCCCTCCACCTCAAAGCTGAAGGACGCACCCTTGTCGACTACCTAAATGACCTCTACCGAACTTATGGATTCTTCCTTGAGGGACAAAAGACGTTGGAGCTGCCGCCTGGCAAGGCTGGCATGGAGCAGATGCAAGAGATGATGGATCGCCTGCGCAAATCCCCTCCCACATCACTTTTAGGAGAAGCCGTAAGCGCACATATAGATTACCAAAAAGAGAAGACCGGTCTTCCCAAATCTAACGTCCTACTCTATCGCACGGATAGTGGCAGCAAAGTCGTGGTACGCCCGTCTGGTACAGAGCCCAAGCTCAAAATCTATGGAGCCATTCAGAGCGAGAGCATCGACCTTTCTGCCGGAGAGCAGAAGTTAGCGCAGCTCATGGATGAGATCTTGAAGACGCTTTCGAATCTCAGAGGTTAGCAAGATCGAGCGCAATCTTCTGGGTGGAAAGATCCGAACAAATTTGAATCTTATTTTTGATGAATGGTATTCGGCTTTTCATTGACCTTTTCAGGATATTTGACTCTTAGATGTCCTGTGACCGCCAAAGTTTTCACAAGCGTCTTTTTCACGATGCCCAGCTCTTCAAAAGTGAGCTGACATTCATCAAGCTGCCCATCTTCCGCTTTTTCTCCGACAAGCTTGGATACCATTGCCCAGAGGGCTTCCTCGCTGATCTGCTCGAGTGAGCGCGACGCCGCCTCCACCGTGTCTGAGAGCATGATGATAGCTGATTCCTTCGTCTTAGGCTTAGGGCCAGGGTAACGGAAGAGTTTTTCATCCACTTTGGAAGGATCATCTCCTATCAGCTCCAGCTGCTTGCGATAAAAGTAGTAGACCAGAGTGGTTCCGTGGTGCTGACGAATAATATCGATAAAGCTTTGCGGTAGGTGGTGTTTACGGGCGAGGGCTTCGCCTTCGGGCACGTGGGCAATGATCACCTGAGTCGATTCGAGCGGAGTAAGCAGCTGGTGAATATTAAACCCACCCAGTTGATTCTCCGTGAAATAGTGAGGATTAAAAAGCTTACCGATATCGTGGTAGAGGGTGGCCACGCGGCAAAAAAGGCCATTAGCTCCAATGGCGCGTGCTGCCGTCTCTGCCAAATTCCCCACAACCAGACAGTGTTGATAGGTTCCCGGCGACTCAACACTAAGGCGTCGAAGCAGCTCATTATTCGGATCCATATATTCCATCAGCGTCATGTCCGTCATCACGTGGAATATAGATTCGAGTAGAGGCAAGAGACCAATAACAAGAAGAGCGATAGCCGTCACAAAAATAAAAGAGCTGGCTAGATCTTGTAACATTTGATAGGGAATAAAGACATTCTGAGCCAAGTTAAACGCCACAATCACAGGGATGCAGATACTCCACACCTTGGCGAGCACAGTGAAGACCTCTTTGCGTTTGTGCATCGTCTGTGTCAGCAAAATCGTTACCCAAGAAGCGATCAAATTAATGATCAAAAAGCGCTGATGGTCAAGCGCTAGTGCCACACCCAGAACCACCGTTAAGAAGGCTGAGATAAATAGAGAAATGGAAGGACTCACCAGGACATAGATGAGAATCGCAGCAAAGGGAACGATAATCGGATAGCGGAAAATATCGATAAGATAAGTGGCCTTGTTCACCAGAATGTACTCCGCAACCTTAGAAAGGATCAGAGTCAAAATAACAATGGTGACCACCAGCACGATTTTTTGTAGGGAATCGAGAATTTCTTTATGAAAGGTACGGAAATAGAGAATGCTCAAAACTGTAAAAATCAAAGAGAGCAGCAAGCTGCCTAAAATAGTGCGTGGAGCAAATAAGTTACGCCCCTCAGCAATCGCATCTTTCATCGATTGAAGCATGGAGAGATGCCTTTGAGAGACCCTCTCACCTGGCTCAACAAGGCGCGTTCCCGCCTTCACTTGGGTGTACTGACTCGGAGCTTTTTCCTCTATTATCTGCTTAAAACTGCGCTCAGCCGTTCCATCTTCTTGAAGGCTGTAGGACTGATTTTCAAAAGCCTCTAAAATGAAATTTGCCGCTTCCTCAGGAAGGTCAGAATCTTTGAAAACAGTCGACCGAATCGCCTCCCAGAAACTCTTGGGCAGCTGCACTGGCATCTGGAAATCTTCCGGCTGGAAAACATAGATTCCGCTTGTTTCCACCTGATAATCGCGCATTTTTTGAAGAGTCCGGCCACTAGTAAATCGAGCCTTTTCCATCACCTCTTCAAGACGATCAGCTCCACGATAAAGCTGATCAAAAGTCGTATCTTTAAGCCTTTTACGCCAATCAGTGCGTGTGAGCAAAAAACTCTCAAAATCAAAGCGAAGCTGCCTGAGCTGCTTTTCACTTAGACGATAAATTTTACCAACATCTTTTACCGACTGCTGCTTAAGTACCTGAGTGGCCTCATCATCAGGAAAGGCAAAATCCACCTGCCCGATGATATACCGCTCAGAAACCGTGTTCAGCTCTAAGGGCTCAAGACGCACCTCGCGGAAGTGGAGAAAGGCAGCAAGAGCCAAAAAAAAGATTAGAGCCAAAGAGAGGCGCTTGGCAAAATGGCCCTCGCCCAACCACTGTTTCCAGTGAATTGTTTTCTTGTCGTCCTTTTCCGTCTCTTTTTTCATCAAATTTTTACTCCGCGCTCAAAAGCCCTTGAATCCTAACACATTGAGGTGAAACTTGTGAACCCAGTCCTTAAAGACTTTCCCCAAATTATTTCTGGTTGCAAAAGCAATTCAGAGAAAGTCTCTTATCCTTTATACTTAGCGGGAAGATGGAAAAATATCAAATCATTCCTAGGAGGTTCCGCCCCAAGAGCTTTTCTGAGGTGGCGGGCCATGAGCCTATTGTAACCACCCTCAAGAATGCCCTCGCACTAAATCGTGTGTCGCAGGCCTATCTTTTCTGTGGATCGCGCGGGACAGGGAAGACCACTCTGGCACGCCTCTTTGCTAAAGCGCTCAATTGCACGGCGCGCAAAGAAGATGGAGAGCCCTGTAATAGCTGCCGCTCGTGTGACAGCATCAACGAGGGACGCTCACTCGATATCATCGAAATCGACGGTGCCTCTAACCGAGGAATCGATGACATCCGCCAGATCAACGAAACCGTCGGCTATGCCAGCGCAGAAGGTGGCAAGAAAATTTACATCATCGATGAAGTGCACATGCTCACCAAAGAGGCCTTCAACGCCCTACTCAAAACGCTAGAAGAGCCTCCTCAGAATGTGGTCTTTTTCTTCGCGACCACAGAGCCTCACAAGGTACTGCCCACCATTCTGAGCAGATGCCAGCGCTTCGATTTGCAAAGACTTCCCTTAAAGCCCATCAGAGCCAAACTCTCCACGATTTGCAACGCCTTAGAGCTGTCCTACGAAGATGAGGCTCTAGAGCTCATCGCGACTTTAAGTGACGGCTCACTCCGCGACGCAGAGAACCTACTCGACAAACTGATCTGCTCCGGTCTTTCACCACTAACGGCACCTGCTGCACGCGAAATCCTAGGTCTCCAACCTACCGCCTTTTTCTTTTCTCTCGATGAAGCGATCGGAGCGAGCGCTCTCAAGCAGGCACTCACTCTGGGCAACGAGCTGTTTGACCGCGGCACCGATCTGACGACAGCACTAAACGCTCTATTAGACCACTTCCGCAACCACCTAGTGCTCCTTCTTGACGGCACACTTGCCCACCCAGAAAAAGCGCTCTATCAGAAGCACAATGCGCAGTATACCAAAGATCAGTGCCTCTACATTCTTGACCTTTTGATACAGTGGCAACAAAGTGGAAACTCCAGCTTTTTGAGCCGCGCACATTTTGAAATTCTCATGACACAGCTCATCCGCTCACGTCAGACCACCACCATCGACCAACTCGTTCTTTCCCTCCAAGAGCTCGAAAAGAAAATAGGAGGAGCCCCCGAACCTGTCAGAAAAGAGGAGGAGCCCCCCCCTCCTCCAAAAAAAGAAGAAGCTAAAAAAGCAAGCCCACCACCTCCCCAAAAAGAGGAGCTCCACTCTAGCCGCCATGATACAATCATGCGTTTTGCAGCCGTGGAGTTAGAGGGCACTATAGTTAATAAAAGGAGTTAACATCATGGGTAGTGGATATTCAAAAATGAAAAAACAGGCACGGATGATGCAAGAGCAGTATGCGCAAATGCAGGCCGACCAAGAAAACAAAGAAGTCACCGGCACAGCAGGCAACGGCCTTGTGACCATCACACTCGATGGCAACCGCAACATGAAATCGATCAAGATCAACCCCGAGTGCGTGGATAAAGATGATCTAGAAGGGCTAGAAGACCTCATCCGAGCCGCCTATGAAAATGCCAGCGAGCAACTCAATGAGGAAACACCTGACCTATCCTCGATGATGGGTGGCCTTCCCTTCCCTCAAGGTTAAGTGGGAT
>SDBV01014194.1_pt1 | contig 10055 bp, 4 predicted proteins | sample 2277081 | NCBI WGS metagenome assembly SDBV01 (sample SAMN10402039, study PRJNA504765) | marine sediment metagenome | isolation source: marine sediment core GS10_PC15, 223 cmbsf | place: Arctic Ocean: Southern Knipovich Ridge | collected 2010 | reverse complement strand
GAAAGACCTGTAAAGCCGGTCAAAGACAAGGACGGCAAATACTGGCCCGAAATGCAGACACTGCCGATGCAGCACTTTGTAGATGTCAGTGACGGCGACAAGGGTATTGCGTTGCTTAATAACTGCCTGACGGAGTATGAAGTCAAAGATGACGAAAACTCTACCGCATATCTTACACTCTTTAGAGCCATGGGCAACATGATTGTGACCTGGTGGGAAGCGGTTGGTGTGTTCCCGAAACAGAGCGGCAGCCAGATGCAGCGTACGATGGAGTTTGAATACTCGATCTATCCCCATCAAGGCGCGTGGGACAATGGCCTTGTTTATCGTGAAGCTGAAATGCTTAACGGGCCTGTGGCTCCGTACCAGATCACTCCGCATTCTAAAGGCAATCTACCTCAGGAGCACAGCTTTGTGTCCGTTGAGCCGGATAATCTTGTAATGTCCGCATTAAAGCAGGCGGAAGATACGGACGGAACAATTATCAGGCTCTATAATCCGACAGGAGCAACTATTGAAGGCAAGGTTAAATTGTCAAAGGTAGTTAGCGCAGCATATGTTGTAAATTTGAATGAAGAGCGACAGTCTGAACTGCCTTTAGGAACCGATCCGACTGTTCTTGAATTATCAGTAAAGCAAAATAAAATCATCACTATTGAAGTTATTTTTTAAGGAAGAAACATGACAGGGATAGATATAGGAATCATTGTGGCCTATTTTCTAGGCATAGTTATGGTTGGCCTTTATTTCAGCCGTCGTGCTGCTAAAGGTATGCGAGCGTATTTTCTTGGGGGAAATAATCTTCCTTGGTGGGCACTGGCGGCATCCGGATCGGCATCTAACTATGATGTAACGGGCACGATGTTTCTTGTCTCCCTTTTTTATGTTGCTGGCTTGCGCAGCTTCTGGATGTTATGGAGTTGGCAATTTATGAGTGCCGCTTTCTTGATGGCCTATATGGCTATCTGGATTCGTCGTACTCGGGTTATGACCGCGGTGGAATTGCTCCACATACGCTTTGGTGCCGATGCCGGTGGCCGGATGGCGCGCAGTGCTGGCGCTATACTGATGGTGACGTTTCTCGTTTTTTCAATCGGATACGCTTTTGTAGGGATCAGTAAGTTTCTGCCGCATATTATCCCAGAAAGTGTTCCTGGAAATGGCCAGATATGGGCGATTGTGCTAATGACGCTTACAACGTTTTATGTAACGGCCGGTGGGTTCTCAGGGGTTGTGATTACCGACCTGATCCAAGCCGTTTTGATGAGTTTGGCTGGGATTCTTGTAGGTGTTGTGGTTTTTCTCAAACTTGATCCCGAGATGCTTCAGATCCTGCATGAAAATTTTGATATCAATATGCTTCCGCAGGCGAAGCTTTCTATGCCGGAAGGATATGAAGATTGGAATAATTTTGGCATTCTTTGTTTATTCTGGTTTTTCGCCGGTCTTTTACTGAATACAAGCGGTGCCGGCGGCCATTACCAGGAGCAGCGTTTTCTGGCAACACGGTCAAAAGCCGATGCCGCCCGCGTCGGATGTGCATGGGGGCTTTTTCTAGTTCCCCGTTGGATGATGATTGCCGGGTTCTGTTTTGTTGCAGCGTCCGGAATGGTCGGTTCAGAGGATCCTGAGCAAATTTTGCCGATTGTCCTGACAGAAATGATTCCTTCCGGCTTGAGAGGTTTAGTACTTGCGGCATTAATGGCAGCTTTCATGTCAACATTCAGTTCGGTTATCAATGCCGCCGCTTCGATGGTGGTACGCGACTTGATACACCCCTTCAAGCCGACGCTGAGTGATAAGTCTCAGGTCCGGTTAAGTTATTTAGTGACAGTAACAGCTGTTATGCTTGGTATTGTTATTGGTTTCAACGCAGAGACAATAAGAAGCATTTGGACATGGATGATCATTGGACTTATCGGGGGCTCACTGATCCCTAACGTGTTGCGATGGCACTGGTGGCGACTCAACGGGTGGGGATATTCAGCCGGAATATTTATGGGTCTTATTACCGCGCTTTTAGTAAAATTTAATTTATTTTGGGAAAACCCTCCTGAATATTTATATGCTCCGGTTGTATGGGCGATGACGCTTATCGGATGTGTTTTGGGTTCTCTTCTTACTGAGCCGACAAAGACCGAGACATTAGACCATTTCTACAAGAGTGTTCGGCCATACGGTTTTTGGAGACCAATCAAAGCGAGAGTGGGCGTTGACGGATTGGGTCTCAGTGTAGACAGGCCTCTTATTCGTGTGATTTTCAATGTGATAGTGGGTGTTGTCTGTTTGACCAGTTCTTTTGTGTCAACATTTTTTGTAATTGGTCACTACGGAAAAGAGTCCATTATAACTGTTTCCCTTGCTGTAACCTCTGGGATAGTTCTTTACTTTAATTGGTATCGCCCCTTGATAAGAAGCGAAAAAGAATACCAGAAAAATGATTGTTTTGAATAAAAAAACGGATTTCCCATTTTAATTCGTACAAAAATGGCAGGCGATGAAGGGACCCTTTATTATTAATGTCGAAGGTCCAATCTTTACAAACAAGGCCGAGTTGATTCTTACAACACAAGCGGGTGACCGTGAAATTCTGCCCATTCAGGCAACTGATTTCCTGAAATATCGCTTTACGGGCAAAGCAAAAGTTCAGCAGGACAACGCAAAACCGGGCGATGGGATATTACAGGTTAAAAGTGGCGACGTCATAAAAGTTCAGTATGGCTATGGAATCTTTAAAACTTCTGTGAGTTATAAAGCAGAATAGGCACACAATAAATGGCAAATATGCCGAACGCTTCAGGAGATTCGTAATACGGGGAAAAATGTGCGTGATGTGGGGTTGCGATAACTTGATACGTGAATAAGATAAAGCGAAAATGGTTTCGCGTTATTAAAACGTTATGCATTTAATGTTTTTAGGGAACGGCTGTTAAATCATGAAACCACTGCCGAACCTGAAGCGAAGATGGGCGGTTATCCAAAAACATTGCCGTGGAGTGGTAGCCCAACCCCGACATAACCCACGTCCACCTTACAGCCGAATCGGTCGCGTCAACTATGGGCTGGTATTTGGCCTGATTGTTGTCGACCTGGAAAATAGCGGTTCCGCAAAAGCGGGGTGCACGAGCTAATGCGCCATCCATGTTGGACTGGTTCCACCGGGAGCCATCGTAATGCTGACAGGCGATGAATCCTTTCCATAACGAAGCGATGGTGTCATTTCGCAGGCCAATATAGCCGCAGGCGATGGCACCTCGCGAAAAACCGCTCAAAATGAGATTATTTGCGTCGCCGCCCCAATTTTGGCATATATCTTCAAGGACATCCAATGTGTAAGTGACAGTGTCGTCGCCATTGTTTGAACCAAAGCCGTTTTCGGCAATCTTTCCCGTTCGGCGATCTACAAACGGAAGGCTGACCCAGATCGCATTTGTGCCCGAGCTGATGCCATAGCCCATAGCGCACTGTTCGGGGCGACCGGTTGACCAACATTGTGTGGCGCTGTAGAAAAAATTTCCGGGATATTCTGCGATCACCGGATATGTCTTTCCAGGCCGCCAATCCGTTGGTAGATAGAGTACACAATAGATTTCGTTTTTTGCGTCACCGGGGAGCTGATAACGCACCCGTCGACCGGCAGCGGGCGTTTTGTCGACCAGGTCCGGAACATCGAGACGACCATCCGGACGCACCCAATCACCAACCGTACCGGAGGCTACCAGACCGTAAATCTCCAGAGATGCGGTGTCTGCTCTTTGAACCATGATGCGGATCTGCTTGACTTGTGTTGGATCGATCTTTGGAGTTCCATCAGGATAGGTTTCTCTCAGGTCACAGCTTAGCATGCGAGTTTCGCCCGCTTCCAGTTTTGCTGAACTTCCGACTGCGGCCCAACCACTGGAAGAGACTACCCACAATGTGGTTTCTACCGCTTCTGTGCCGGTATTTTTCATTGTTGCCTTGACGTTTTTGACATGTTCCAGATCCCAGCCATTATGGGGAGGGGGGATAGCGATCCAGGCACTCTTCTGCCAGGACGGAGGCTTTGAGACTTTCAGCCGTAACATGCGGTAGTCGCCCGAATCATCAAATTTTGCTGACATATCACGCACATCTACGAGCTCGGAGGCCGTTAAAATATGCTTCCAAAGCTCTTGAGAATCTGATTTATTACTGATAAATATCTTTACTGGCCCCATCAAGCCTGAAGCGGGATCGCCTTTGTATTTGCTTGGTATTGACTGGTAATGATTTGACAGTGTGTTATAGACCAATACCTCAATGTTGTTAGAACCGGGTTTGACAAACTGGCTTATGTCAAGCATCCATGGCGCACCTACAAGGATGCCGGCTTTTTGTCCATTGATCCAGATTTCACAGGTGGCGATGACTTCACCTAGATCCAATTTCACGGATCCGTCGCAAGCATTGTTTGGCAGAACAATTTGTTTACGATACCACATCCCGCCAGAGTAAAATTTCATTACCCCAATGTCCGACCAGTCTCCCAGTGCTATTTTGCCTTTGGAGCACTTGATCTTAATCGGGCTGGTAAAGGCTGCTCCGCCCCTATACCCGATACGATTTTCAACTCGCAAGGCCACATCGGCAGATTCTGTTGCCGGTTGATTTAGCGAAACAAAACATTGCGTCGAACCATCTTCGTTTGTATTAATCGCCTTAACCATTTGCTTATGTCCGTTAACCCATACTTGAGTTTTTCCGTAAACGTTAAATGTCAATGAACTCAAGCCCGGAGCAGATTTAAAACGGTAACATGACACCGGTGATTTCTGGCCGATTGGATCGCAATTCAGTCGCCTTGGATCATTGAACCATTTCATAGACAGCGGTTCAGCAGCCACGGGGGCAATATTTTCTTTCAGCAAAACAACGGCGCTGCGAGGTCTAAGGTCGACAAACGAATCCCGCTTCATTAAGGACGAAGGAACATTTTCATATATCGCAACGACCTGGTGAAATCCTGCTTGCAGTTTAATACTCTTGTTCACATCAATTTTTATTCCGTCAATCCAGACGCTCGAGGGAAGATATCCACTCACGGAAACTCTGACAGAGTTTGTTTCCGGGGTAATAACGCCGGTTCGAAACGCATAGTGACCGGGTTGCTTCATTAGCAAAAATTCATTACTGACACGGCCTTTAAGGCCATGATATCCCTGTGGTCCAGGATTTCCATACACTCCCCATCGCCAGGAAATTTCATACGGTTTCCAGTCGAGTGTAGAATTTTCGTCTAAAATCTGTCTGACAAGTCCATCAGATTCCATGCTTTCAGGAAGGTGTAACCATTCATAACGAGGACCAAAAGAGCAATGAACTGTTTGCCAGTTTTTGGGATCGATTTTAACGGTCTGCCAATCAGCCGGCGATTCATCTTCACTTACAGCAAACAGGTCACGCGCCTCGACTCCGATATAGCCGTCAAATGCAGGAAGACGAAAATCGCCCCATTTATTATTCAACGTTGGCATCAACTCACTTTCCCAAAGTCCTTCTATAAACATTGTTGTTTCTTTTTTCAGTTGAGTTGAATCATTAGCTATAAGCGGCTGTCCTTCTGAAAACACAATCAGTGCTGATCGCGTATCTGCCGTTGGCTTTTTGAGCCAGGTTCCATCTTGATTTTGCCTGATAATAGGCAGGGGGCTGTTTGTTCCCGTCCATGGGTCCCAAAGCGATACTGCACCTTTAGAGCGGAAAAAACACAAGTCCTGCTGCGGTACATCCACAACAAAATACAGGTTACGTTTGCCAATCTTTCGATGCATCGCAAACCCTTGTCCGGATGAGGATGTAAAATCCAATACGTTTATATAATCTTTAATTGATGTTACTGCTGTATCCACTGAGTTCTGGATTCCATCTGGTTTATTGATAAATAACCCTAGCCCTTTTTTGGGGCTGATATGTTTTGATGTTGCTTTTCTGCTAGGGGCACTCTGTCCAAAGACCTGCTTAACAAGTTTGTCAAGTTCGGGATCATTCGAGCCAATTCGATTACTTGCCGACGGCAGTGAAGCAAGAGACAATACCATCCCTCCTTCACTGAAAAATTCGTTTGCCTTGGCCATAGTGCTGTAGTATAGCGTTTGCATATCCGGGATAACCAGCACACGATATGATTCCCCCGCAACCTTCAAACAATCGCCTTTAACGTCTGCTTTCTCTAGTGACTGCCAGTCAATAAAGTCGAAATCAATCCCCACCAGATGCAGGGAAGAAGCCATTTTAAAACCGGCATCAGTGCTGCTTCCAGCCGCTTGCATTGAGGAAACCGGGTATAAAATTGCCACATCACAGACGTGGGTTCCCTGACTCAATATGTAGCTTAGTCGTTCCGTATATTTTAGCCAGTGTGCCATATGTGGCCAATAAGGCATACGAAAATGAAAACACGGCGGTGCCCATTCCCAGTATCCTCCATTAAGCGTATAATAAAGACCATGAAGGCAAAACAGATTGGCTCCCAACACATAATGTCTGTCAAACTGTTGAGTCAACATATCAGGACGCGCATTCCAGCCAATGCTGTGGAAGGCTTCCAGCCAGGTACGTGGACGCTGATAGAGGTGGCTGACTGAACTGGATACTTTTGTTTGAATCAATGAGACACCTTCTCGCGGTGCGTCGTTGCCCGGAGCACTAAACCAGCGAGTGGCCCTAAAGTAGTCAATATATCTCAGTGGTTCCAAACCACGTCCCCAATTATCACATCCATAGAGTAATCCTCGTGAATCGTGCCAATCATAAATGGGTTTGAAATATCGTTCTTCTGCCAAGCTCAGTGCTACATCGTAATAGTCAAGTCTCACCTTATGGGTACGTGAACCAATGGACCGAAACAGTGCAGGCAGTTCAGGTAGAATATTATACCCTTTACGTTTTTGAAACTGGCTCTGGAAGTCTTCCGCCCAAATGATTTGCGTTTTGGGAGTTTGCGATTTATGGGAGTAAACCTCTAGCGGCAAGTGAAGTTCGTCCTGAAAGAAACAGTTCATACCCTTGCCGGCATCGGCGTCCAGCCTGTCTTCAAAACGCTGAAAGTAATGACTAACAAGCTGTTCACCATGCTCTGGATGCAGCATTGATCCCTGCTTAACTGTCATGATGGCAATTCCGTAATCCTGCCCCTTGGGGCAGCCCCAGTCAATCTTGCCGTCTTTGGCATGCTCCAGAAGATTAACTTTTCCTGAAAAATGCCAATGTTCCTTTTCCTTCGGATAAGCCCACGCTCCAACCATCTCCTTCTTCACGTCTTTGATAAAATGTTGTCCCCCGTTGATCGAACCGGAACAATCAATTTCGAGAGAACCTTGATATGATTTCATGGCAGGCAAATCAGCCACTTCATCTGTCCAGAATCCATTTCCTGGAGACTGGAACACATAGTCATCAAGTCCCACGGTCATGCCTCTTCTGGCGCACTCACCCGAAAACCAGTTCCATAATTCCCACCATTCCTCGGAGAATGCCGGAGGATCACTGGGTACCACGCTGCCAAACCCGCCGTCTCGTGGAAGCTCTTTGTCGACATCCGGATGAGCGTGGTGATAACTGACAACTAAACCATAAACACCGGCTTTTTGCAATTGATCTAATTGTTCAGTCAGATGCTCCCGATTTAATTTTACTCCGCTCCACCAGAAAAATGGAGATTCCCCGTAACCCGATGGCGGACTGTTGAAACTCTTTTGAATCTCCACCTCTGATTCCACACAAGGGTAGCCTGGCTTGAAATGTTGGTTTTCAGTTTGAACGGAACATGATAGGACAGTGATTACACTAAATAGAAATAAAACGATCTTAACTATTCCATTGGATTGTTTACTAAACATAATTAGGTCCTTTTGATGCCCATAATCTTAACAGCTTGAATTATCAAACTAGATTTAAGAAGTTAATTTTCATGGGGAAGATATTCGTCCTGAAAGTCAACTGACGACACAGTAGCCGGATAATTATTACTATGATTGGCACACTGAATTACTGTTGGCAGCAGCTTGCTCGGATATCTTTTCCATGAATAAAGTTTATCGAGACTTCTTGATTTAGCAAGAATTAAATGCTATCATGCAAACATAATTCCAGAGAGCTATATATAAGTTTACGATAAAAGCAGAGGTCGCTCTTGAAGCTGAACAAAGTGAATTTAAAGTTGTTGTAAACGATAGATCGATCAATGCCAAAGTGAGCTCTACTGGCGGATCAGATAAGTTTGAAACAGTGGTATTGGGCCAAACGAGCCTTCTGGAAGCAGGTGAACACAAGCTTGAAATAATTCCAAAGGAGGATAAGTGGGGACCGATGGATGTTCTGCACATAAAGTTAGAGCCAGTAGAGTGAGTTTTACGTCTATCGATTTCAGTAATTTTATTTAGCTTACAGTTTTTGAAGTGATGAGATTTGGTCTCTGTATTTTGCAGGTGATACGCCGGCAGTTTTCTTGAATATTCGCGAAAAGTAATTGCTGTCATCAAATCCTACCTGCTTTGCGATTGCGCAAATCGGTTGGTTTGATGTCCATAGCAGTAATTGCGCTTTTTCTATTCGTTTGCGGTTTAGATACTTTATCGGTCTTACGCCCATGAGTTTGTAAAACGAATTTGAGAAATAGGTTTTGTTGAGGTGTGCAATCTTTGCCATGTCTTCAAGGGAGATGTTTTGGTCGAGATTCTTTTCGATGTATTGTAAGACATTCTGCAACCTTTTTACGGCGTAAAGTTTGCCAGGTTCATTGTGCCCGTGAGCGGTCTTTAGGATGGGAACTAGAAGCTGCTGGAGTATACTTTGGCCTTCAACCAGATCGCTGATGAGTTGGCCGTCAATGACGCTAGTTTTGTCAGTGCGTGTATCATTGTAAATTGCCAACTTACGATTTGCCGGATGTCTGGGGTCAATCTGTTTTAATCTCCTGTCGGGATGAATCTTTAGAAGTCTTTTTATCAGTTCCAACTCTCTTTCGCCCGCTTGTGTAAGGTATTGATATTTCTGTATTGTAAACAAGTCCATGCCTTCATTAAGCCTGCTGGTGAAGTGTACGAAATAATGGTCAAAGAAATCGTCACAGCGGTAGTCATGGAATTCAAAGCATGGGATAAGAAGCATTTGCCCGGGCTGTAGATCATAGGTCTTATTGTTGAAACTAACTTGTCCCCGCCCACCGGTAGCAATGTACAACCTTGAAAAAGGGTTATTGACGTTTTTCCATTTCCAATACTTTTTAACCCTTAAACGGTCGGCAGTCAAAATGTCCCATTTTATATTTAGTGCTAGTTTTTCAGGCAATTCTAAACCTCTGTTATTAGTACAACTATTTTCTGTGAAAAGTTTTATGGCTACTCATCTGTTTATTATTATAGTGCAAAAAGTATGTTTAGTCCAGCGTAAAGTATGTTGAATGCATTGTTATTCCATTTTTTTTTGCTATAATCATTGTTGACCAAAACGGATTTGGATTTGGAAATAGAGGAAGTGGAAAACTATAGCTGATTTGAAAGGAATTTAAATGTTTACAAATGTACTTGCCGCTGGTGTCGAATCACTCAATTTTATCGATAAGGCGGTACTGGTTATTTACCTTGTTGTCATCGTCAGTATCGGTTGCTGGACCGGCATGCGATCCCGTAAAGGGACCGAAGGTGGAAGGGACTATTTTCTTGCGGGCGGTTCGCTTCGCTGGCCAATGATCGGGCTGGCACTGTTTTCAACAAACATCTCAACTATTCATCTGGTCGGTTTTGCCCAGGAGGGTTACAAAAACGGCCTTGTCGCGGGTAACTTCGAGTGGATGGCTCCGTTTTTGCTGATTGTCCTTGCGTTATTCTTTGCGCCATTCTATATCCGTTCGAGGGTTGCGACGCTGCCTGATTTTCTTGAGAGACGTTACAACCGATCCAGCCGTGACTGGCTGGCGGTTCTGTCTATCGTATCGGCTATATTTATTCATATCGGTTTTACACTTTATACCGGTGCGGTTGTTTTGCAAGGATTGTTTGGAATACCGATCATGTACAGCATTATAGGAACCGCAC
>SDBV01014193.1_pt1 | contig 10055 bp, 9 predicted proteins | sample 2277081 | NCBI WGS metagenome assembly SDBV01 (sample SAMN10402039, study PRJNA504765) | marine sediment metagenome | isolation source: marine sediment core GS10_PC15, 223 cmbsf | place: Arctic Ocean: Southern Knipovich Ridge | collected 2010 | reverse complement strand
GAAACGCATCACACGGGCAACGCAATCGTTGCGTTCAACCTGAATACCGAGGGTAAAAAACAAAGTGAATAAGGGCGCAAAAGAGATAAAAGTTGATTACTTTGCGGAACCGACACCTGCGAAATTTCATGCTTCCGCAGCGCTTGTAAAAAGTCTTATGGGCCCGATCGGAAGCGGGAAAACCGTTGCGTGCGTGATAGAGATTTTATCCAAATCGAAAAGCCAGGGAAAGGGGCCTGACGGCGTAAGGCGCACCCGATGGGCGATAATAAGAAACACATATTCAGAGCTGCACACCACTACTATAAAGACCTTTCAGGAATGGATACCGCCGGAAATATGTCCATTGAAAGGCGTAGCTCCCATATTCGGGCGCATGAAACAAGCCCTACCGGACGGGTCGAAGATTGACATGGAAGTTATCTTTGTATCCGTTGACAGGCCGGAAGATATAAAAAAGCTCCTTTCGATGGAACTCACCGGCGCGTTTATAAATGAATTGAGAGAAATATCTAAAACAACGCTGGATCAGCTTGTCGGCAGAGTGGGGAGATACCCACCCAAGAGGTTGGGTGGCCCTACATGGTCAGGGGTGATTATGGACACAAACCCGCCGGACGACGACCACTGGTTTTATAAAATCGCCGAAGAAGAGAAGCCGGAAGGATACGAGTGTTTCCGCCAACCGCCGGCCATCATACAAAAAGACGGCAAATGGATAGCCAACCCGAAAGCGGAGAACGTGGGCAATCAGCCGTTAGGGTCTAACTACTGGCTTCGACAAGTCGCAAGTAAAACGCCCGACTGGATAAAAGTTTATCTGAAAGGAGAATACGGAACCGTCGAAGAAGGAAAGCGCGTTTATCCCGAATTTAGCGAAAGCGTACATATATCGGCCGTAACGATTAAACCGGTAAAGAATGAGCCCCTTATAGTGTCTTTCGATTTTGGATTAACACCGGCTGCAATCATTCAGCAGGTTGTGAACGGCCAGTTCAGGGCTTTAAGGGAGCTGGTTGCGGAAAATATGGGCGTCCGCAACTTCGCCCGCAATGTCGTGAAACCGTACTTGGGCGTTCATTTCAACGGGTATGAAGTCGCATACCCCGGTGATCCCGCCGGTGTAGCAAGGATGCCGACAGATGAGAAGACCGTATTCACCATTTTGGAGGAAGAAGGTATAACCGCACATCCGGCGGCGAGTAACAACTTCATCGCAAGGCGAGAAGCGGTCGTCGGGTTTTTATCAAAGATGGTCGAAGGTAAGCCTGGGTATCAGATAGACCCAAGCTGCAAAATGCTCATAAAGGGATTCAAAGGCGCTTACAAGTATCGCCGGTTGCAGGTAGTAGGTGAGGATCGTTATACGGAAAAACCGGACAAGAACAGGTTCAGCCATCCTCACGATGCTCATCAGTACGGGGCGATGTACGCGATTGGTTACAAACCGGTGAAGGCCAGCAAAATTGCCCCCACGCCTCCGAGTGGCGGGGATTGGATGGGCAGGTAATGGCAGAACAGACGAAAAAACCGAGGCAAACAAAGGCAGTCGTTACCGCTGACTTCATGAAAGAGGCCCGCGACAGACATGAACGCGGTATTACCGCCGAAAGGAACAACAGGGACCAGGCGGTCGACGACCAGAAGTTTTTAGCAGCTCGCACCAGCGGCAATAGTAAGGCCAGCGACCAGTGGAGCGACGAAGCAAAAACCAGCCGGTCTGGTCGACCGATGCTTACCATAAACCGGTTGCCAGGATTCGTTGATCAGATAATCGGGGATGCGCGCCAAAACAGAGTTGCCATAAAGATTAACCCGGTAGACGATAACTCCGATCCCATAACGGCGCGGGTGTTTGAAGGAATTATCAGGAACATTGAATCCGTCAGTAAAGCGGCTTCCACTTATATCAACGCATTTGAGCAGGCGGTCGGGAGCGCCTGGGGATATTTCAGGGTAATTACGGAGTACGCCGACGAGGAGAGCTTTGACAAAGAGATACGGATAAAACGGATAGCAAACAAGTTTTCCGTCGTCTTGGACCCGGACGCGAAGGAGATTGATAAATCGGATGCAAAATACGGGTTTGTATCGGAAAGGATCAGTCGAACCGAGTTCAAAAAACAGTATCCGAAAGCCAAGCCGCTAAGTTTTGACGAGGGCAAGGACAATTCCGTGGGCTGGTTTGAGAACGATTATCTTCGCATTGCCGACTATTACAAGATGGTTCCCGATCCGGAGAAGCAGTACGAACTGATAGAGCTTGCCCAAGAAGAGCCAATAACACTGCAAGATGATTTAGGTGAAGACCTTGAAGCCTACAAAGCCTACTACGGGGTGGAACCAATAGTACTGCTAGATGAGTTGGGCAATAAGCATAAAATCATCAACTACGATGGCGTAGCGTTACCGGCAGACCAATTACCGCCTGCAGGTAAAGAGTTCATAGACCAAGGGTTCGTAAAAATCGTACGCTCCCGCAAAGTAAACGGCCAGAAGGTCGTCCATCACAAAATTACCGGCAACGAGATACTGGAAAAAAGCGACTGGCCGGGGAAATTCATCCCGATTATTCCGATGTACGGGAAAGAGATAAACGTAGAGGGCGAAACGGTACTGCGTGGTGCGATACGCCACGCGAAAGACCCGCAGCGTGGATACAACTATACGCGCTCAACCATCGTAGAAGTGATAGGGCTTCAGCCAAAGGTGCCGTTTCTCATTGAAGAAGGGCAGATCGGGGATCATGCAAAAGCGTGGAACACGGCACACTCAACCCCATATCCATACCTGCCTTACAAGAAGGTGGATGGTGTCATGCCCCCTTCCCGCCCAGACGTTACGCAACCCTCAATAGCCCTGTTCCAGGAATCCACGGCCAGCATAGACGACCTGAAAGCCACGACCGGCATGTATGATCCCTCGATTGGCGCGCAAGGCAAGGAGATTTCCGGTAAGGCGATTATCGCAACACAGCGCAAAGGAGACACTGGCAATTTTGCGTATTTTGACAACATGGCAATCGCCATATCTCATTGCGGCCGGATCCTGCTGGACCTCATTCCGAAGATATACGACACGAAACGGGCGGTACGGATATTGGGAGAGGACGAAACCCCGCAGATCGTAAAGCTCGGGGAAATGGGGCTTCTGAAAGGACTTGGTGAAAACGGCGTTGATGTCGAGCAGACCATTGATCTGCAGGCAGGCAAGTACGACGTGGCTGTATCAGTCGGACCGGCTTACACAACGAGACGCATTGAAGCCGTCGAATCCATGACGCGGCTTGCCGAAACAATCCCGATGCTGGCGCCGGCGATAGTTCCCATTGTTGTAGATCTCCTGGACGTGCCTGGAGCTGACAAGCTCAAGGAAAAGATAAAACTCATGACTGAACAACCGCCGGATGGCGGTGTCATACCGGGACAAGACCCGGGCGAAGATCCAAACATGTCTACCGGCGGACTGCCACCGGGCGAACCAATTACCGGCATAGAACCGGGCGTATAGGAGCGAGTAATGCCAGATCCAGTAGAAACGCAACATGATGAACCCGTAGTTACGGAAGATACACCAAACGCGGAAGAGACCGCGGCGCAAGAAGTTGTTGAAGGAACAACGCCGGCCGAAGAAACCGGAGAGGAAGCGGCCACCTCTCAAATACCGGAGGGCGAAGAAGCCGGACCGGGCGATCCGACTGCCGATGTTGAGGAAGAAAAGGTGCCGCGAGGCGTCATGAGAAGAATCACCAGGGCAGTCAGGGACCAGCGCACAGCAGAAAGAAAACAGCGCAATGCGGAAAATGATAGGGATTATTACAAAAGGCTGTCAGAAGGGAAAGCTCCCGCGCCGGGATCTCGGCCGGAGGCCGCACCTCAAGCGACGGACGATCCTGAACCCAAGCTGGAAGCCTTCGACGACCTCGATCAATTTCAGGACGAACGGTCGAAATGGGTTGCACGTCAAGAGGTGAACCGCATGAACCGGGAGACGACCGCGAAGAATCAGCAGGATGAGGCCGAAAGGCAGGCGGTAGAACGTGATGCGAAGTGGGAATCCAATATAGACATTTTCATTGAGAAAGCGGGTATCGACGATTTTGATGAGGTCGTAATGGATGAAACCCGAGGGTTTGTCGCACCCGCAGTAGCCGATGCTATAAAGGATTCCGAGAACGGTCCGGCCATAGCCTACCATCTGGCGAAAAACCCGAAAGAGAGCGCGAGAATAAACGCTTTATCCCCCCTGTCCGCAGCGCGCGAAATTGGCAAACTTGAGGCGAAGTTGGGGACTCCCAAACAACCGCCTGCGAAAAAGACAACCAAAGCTCCCGCGCCGATCGCACCCGTTGGAGGTAATAACGAGATAGTTGAAAAAGACTTATCGGATATGACCATGGACGAGTATGCGGCGTACAGAAGGAAGCAAGAAGAAGAAGGATAATTTCCAATGTTAAGATTTTTAATTCTCTTTTTAGCGGTAGCAATATCGTACTTACTGGATATAGACACTGGTGCGCCTGTATGGGCGGCAGTATTGATAGGGGCTAATGTGATAGCCACCCCTTCGCTCATAGCAAAGGAGGCGGCTTTCCAGATCCATAACCAGCTTGGGCTTGCGAGCCGGGTTCATACTGACTTTGATAAAGATTTTACAGGAGGGCAGGGAGACACCGTAGATTACCGTCTGCCGTCCCGATATCTGGTCAACGACGGTATGGATATCACCAGTGTGGTGCAAGACTTAAACGAGCCTACAGGCCAGATCGTAGTAGACCAGTGGAAAAATGTAGCGTTCGCATACACTGCGAAGGAGCGTGCACTTGATATCACCGAGTTTTCCAGACGGCATATCGCCCCTGGGATTGAGGCCATCGTTAACGCTATCGACGTTGGGTTGACAGGTCTTTACGAGGATGTCTACCAAGCATCCGGCAGTGCCGGTTCCGCCCCGGACGGCTATGACGATATGGCAGACTTAGAGGGAGCCATGACCGACGCGCTGATTCCTCGGCGTGGTAGAAACCTTATAGTAGATTCGTTCGGCGGCGCCGGACTGCGTAAGGGGCTGGCAAGTCTCTTCGAGCCCACCATGGTAAAGGGGATCTTAAAAGAAAGCTCCTTGGGCCGCTTGTCGGGCATGGAACTGTTTACAAGCCAGAATGTGCGCAAGCACACTGCAGGCGACTTTGCTGCGGCCCTGGTTGCCGGCGTACCGTCAGAAGGTGCTACGACCATTGATATGGACACCTTTACAAACAGCGGAGCCGCACAGCTAAAAAAGGGAGATATCTTCACGCTGCCTGGTGTGAATGCGGTCAACCCGATAACTAAAGAGGACACCGGGAGGCTACAGCAGTTTACCCTTACGGCCGACACCACGGTTACTACTAACGCCGCAACCGTTCCGGTATCACCGGCGCTGATAGCTTCTGCTACCGACCCGCACAGGAACATTACGGCACTTCCCGCTGATAATGTCGCCGTCACTGCATTGGCGGACCATACCGCCAACCTTGCGTTCCACAAAAACGCATTTTCGCTGGTGTCGGTTCCGATCCCGGCGTTGACAGGCGGGATAGAGTCCCACACCGAGTCTTACGAGCAATTTGCTGTGACCGTGACGATGTTCGCGGATGGTATGACCATGAAACAGTACGTCAGGCTCGATGTTCTGTTTGGATTAAAGGCAAGCAATCCGAACCTTGCATACAGGTTGCTTGGGTAAAGGTAATAAGCGCATTAACAAAGGGGCGGTGTAAAAGCCGCCCCGCTTTTAAAAGGAGATAGGAATGTTAGAAGAAACCGCAAAAAAGGTTCACGATGTATGTCTTTACAACAAGGACGGCGGAAACAAGATTTTCAAGTCCGACAAGGTACAAGCGGCCATGAAAGACGGATGGGCCGACAGCCCCGCCGCCGCGCTCAACGGCGACCCTGCTACCGATAACGAACCCAAAATGACACCGGAGGATCGCGCCAAGAAGTTAGAAGGAGCCATTATCAAAATCATGTCCGAAGATGATCTGAAAAAGAAGACCGCAGCGGGTATGCCGACTGTCGGAGCCATCCAAAAGATGGTCGGATTCGACATAAGCGCCGATGAGCGCACGGAGATTTTCGACCGTCTAAATGCGGAACGCAAAGCGGCTAAAGCGGAAGGACCGGCAGAGTAAAAGATGAGAGATTTTAAACACAGGTCAGTAACAGTCCCGACATCGCTGGTAGATATTCACCCCGGCATACACACGAGAAGATTGGCACGCATCGCCACTGAAATAGTCCTGACAACCCAGACTTTCGACCAGTTTCAAATCATGGTGAAGTTCCATAAAGACGGAGCTTGGGTTGTGTTGTACAGCGCGACAGGCGATTTCACTTCACCGGCGGGTCTTCTTGTAGGCGCCAGCGGCGATCTTACAGCCCTGGCTCCCGGAATAGGGTGGTTCATCATGGATGTCACAGGCATTTATAAGGTCAAACTGCAAGCCGCTTGCGCCGTTGCCGGCGGCATATCGGTTGTTCGCGGCGGCGGTGAGTAAAAATCCGAAGAAAAAGGCAATAAGGAAATGAAAATATTTAAGAGTTTATTCATCGTTATCTTGTGTGCATTGTTCTTGTTTGCGGGAGCGCAAGCAGAAGCGGCAAGCTGGCGAGACCCCGGTGCTGGTTTGGGGGCAAATACTTTCACAGGCGACCAGACTATAAATGGTGATTTAACTCTATTCGGGGATATTAATATAGGTTCTGCAACCATTGAGCAAGACAACGCAACACATGCGCCTATATATTCATCGGGATTAACTGGATTAGATGACATATCTTCTTCCGGTCTGTATACACTGTCTGGCAGCGCAATTTTCCAGGTTAAAGTTGACAGTACGGGAACTCCCGATAATTTTGTATGGAGAAAAGGGTCGGTGGGTGCGTATTCTTCGGCAGCAGCTATGACCGGCAGTGCACAGCTAATGCAAGACGGTATTAGTGTAACGTGGGCGGCGACTACTGGACACACGCTGGATGATACTTGGGAAATACACGTTGGAGAAGAAGTACATATCAACTCAACTTACCATGTTGAGAGTGACCTTTTTGTTACCGGTGACCTTGTTGTCGAAGGCAATAGTAGAAGTTTAAGTCCATTTAAACTCTTAGATGGCCTTAAATTTATAAACGATATAACTGGTGACCCAGATTTTCACCTTTATGTTTCAGGTTCGGATTCGGCAATTACTCCCCTTCCATCGGCCTTTGATGGCACATTAATATTTAAAACCCATGTCGGCGAAAATCAATATGATATGGATATAGCGTTTTGGGACGCTATTAATAACCGCCCATCGTTTGTTATTAATCAGGGTGGTATTGGTAAAGGCACTGTTATTGAGCGCGGTGTGATGATCGGTGCCCAGTTAGGAGCTAAAGCTCTTGACGGTAATTATACTCTGGGGACTACTGAGTTCCCTAAGCTGGCCTTTGACACTTCAACCACAGGCGCTGACTTAGGGGTTGAGAATGATGTTCAAGTAAAAGGTAGTTTATTTGTTGATGTCATAAATGAGTCAACCATCGGCGTGGGACTCACCATAGGCGGTAATACATTCATCAACGATACCGCTAACACTGAGATGACAACTGGCTTGACTATCAATCAAGGTGACGCAGACGATGAAATACTTGCATTCAAATCCAGCGACGTTGGTCATTCAATGGAAGATATTACTGAATCGGATACCTATGGCCTTATCGAGAAGGGCTACCCGCTACAAGGTGGATTAAGTATTAGGGGTTTCACGGATGCTGACAACACCGGACTTATGATGCAGGGAATAATAGGAGCCGATAATCATGCTGATACTACGCCAGCCGTAGTAGTAATGGGACAGAAGTTTAATGCCACGATGGGAGTGGCAGACTTAGGAAATGCCGAAACAATCCTTGCTATTCAAAACGGATCCAGTGTTAAGTTTGCCGTTTTAGGAGATGGTAGCGTGGGTATCGGCACAGATTCCCCTGATTCCGTATTACATATTAAAGCAAATACTCGGGGAACAGTGGGCTCTCATCCTGCGGGACAGATAATTATTCAGAACCCAGCTGATGATGTAACAGCCGGTGCGGTCATTACTGGCTATGAATCAGATGGTAGTGGGAACCCCGACCAGCAACTCTGGTATCTTGGTAGTAGTTCGAGTGGCAACGAAGATATTATTTTGTTGAATCGAAGAAATGCCGCTTTGCACTTGAGTACAAACGGCAGCACGCGGGTAACGCTATCGAGTGCGGGGAATGTAGGCATTGCCGGTACGTCGAGTTTTGGCGGCATAATGACGAACACCGCAAATACCACGGATGGCATAATTCAATTTACGGGAACTGGCTACGGGCTTTGGGTCGATACTCCACTAACTGGATATAGCAACACAGCGTGTTGGCAATCTAGTTCTGGGAATTATTTAGGGCATTGCTCTTCATCAAAAAGGTACAAAGATAATATTACAAATATTCCTTATGGACTTGATGCTGTTATGAAGCTAAGGCCGGTTGAGTTTGATTGGAACAATAGAGAAGAGAGCGTCCACGATGTAGGTCTTATTGCCGAAGAAGTTGCAAGGGTCATTCCTGAAATTATTGGTTATGACGACGATAGAAAAGTAGATGGATTGAATTATAGACATCTTACGGCAGTCTTAGTTAAAGCGGTTCAGGAACAACAGGCACAAATAGACGAATTAAGGAGGATGCACAATGGGAGTTAAAGACTGGATAATACTGGTGCTTTGCCTGGCTTTGTTTAGTGCCGTCAACTACTTCGTGGTGAACAAAGACCTGCGCGGCAAGGTACAGACACAGGCGGGAATCATTAACTGGATTAACTCGCAGGGTAAGGAAAAAAATTAAATGACCGCACAACAGATAATTGAGGGCGCGTTAAGGCTCATACGGCGGTTGGCTCCGGGAGATGGGCAGACCGTACCGGCCGAGGAACTAGCGGATTGCCTCGAAGCGTTAAACATGATGATAAACGCATGGCAGGCAACGTCGCGCATGGGTACGCTTGTGGTCTTTGATTCAATATCAGAATCGTCGAGTATGTCCGACATATACGACGAGGCTCTTAAATATAACCTTGCCATACGTCTTCACCCGGAGTACGGCAAAGGCGATCTGAACCCGGAGGTTGTGGCAATCGCAAACAGTTCAAAGGGGACAATCGAGGCAACGAATCTCGGTCCCGCGCCCATAACCCCGGATACGGCGCATCTTGGCAGAGGCGGGAATAGTTACGGCATAAACAGGGAGTAAATTATGGGCGGTGATGCAAGAGGAAAAGGCGGCGCGGATGATTTAGAATTTGGCACAGGCACGTTTTCGCGGGCAGGAAGCACCGTAAACAGGATAAACGCTTCGCATCTGCCGTTAGTTGCAGGGGCGGGTGGCAAAACTGTAGAGAACTTGGTTGACGGAGACAAGGGCGTATTACTTTTATTGCCTGCTCCAACGGTGGACGATCATCCGGCCACAAAAGGGTACGTTGATGATGCCCTCGCCGGCCAGCGGTACGCGAAAGGCGTTATGTCGGGGCTGTCTGCCAAATCTAACGCCGCCAATCCGGACACGCAGGTGGATATAGACGCCAATTCGGTTGTGCTGAATGATAAAGCCAGCGGCAACCCGGTCTTTATAGCCACGGACGTAAACCTTACGGTCGACATTACCGACCTGGGCGAAATAAACGGGCTCGATACAGGAACGGAAGCCGCCGACACTTGGTACTACCTGTGGGTTATCTACAATCCCACCACGCAGACAACGGCGGGGTTAATTTCTATATCGCCGACCGCACCTACCTTACCGTCAGGATATGATTATCAGGCGTTGGTAAGCGCGGTTCGGAACGACTCAAGCAGTGCTTTTATTCCTTTTTACCATGTTGACGATCAGTACACCTATGAAAATGCGAGATCGTTACCATCCCTGGCGCAAACCGCTGGAATTACCGCAGTAAACTTTTTGGATTTCGTCCCATACGCAATTGTGAAAGGAATATACGGG
>SDBV01014192.1_pt1 | contig 10056 bp, 11 predicted proteins | sample 2277081 | NCBI WGS metagenome assembly SDBV01 (sample SAMN10402039, study PRJNA504765) | marine sediment metagenome | isolation source: marine sediment core GS10_PC15, 223 cmbsf | place: Arctic Ocean: Southern Knipovich Ridge | collected 2010 | reverse complement strand
TCCGCCATTTTTCCCCACCGTTAGTTGATCTATAAAGACCATCAAAGCGGGACACAAAAATAGTCTGGTCAACTTTATAATCAGGCGAAAGAGATATTCTGTTTACAATAAGATTTCCAGCTCCTTCAATCTTGGTCCAATGGAGACCGCCATCGGTTGATTTGTAAAGGTCGCCAAGCCATTTCTTACCAAGTCGTGTGCCGAAAAACATGGTTTTGTCCTGAGCGTAATTCGGAGAAAAAACAATATCGGTAATGCGCTTGTCTGGAAACCGAGCAGTTATTTGATGCCACTTTTTACCACCATTGGTCGATTCAAATATTTCCCATGGGCCGCGAGATTCGCGAGCCAAAATAGTCTGGTCAGAAACATAGTCAGGTGAGAGCAAGATACGCCCGGTGTCAATTGGCGCAATCTTCTTCCAGCTCTTCCCTGCGTCAGTTGATTTATAAATCCCCAGCCTCTTCTGGTCTATATTGCCCATCGAGGGCATGTGCACTCCAAATAAAGTTTGGTCATTGGTAAAATTGGGTGAAATTTCCATAATGCCAATCATCGTGGCAGGCGGACCATTGTTCTTTAGCTTTGCCCAGGTCTGACCGCCATCTATTGACCCGAAAGTTATGCTGCTGACTTTATTCTCATACCCTGAAGCAAATATCGTTCCATCAATCTTGAAGTCAGGAGAAATTAGAAGCGCACTGATAGAGATTTCTTTGTTTAGCTGAGGTCTAAAAGCCACCCAAAACATGAGGATAAGCACCACGGCTATTATTGCCAGAAAGAAAATGTATTTGCGTTTTGTCAATAACATTCCTGTGATCGGCTTGCTTGATTCATACTAGCATGAGGTTGAAAAGTATTCGAACAACGTTCCGCTGGGGGCACTACAAACGGCCGTTTGATTTTCAAGCAACTAAGGACTCGAATCATATATCTGCAGGTAGTGGGATTATGAATTGTGGGCCTTATTGGATAAGCTTCGAACCATCAAAGTCGTTGATTATGAAAGTTCACGCGAATAAATTGCATGAGAATTCGAATTCCGCTGGGGGGCACAGCTCAGCGTCGCTGAGCTGGAAACGCTGAAAGTGACCGCTTATAAATCGCTGTCGTCCCATGATATCGAAGGCCCGCTTTCACTGTCTTCCACGCCTTTAGTGAACAGCTTTGCCAACACACCGGCAAAACGCCACGTTAATATGCCAGCGAACGCACCAACCGTGGCGGGCATTGAGTAAGGGTCTAGAAAAAAACCCACATCATAGGTTCTACTGACAAGAGAAGTAACATACCAAGTTAGCCTTGGAATCTCCTTGAAAAAAAGAAAGAGACCGATGATCCTGAAAAGCAATGGTACGATTGGTTGCTTTCCAGATTCCTGGCGGTCCAACCACAGTAATTTTTCCGGCAAAATGGGTGCATAATGCCAGACAAAGACGCAAAGCACTAATATAAATGCACTACCACTCAGGCCCGAGATTAACGCCGCTGCAGTTATGTTCGCGTTTTGGACGAAAGGTAAAGTAGACATAAAGGGCATAGTCGCACTGTAAAATAGATAAACGCTCGTGATCCTAAAGCCGATAACAGCGATTTTTTGAGCCACGTATTTCTCCATAGATAGCTCTGATAGCACTATCTTATTGGTTCTTTGCTATCTTAGCATGAGGTTGAAAAGTATTTGAACAACGTTCCGCTGGGGGCACAACAATCGGCTGTTTGATCTTCAAGCTATCAAGGACTTGAATCATATATCTGCAGGTAGTGTGATTATAGATTGTGGGCCTTAGTGGATAAGCTTCGAACATTTCCGTGGACAATAACTTAGCAATATATGCAACTTGCCTTATGATTGTGTCTAGGAACAGAATTGATGATTAAGAGAAACAAGAAATCAATCGTAACATTAGTGGCAATATCAATTATTGTTTTAGTCATCGCCACTACAGGTTATCTGTCTTTTAAGTATCTTTTCAGAGCCCTTCGGTCCCAATTTGTTGTAGAAGAGTTCATGGGAAAGTCTGTTTCTCCAAATGGTAGGTGGAAAATCAAGACATATGTTTCTAGTGGAGGCGCTATGACTAGAAGCAGCTATTATGCAGTCGTTACCGACCAAAAAGGCAGAGTGCCAATCCATGAGATTGGTTTTGATGGAAGTAAATTCAAATTACGTCGTGCTAAATTTCGTTGGAAAAGCAACGTTACGCTTTTGTATTATGGACTAGAAACCAACATACGCACTAACACCGTTTTGCTCGGAACGTCAGTTTCTCCTGGCGGGAGATGGCGGGTAAAAGTATATGACATTTTCCCAATTGGTCAGAGGTATGGCAGTACTTACGCAGAATTCGTAGACTTAAAAACTGATCTTCCACCCCGTGAGATCATTTTGGAAAAAGACCAAATACTCGGGTATTATATTCGCTGGAAATCTGCTAATGAAGTTAACATATACGGCCAGGTTGTCGATGTTCGCGAACGAGATCAGTGGCGCCAAAAAGATCATTCTTATTTATACTATGAAACGAAATTATTTATCGAGATCTTTTTTTCCGCCGACTGATGATTTGCCCCTCATAGATGATTCGACCACTCATCGATGAACATGAGCTCAAATGTGGGCCTGAGTAGACACTATACGAACTTTAACCAATCAGGCTATATTGAGATGTTACAGCAGCTAGAAGCGTGTTGCAAGCAGATTGCCGCTGTATGATTAAGATCATCTGTGTCTATTAGGCTCCCCGGGCGAGACACTATTCGAACTTTTTAGTGCTTGAAAAGCTTTTGGAAAACGTCAGCTAGGTGGAGGTAGGGGGAGACTATCTGAACAAGACGATTTCTACATTTAAGCAGCTAGAGAAGTTGCTGGGCTGAAGCAAAAGTTTTTGTTTTATAAATTAACTAGTCATCCTTTGATACAAATGGTTATCTAGATGCCCGTGTTTAAAATTCGACAGCTTATGATTATGGTAGATTGACTGCGTCATTTTCTGTATATGTTTTCGTAAAAATTTTATCATTATGCTCATATTCAACTTCAAGCGTTTTGATTTTTCCAACTTCAGGATCTTTTCCTGCCATATCATTTGATGCTGTAGTGTTAAGCTTGCCATCTTTAATCAATGCATTTAATTTTTTAGTTACATCTATTGAATTTGCAGGAGTACTGTAAGCGGCCTTTATAATGCGAAATCCCTTAGTCTCTTCCGAAACCTCATCCATACTAGTGCTTAAATCATCTTTTATTTTTCTTGAACCCTTTTTGAGCTCTGTAACAACATCTTCTATGCTTTTAGATTTAAGGGCATCAAATATCGAAAACACAAGCCAAATAAATGAGAGAATACCAGCTATAATAAACAGAGCACTCCACACGCTAGCCTCTAAGCCAACGTCCTTAAAATCAGAAGTTACAAGTGTGATAATAATTGTAATTAGCACACCAGCTGGCGCCATCCAGCCACGTTTTTTTTCCATTTGCTTCAAGTACTTAAGCAAACAAAGATTTACTTTGTCTTCAGTCGTTAGAATTACTTCCTGAGATAAATTATCATGAACTTTCTTAACGACAATAGATTGGCGAATAAGAGAATTAATGTCTATTCTTGAATCCTTGGAAGGATTTATATCTTCATTCATTTTTATCCTCATGTTTTGGAAGTAAGCCTAGACTTCCTAATGCGTGCTGACTTAAAAACCCGCAATTATTGCAGGTAATAACTGCTGATGGCACTGATGGACCACCTAAAACTAGGCCTTGTAAGTTATTTTGGAGAGGCTGAGTAAAATAACCATCCAGCAAAGTGAAAGACTGACTACCGCACCTAGGACAGGGAAGTTTTGCTCCCTTATTCTCTAATGTTTCTATTATTTCTTTTTTCTTCTCTTCGGGTATTTGCTTCATCTAAAACTCCTTATAATAAATATGTTAATGCTAGTGTTCTAACAGTTAATGCCTTCTATATTTTAAACAACTTACTACCTAATTAATAGCTTACTTGTTAATCGTAAAAGTTCAAAGTTCCGCTAGGGTTCCGAAATCATTAAGGCTCTGACCGTCTACTTTATCTGTACATTGAACGCAAGCAACCGATAAGAAGTCTAGGAAACGCTCGCCCACTGTTCTAAGTGTTTATCAACAGCGTTTTTCCACTGCATCCCGTGTGCTGCATCTTTTTTCAACCCAATCATCTCTTCAAGAAGACCCTGAAGCTCAGACACTGAAAATGGTTTGTGGGCAAATTTTGAAATAAGGCTAACAAGTTGGTCGGTAGAAACAGGCAATATCTCTAGCTCATAAAGCTTATCTCCAACCCAATAAGGCTGGTGGAAAAACGTTTGAGCCGTATTGGCGTCAATCGCAGGAGCGACGAAAAACCCATACACTGGCATTGTTTGATATTTTTCTACAATCTTTGCGACATGTCTTGGTACAGGCTCAGCTTCGGCTGCCCACTGGTTAGCACCTCGATTTAAGGTTGCCTCCACCACGAGAACAAAGTCTTTATAAACGAAAATCATATCAGCATTGCCGCCAGCGGCATGATGGATTGGGAAAAGTTCCTCGTCTATTTTAAAACCGCGCGTAAGCGGGATGGGGCTTTCGATTGAATCAAATGCCAAGAACGCCCGCCAGATCGTCCATTCATAATAAGCGGGCAAGTAAGCCTCCCCACCTAGCAAAGATCGATCACTAATCTTTTCGAAATAATCGATAATATCGCTCGTCTGATTTGGTTGGTCCAGGTAAAAAAGCTGTTCCTTAAGCTCAACCATGTCTTGCTTCATTTCCCCTTCAATTCTCTTAAGTTTGGGAATCGACTCTGGAAGAGAAGTCACAGAGCGTGGCTTCATGCCCAATGAAGATGCAAGTTCGTTCCTTGAGTTCAAAAGCTCGGAAATCCCATTCTTTAAGAATAACTCATCATCTAAGGGTAACGCTGGCTGATCAACACTGTAAAAATCGGCAATATAGCTACCCTGAACATATTCTGGATAGCCCTGGTTTACGATTTCTTCGATTAAAGGCATTTCGGTTTCTTTAGGGATTAGCTTATCTCCGCTGAGTGAAAAAAGCCCGCTTTTCGCAAAGTACCTCACTGTTGTGTCTGCGTAATCCTTGGGCGTGGCACCTCGTACATGGATGAACATCTGGTTAACATGCTTCATGAGCTCGCTTGCTGGAAATCTTTCTTTTAGTCCTTGTAACAACTTTCCTCTTAAAATCATAGCATTTGTGGTCTTTGCACCTTTGCCAAGCGCTATGATGGCTGATAGCATTTGGATTGCTTCCTCGGTCTTAAGAAAACCCCTATCCCTGCGGGTCTTCTCAGACAATGAATTTAGCAGCTCAAAGCGTCTTTCGAGATCGTCCGAAAACAGCTCTAAGATCATGCGTTCTTTCATTTTTCGATAATATTCATTCTTTGCCACTTTGCCGACAATTCCATCTCTAGTCTCTCGATACTCAAGTATTCTATCAATCGCGAGTTTTTCCAGTTTATTGTCTAGTGTGGTGATAAGGAAAAGGCTGATTTCTTCTTTAGTGATCCCTTTTAACCCGCGCGCTCGTAGTTCATAAATGATTCTCAAGGTTAGCCGGAAGGGGTAAACATTGAACTCGGCATATTCCTTGCCGTGCTCAATCGGAGAGGGCAAGTGATGTTTAAGCATCTGTCGCAAGTAGACTTCTTGCTCTGAGACTTCTTCGTTAATCAGCGCTTGGCCAGCGCTGGTCAGTTCGACAGCGCCTTTACTTTTCCATGCGATTGCTAGGCCTAGCTGGTTTGCGGCCGATGCCCATTTTCGTCCACCCATCCCGGCAGTATGTGCAGACCACGCTTTTTCGCCTTTTCCGTAGATACCTTGTTCAACAAGCTTGTAAAGAAATTTCTCTTGGGCTTCTTCGTCAAAAAGCTTTCCCTCAAAGTGATCCTTAAGAACGCGAAGCCCGGCCTTGATTCGGTCAGGATTCCTAACGGTCGTATTGCCGACATTCCAATACTTCATGATTGCCCCAAAAACAGATACTCCTGAACGGAATTCCGATTGTTACCGACTTTATGGTTGTGATTGCCAAAAGAGTATTTGTGGTTAAATTCAAAGACCTCGACATGCTTTCGGTGTCTTTTCATAATGGCTATCATCTCATCGCGGGTTGGCAACGAGTTTGATGAGTAAGAAACTAGAAGTTTACTATTGGGAAATTTTCCGAAAAGCTGGTCGAAAGCCTCATAGCATCTAGCCTTTGAACAAAAGGGCGTGTCTCGCTTTTCAAGCCGTTGGGTTCTGGAGCCTGCTTTAATCTTAACGCCGTTCCAATATGTAGCCAAGCCTTCGATGAAATGATATCGCCGAATGTAATCATTGTCCGAATGCGGTGAATAGTAGGGCGGATCGATGTAGACGAGATCAAAATCGTCTGGTTCGAGCTGAAATACGTCCCCTTTGAATGCATGGTTTTTGTGGTTGTTGTCGAAGACAGCGGCGTTATATTCGCTTATCGAGTTGATGAACTGCTCCTGCATCGATAGGCGGAAGTCCCGGCGCCCGTCATCATAACGGTGACCGATAACAGTGAAAACCCCTCTTGGCTGCTTTTTAAGTGCTGCTCGGCACAGCGCGGCGATCGCTAGAGATCTTTCATGGGAAGTAGCAAGCAACGCGATATTCGCAGACATATTATCCAAAAAGGCGTTATCCTCTGGCGTAAAAAAAAGGCCATTAAACGTTTTTTGGATAAAATTGTCGGCCGCTTTGTTTTTGGACAAGAGAAAGTCAACTTGATCAGCGGAAACTATCGCTTTATTGTTGGCTATAGTGGCATTGGCTATGTGATAGCTGTATGCCAAGAAATCATTTGATGTAACTTCCTTGCCGAGGGACTTAAAGAGAAAGGATACGCATCCACTACCAGAAAAAGCGTCGAGAACGGTTGCGTAATCTAGTTGCGACGAAACTTGCGAAATAAAATCAAGTAGACGTCGCTTGCTACCCATGAAACGGGTTGACGGGAAGGCGGGTATTTCATATGGGTCTTGTCGCTCGATTAAAGTTTTCATCTAGTAATTCATAATTATACATTCAGGAACCCCGCCCCGTAAGGCCGCAACCCTATTTATTAAGCGCTTGGCCATCACCACCTCTATGCGATAATCTTTGAAAAGCTCAAGAATCATAGGGTGGTGGGCATTACTTAGCATTACCAAACAACCCTTGCGGTCCAGCGCCTTGAAAGTCTTCGCTAGTTGAATATGATCTTCTGTGTAGAAAAATTTCTTCGTATAACGCTTGAAATCCGAATACTTCGAGATCGGTAAATACGGTGGGTCGAAATATATAAAATCTCCAGCTTTCGCCTGGCTCGCGACAAATTGATAGTCATCCGATAGTAATGTCACATTTTGCAAGACGGCGCTTGCGTTTCTAAGGTTGACTGCATTGCAAATAGTGGGATTAGTATAACGTCCAAATGGAGCATTGAACTGGCCTTTTTGGTTGACTCTATAGAGGCCATTAAAGCAGGTGCGGTTCAGAAATATTAGCCTTGATGCTCGCTCTATATCTGACAGCTGTCCCGGATCTACTGCTCGGAGATCATAAAAATAGCTTTCTTCGTTCTTATGGACTACGAGAGTTTCAATCAACTCTTCAACATTGTCCCTTACAACGCGATAGCAGTTTATTAACTCTTCGTTTGCGTCATTGAGTACCGCATCTTGCGGTTGGAGTCTAAAAAACAGTGCGCCGCTACCAGCAAAGGGTTCATAGTAACTTCTGTAAGCTTGCGGTGCCAGGGTTGATAGTTGTGGAAGTAGTTGTGTTTTTCCGCCTGCCCATTTCACGAATGGTGTTGCAGCGGTCTTGTTGTGTGCTGCTAATACTGGTGCCATTTACCCCTCCCTGGTTAGTTATGTTTATTATACAAACATATGTTCGTTTGTTCAACGCGCGCTTGTGTGTCTACCAACACCATTCAATTGTTTTCTAATCATTATCAACGAGAATGGTAATTTTTTAAAGCTATTGGTAGGAAAAGCGTCGGTATGCCTGCTCTATAGGCATTCGGACGCTAACCTTGTATCTTTTCGGTCGAGGTTCGGGCTTTGAGCCGAGACGGTAATCTATTTTGACAAAAGTCGTTGTTTAGCGGTATCTTTTTTTGATTGGTCAGGAACTTAGAGATACTTCCCGGGGGACCAGGAATGGAAATGATTCTTTATATTGCGATTTTTTCTGCCATCTTCTACTTGCTTTACTCTCAATTTGGCCGAGTTATTGACCAGCATCACATTTTCAAGCTTAGACATATCCGGGAAGACACTGTACTGGAACGCTGGACGGCTTTTTTAACGAACCAAGTAGGCTCTGGGGAAGAGTTTCTACAGCTAGTCGAATCTGAGCTCGACGCTAGAGATTGCCCTTATAGGTTTTACCGAGTGACCTTTCTTTCTCAATCTCACAGTCGCGAATTCGTTTGTGTAAAACTCAATTATTCGGTTTCAGCCTACATAGGATTCGAGCAAGTTGGCAAAGATATCCACTTAAATTGGCTAATCAACGAAAAATTAAGCTTCCTCTTCCGCCTGCGGGTTCTTGGGCCAATGCTTCATCGCATTTTCCACAGAGGCACTTTTATTGACAGGAATAGAGTTTTGGCTTTTGCAGCATTCACTAAAAACTGTGTCGAAAATGTCTTTGATTCAATAATGGATAAGTATAACCTCGACAAAACAAGGCTGGTCAGGCAATCAAGTGGAAAGCTTGGACCCTTTTAAAAGGTTTTTTGCAATGTTCACTCTGCTTTCATAATAATCTGGCTAAGCTTCATGTTCAGTGCTTGAGCAACTTTGTGTGCCACACCTATGCTCGTGTCCACCTTGCCAAGCTCTATTGAGCTAACATATGTTCTATGTATGTCTGCTTTTTGAGCAAACTCTTCCTGTGAAAGACCTAGTTTTTCTCTTTGTCTTCTCACCTCAAAACCAAATTTTTTAGTCAAGCTCGACATAAACCAAAGGCTATGTCGTTGCATTTGATATATCTACAGACGATAGTCTACAATCAGGCGGGGAGCTGGTTAACTTGGACAACAAAGAGCAAGAAAATATTAATATCTCCATTCCAAAGAATCTCTTTATCCTATTGGTTATAGGCCTTCTGGTAATTGCCTCTGTCCTTGTTCTGCAATTTGTGATACTTCCAGCCGGGTCGGCGATAAAAAATACGACCAAGGAGATTGAAACAGCAAGACAGCAGTCAATCTCTAAAGCAAAAATTGAAGAGCGGCAAGAGAAAAAAGCAATCAGTCTAGCAAAAGGCAAGCTGACTAAGGGAGCTAAGGCCGAGATGTTTGTCATACCTCTCAAAGATAGTATTCTTCGAACAACCTTTGGCTGGAACGACGACAGGGTTACCCCCGATAGGGTGATAGTCAGAGTCAAGATCAAAGGAGAAGACGACATTGACCTTTTGGTCGATACTGATCTCGATCTGGTAATACTTGGTACTACGAACGGAAAAGACGCTTTCGGCTTATAGGCCTAAAGCAACGATCAACAGTGACAGGTTTTTACGTACTCCACTTTGGTGCTATGCAAAATAAAGAAATGTGAGATGAGATTGGCCTAGTCAACAAATTGCTTGGGCTCGTCAGGCAGAACGACAGCGGACTGTTGAAACATCATTTCCTGATCAAGCTCTTCAATTCTTAGCGTCAAACCGTTTCCGTAATTAATCTCACGGATTAACTCGCGATTCAATTCTAAGATTTCCGACTCAGGCAGATCGTAAGTTCGAAATACGGTCGGATCCTTCTCTTTGGTTTTCAAAATAGCAAGCTGAGTGTCTAGATTTGTGAGCCAAGAAATGACCTCTTCCTGCTGTTCTTGAAGACTAAAAAAAGTAAGTGAATCTCCTTTCGAAAGTTTGTGTCACCGCCGCCTGTAAAATCCCCAATAACGCCGGTTTAGAATTCCCCACCTACCAAGCAGTTAAGTAATGAGGCTTGGCAGCCTTAGAATTGAGCGAGAAGTCGGTCGATTCTAAAGA
>SDBV01014191.1_pt1 | contig 10057 bp, 16 predicted proteins | sample 2277081 | NCBI WGS metagenome assembly SDBV01 (sample SAMN10402039, study PRJNA504765) | marine sediment metagenome | isolation source: marine sediment core GS10_PC15, 223 cmbsf | place: Arctic Ocean: Southern Knipovich Ridge | collected 2010 | reverse complement strand
ATTTTCTATGTTTGTTTAAACAATACCTGCTTGTCTCAGACTTGTATATGTAACTGCAATACCAATTCCTAAAATACTCAATGCGAAGAAACCTGGAACTAACTTAAGAACTGTTGCTCCCCACGCAGTTGCATTATATAGAGCACCGTTTGTTACTGCTGCTGTATTAACTTCTGTTGCAACAGGACCAATCAATGATGTTCCAATAAGAATCGATACAAAACCACCTATTAAATTTGCTATCATTTTGTTTTAAAATATATATATACTGAACCTCCTATCCGAATAATACGTTAGGATGTTATATAAATGTTTCCCTTATTTCAAAAGTAATTTTACTAGTAAGAATTATTAAATTTTTGAGCCTTTTCACTACTTTAGGGTAGTTAGAAAGATTTATATAAGGTACTTACTTAAATATTATATAAATGTAGAATAACAATTAATACAAATGGATAAAAAAATAAGAGGGTTTCAAAAAGGAAATATCCCTTGGAATAAAAATAGAAAATGTCCTGAGATTAGTAAAGCAAAGAAAGGAAATCCAACTTGGAACAAAGGTCTAAAAGGAATTAAAACAAGTGATAAAGGACAAATAAGTCATAGAAAACTTCCAAGAAAAATGGTAAAATGTAAAATATGTAAAAAAGAGATTATAACAAAGATAAATGAGAACAGAAAAGTTTGTTCTAGGAAGTGTCAAAAGGTTTATCAAAAAACAAATGAATATAAAGATTTACAAAGAAAAAGTGCATATAATAGAAAAGTTAATCCAATAGAATCATCACCAGAAAAATTTATGTCCAATATGTTAAAAGCAAATAATATAAAATATAAAAAAGGGAGAGGTATCATAGGTAATCCAGATTTTATTATCAATAATTTGTGTGTCTTCCTAGATGGAGAATACTGGCATAATTATCCAAAAAAAAGAAAAATAGATAATAATATAAATAATGAATTAGAAGAAGAGGGATATAGAATTTTAAGATTTTCAGTTGAAAAAGAATTTTATAAAAATCCCACTAAATGCTTATCCCTAATAAAAAGCAGAATGGCTTAGTCTGGTTTAGAGCACGTGGCTCATGTCCACGAGATCCCTGGTTCGAATCCAGGTTCTGCTATCACCGGTAATTTATGTTTCCCAATTTGGAAATGATGGAAACTGAGTAAGAAGTTAAGGAAATTAGTTCAGAGTTCGGAAGGACAGCAGACTTAACTTTGATGATCTTAGTTCAGTGAAAGTCATGGAAAATATTAAGAGACCTCTGATTACCGGCTCTTGTTACTACTCAAGAGTGATTAGAAAAGTTTATAAAGGTTAAAAATAATCAAAAAAAATGGAAATCCTAAACCGACTCCAGCATCCGAAGAGTATCCAAAATTATTTCTTAGTCGGAACCAGAGATTTCGCCATATCCAAATAAAGTCCAACGGTTTAGGATTAGGATAATATTGGAAACAAATTTAAGGGCTGATAATTTAATGGTAGAATATTTGACTTGCAATCAAAATACCTGAGTTCGATTCTCAGTCGGTCCATAAGCGTTTATAGTTTAATAGCAGAATACTTGGCTTCCAACTAAGAGGCATGGGGGCGGTACCCATTAAACGCATTGGAGTAGTAGTGGAATTTGGTAACACCTGCGATTTGGAATCGTATAATCCTGGTTCAAATCCAGGCTACCCCATTGGTCACATGGTGAAAAGATGCCTTACAAAAATAAAAACGATATAAACAAAGCTTTCAGGAGACGGCAAAATATAGTTAGGAATAGACATTATAAGAAATTAAGAAAAACTGTGCTTGATGCCTACGGTGGAAAATGTAAAATTTGTGGATTTAAAGATAAAAGAGTACTACAAATTGACCATATTAATGGGGGAGGGAGCAAAGAAAGAAAGATTATGAGCCTTAGACAATTGCTCTTTTATCTAAAAAGAAACAATTTTCCAAAAGAAAAGTACCAAGTTTTGTGTGCAAATTGTAACTTTATAAAAAGGATAGAAAAAAAAGAAAATAGGTATAAGACATGATAAGGATGTATAGTCTAGTGGTAGGATAACTCTTTTACATGGAGCAGGTCCTGGTTCGATTCCAGGTTCATCCATTGGTGTTGTAGCTCTCAACGGTAGAGCGGCGGTTTTGTAAACCGAAGGTTGGGGGTTCGAATCCCTCCAGCACCTTGGCTCAATAGTACAGTGGTAGTACAGGCGACTGTCCCTCGCCAGACTCGAGTTCAATTCTCGGTTGAGTCGTGCCGTCATTGGGCAATGGTAGCCCGGTTGGCTTGAACCCAACTTCCATTAGGTATGTACGTTCGATTCGTGCTGGCGGCGTTGCTGGTATGGCAGAGTAGTAATGCAACACCCTGCTACGGTGTGCCTTTATGGTTCGTTGGTGCAAATCCAACTGCCAGCGTATGGTAAATGTGGTATATTGGTATTACACTCGGCCGTGATCCGATAGAAGCAAGTTCGATTCTTGCCTTTTACCCTTGCCCCTTTCGTATAGAGGACAAGTATAGTTGACCTTCACTCAACAGACCAGGGTTCGAATCCCTGGAGGGGCATAAAAGTGCCTTTAGCGTAGTGGCCTAACGCACTCGTCTGATAAGCGAGAGATCATTGGTTCAAATCCAATAAGGCACATATGTGCTCGTAGCTTAGTGTTTAAAGCACTCGTCTTATGAGCGAGAGAACGAAGGTTAAAATCCTTTCGAGCACATTGGATGTTTGGTGTAATAGAAGCATACCGGATTCCAAACCCGTAGGTCCTGGTGCAAATCCAGGTTCGTCCATCCCAACCTGCCTAAGGCACGGAGTGTGCCAACGAGCTGTAACCTCGAGGAGGCTGATGCAACTTCAGCAGGTAGGACCAGGCGGGTAGACTGAGCTGGGAAACAGAATGGACTTAGAATCCATGCCTTAGTGGCTGTCTTGGTTCGATTCCAAGTATCCGCATTAGAGGGATTACCGAATCGGATAACGGGCCTGACTCAAACTCAGGTGTCTTAGTGCTTAGTTGGTTCAACTCCAGCATCCCTCATGAGGGTATAGTTCAATTGGAAAAGACATGGGACTTAAAATCCCAGCCTTAGTGGCTGTGGTGGGTTCGATTCCCCCTATCCTCATCGGTGAGAATGGAAGCGGTCTCCCAACTTAGCTGCAACCTAAGTGTCGCCAGTTCGACTCTGGCTCTCATCTTGGAACGGTAACTCAGGGGCCAGAGTGCCAAGCTGTTAACTTGGTGGTCGTTGGTTCGAATCCAACTCGTTCCGTTGAGTCTGTAGTTCAATGGATAAAGAACACGGGACTTCTAAGCCCAAGATGCGGGTTCAATTCCTGCCAGACTCGTTGGCTCCATAGCTCAACAGGTAGAGTACTTGACTTTTAATCTCGACATCTCGGTTCGAACCCGGGTGGAGTCATGATTCCATAGCTTAGTGGTAAAGCACCTGGCTCTTAACTAGGACACGAGAGTTCGATCCTCTCTGGAATCATTGCCTCATAGGTGTAAGGGGTGCATACCCGACTGAAGATCGGTTGGAGAAAGTTCAACTCTTTCATGAGGCATAAACTTCCATAGTTTAACAGACTAGAACACTAGGTTTCGACCCTAGAGATGTGAGTGCAATTCTTGCTGGAAGTATAGGGCTATAGTTTAGTGGCCAAGAATGTTCCGGCCTTGACCCGGAAGACGTGGGTTCGAATCCTGCTAGCCCTATCAAGTTAGGCAGTTAACTTTCGGGGCTCTGCTCTGAGGAAGGTCCGGCCACCGATTACAAATCATCTTCCGAAAGGGAGATTGTCGTGAGGCAAGGCTCTGTTATAGAAACGACACAGTTTTCGCTGAGTTATGAAACATGCGTGGAACTTCGAAGCGAAAGATTTGATGAAACGAACATCCTGATTGGTGCAAGGCTTTGTGCCGCATAGTTGAATGTTAACACGTTCCGTCTGATTACAGGGAACGACAGAAGCTGGCCTATGCCTAACTTATTTTTGTCACTACTTAAGAATGGTGGGAAAAGTTTATAAAGGCTAAGTGGTTTAAATTAGCTCATGGATAAGTTAAAGGACAAAATAGAAAGATGGAAACTTCTCGCTGATATTTTAATAAGACAAAACAAAAAAGCATTTATCAAAGAGATAAATGGTAACATACATTTCTGTAATTTAATTCTTAATGATGAAGACCATATTATAATTCTTAATTTTGGACCCGAACAAAGAGCAGGAGTTAAAGAAAGAATTTATTGGGTTCAGGTCGAGGACTTTAATGAATATAAGGAGAATAACAATGTGTAAATTTAATCCAAAGAATGATGGAAGAAGAATAGATCCTTGTATGTCTCATCTAATTCCTTATATTAATGCTAGAGTAGGGCAAGGTGTAACTGTGGCTTGTTGTTGTGGACATGGAAAATATCCTATGACTATTGTTGAGGAAAAAAATGATGGAAGAATTATAGAGGGTCTTAGTGGAAAAGAAATCCCTAGAACAAAAAGATTTTATAAAAAAGATAAAAAAGGATATTATTATATTCCAGAGGTTTCAAATGAAAAATAAAGAAGTAGAACAACAACGTAATAAGTCAGTTGAAAGTTTAAAAAAATATGCTAAAGAAAATGGATTTGAGATACCTAAAATTTTAGAATATAAGTTAGTTGCTATTGGATATTTAAGTATAGATGAAGAATTTGAAAGGGGTGAAGTATCTATGAATTTTTTAACAAGGTTAAGAGTATTATGGAATGAAGGAGGAACATTAGGTTCTCTGGGACATCACGAATGTGAATTTTGTATTGATGAAGGAAATTATGAAAAAAGAGGACTAAGCAGTTCAGAAAAAGAATTAGTAGATAAGGATAATAATATAAAATACTTTTTTCCAGAGATGATATTTCATTATATCACAGAACATAAATTTAAACCATCAGATGAATTCATAGAATTTGTGATGAGAAAATGAAAATGAATATAGCAATAATTGGAAGTAGAAATTTAAATGAGGGATGGGTATTACCTAGATTAAATTTTTTAATAGGATTGAAAAACCAATATGGAAAGGATTTATTAATTATAAATGGAGGAGCAAGAGGAGTTGATAGTTTTGTCAAAGGATATTGTGATACATGGAAAATTCCAATAAAAATAATAAGACCAATAGATCCAGCAAATAAATTAGATTATTTATTTAGGAATATTGAAATAATCACATATGCTCATAAAATAATAGCATTTTGGGATGGAAAATCTAAAGGAACCAAATTTGTGATTGATTATGCAAAAAAGAGAGGTAAGAATATTGAGGTAATTATGAAATGAAAACCTATCAATATTTATTTTATGTCTTTGTTTCCTTTAGTTTAATAATTCATAATGTTACAATCATTCCAACACTTACCCCTTTGTTAAAATTTATTTTTTCAATTATAATAATATTCTTTGCGATAATCATAATAATGGCTGGTATTGATTATACAGAATATGAAATGAAAAATTTAAAAAATGACAAATCTAGTTAAAATTGAATGGTTGAAAAAGAAAACTAATTATAAACCAGGAGACACTATAGAAGTTTCCGAACAACTTGCTAAATTCTTAGAGAGAAAAGGGGACTGTAAAATTATTAAAAAGAAAGAAAGTTCCAGTGGAAATGAAGGTCTAAAGGATATAAGGGTATTAAAGTCTAAAGGTGGTGTTAAGGGTGTTAAGGGTGTTAAGGGTGTTAAGGGTGTTAAGGGTGTTACACCCTTAAAATCCGAACACATGCAACACCTAACGCCATACTTGGATATGGTATTTGATAAAACTATCATAGATTCGGTAAAAAGGTGGTTTTTCACCCATGATAATCCCTTTATTACAATAGAAGATTTATCAAAGAAAATAAGTGAGCATAAAGATTCGGTGAGGGTAAAAATATCTCAAAATAAATACTATTTTGAGGTTTTTGGGCCAAAAGGTAAGACTCAGGTGTTAAGGGTGTTACACCCTATAATTTTGGAAATTCAGGCTCAACTTTTTGAAAAAAAAGAAGAAGCAGAAAAAAAAGAAGAAATTTTACAGGAAATGGAGGTTGCTTCAAAGGGTAGAGAATTAATAATTATTGAATTCAAAAAATTCTTTAATCTTTATAAAAAAGAGATAATTAGAGATTCAGATAGACACAAAGGAGCAATCAATATTAATTTTATGGACTTAGCAAAATTTTCTACAGTATTAGTTGATAAATTATCAAATGATCCTGAAGAAACACTTAATGTTATGGGTTTAGCCTTAAGTGAGTTGGATTATATTGGGGAAGTATATATAAGAATTAAAAATTTACCAGATTCATATAATATTAATATTGAAAATTTTAGGATAAAACATTTAGATACACTTCTCTTGGTTGAAGGGAGGGTTGTTTCAACAAGTGATGTGAGACCTCAGGTTGTTAATGCTAAGTTCGAATGTCCTAGTTGTGGGACGATTATTTCTATTATGCAAATAGAAAAGAAATTTAGAGAACCAAGAGGGTGTTCTTGTGGTAGAAGGGGTGGATTTAAACTCTTAAAAAAGGAAATGATTAACACAGCAAAAATTATTTTGGAAGATTTGCAAGAAAAAACAGATAATCCTCATACATCTCGATTAAAATGTTTTTTAATAGATGATTTAGTTGACCCTTCTGGAATGAAAATTCTTGCTCCTGGAAATGAAGTAAGGTGTATTGGAGTTTTAAAAGAGGTTCCAATTCCTATAGGCCCAAGCAGCATTTCTGTAAACTCAGAATTAATTTTTAATATAAATCATATAGAATTATGTGAAAGTGAGATTGAAATAGATAAATTTACTGATAAAGAGATAGAAGATATTAAGAAATTAGCGAAAAAGATAGATAAAAATGGTTTAGAAGAAATAAATACTTCTTTTGCTCCTCATATTTATGGGTATGAACAGGTAAAAAATGCTTTAATCTTGCAGCTTTGTAATAAAAGAAACGATGGAAAGTCAAGATATAGAAACAAACCAAATATTCTTTTGATAGGAGACCCCGGTACAAGCAAATCAGAATTAGGTAAATTTTCAATAGGTATTACTCCTGGAAGCAGACTTGCAACAGGGGGTGGTTCTAGTGCTGTCGGAATTACTGCAAGTGTGGTAAAAGAAGAAGGTGAGGGTTATAGGGTTGAACCTGGAGCTATGATTATCGCTAAGGAAATATTGTTTTTGGATGAATTAAATAACCTTAGTGATGAGGATAAGCCAAAATTACAAGAAGGTATGAGTGAACAAAAGATTACAATCAATAAAGCAAATATTCATATGAGTATGAGGGTAACTGCAGGGGTTTTAGCTGCTGCAAATCCAATTACTGGTTTATTTAGAACTAATGAAGATATTGTTAAACAATTTAATCTTCCTGCTCCTATTATAAATCGTTTTGATGAAATTTTTGTTATTAGGGACTCTGTCAATGCTGATTTAGATAAATCTATTGCTCGTAGTATGATTGAAAGGGATAGGGGTTTGATTAAAGCGAAATATTCTGAAGATTTTTTAAGAAAATTCTTTGTTTATATCAGAAATTTACCAGAACCAACAATTGGAGATGCGATGGCCTCAAGACTTGAGGGGCTTTATACTAGTTTAAGAAAATATAAAAGTCAAAGCATTAATATTAATCCAAGAATTCATGAAGCAATGTTGAGAATACTAAAAGCTTCTGCTAAAATAAGATTCTCAGATAAAATTGAAGAAAAGGATATTGAAAGAGCGATAGATATCTTAAATTATTCTTATTATCAAATTCCAACGTATGATTTTTTTAAAGAAGATGAACCTTTAGAAGAATTAGGTGTTGTGGAAAACATGTATAAAAAGGAAAGAGAAGAAATAGAAAAATCAACTAAGTTAGGAGGGATATAATGAAAACAAAACATAAAAACAATATAATTTTTATAGGGTTGGGTTCACTCCTCGCTGTTTTTATGACATTTTCTTGGACTTTTTTTCATGCATACTTTAGTCCTACAAAACAAATACTTGTTGATATAAATATTTATGGAGAAGCAAACATTGAATTTATCATTCTTCTTTTGATGATTATAATTATTCCTATATCTTTATTCTTTATTTTTAAACAGATAACTGAAAAGGAGATAAAAGAAAAAACACAATGAAAAAAGAAAAGTTTATAATGTTAATGCAAGGGGCCTTATTTATCTTTGATGATGTCAAAGACGCAGAATTACTTTTAAGAAGGGGTTATTCTTATAATGATATTCAAAAAGCCAAGAAAATTAAAAAATATGTGGAAGACTTAGAATGATTAAAGAATTTTTAGAAGAAAAAAGGAAAGGACATATTTCTAGTGGAAAGTTTTCTATAAGTTCTATAGGTGGTTGCTGGCGTAAGAAGTATTTAGAATTGAAGGGAATTTATAAAGAAGAATTTACTCAGGAGCTTCTACGAATTTTTAGTATTGGGGATATTATACATCGTGAAATAACAAAAGAGTTAATAGAAAAAGGAGAGCCTGCTTTTTATGTGGTGGCTAGTGAGATAAATATTCCCACTCATAAATATATTTCTGGACGTATAGATAATATTATTTCAATTAACGGAGAAAATATAATCGTTGATGTTAAGAGTTCAAGTGACTGGACAATAAAAAAGATTCATAGTGGAGAAGATTGTGATCAAAACTATAAAGACCAAGTTCTTCTTTATATGTATCTTGCTGGCATCTCTAAAGGTGTTCTTCTTTTCGTAGGAAAAACTAAAGGTGTGCTTGAAGAATTTGAGGTTAAGTATGATGAAGATAGGGCTAAGAAACTTGTTAATGAAATTGAAGACTTTTTTCATAATTATATTGAAAAAGATATTGAACCTCCAAAATGTGATGGTGGTCAGTGGGGTTGTGAAGTGTGTGGGAAGGAAAAGATAATTAATGATAAAAATGGAAAGATACAGATGGGAACATAAATGTATAGGGTGTAATAAGATTTTTTATTCAGAGAGGCAGAATAGAAGGTTTCATAGTGATGATTGTATGAGGAATTATTATGATAAGAAATATAGGGATAAAAAGAAAAAATGGAATTTAAAAAAAGAAAAACAAAAGAAATAAAACAATCAATATTGATGGCAGCATTTATAATTGATGAGGGTGTTGATGGTTATGGAAGGAAGTTTATTAAAACAAGATGGGTGGAAATAAAAGAACCCCTAAATTTAGGTTCTCTTATAAAACCAAGCAAGGAAATTTATTTAATTAAATATTTTGTGCCACCTAAATAAAAAATGAAATCTCTTAAGAAACTAATGAAAGAGAATAGATTATCTCAAGATGAACTATTTAAAATTTTATATGGTTGTCTTAAATATTATCTTTCAGAAGATGAGCTTAATGTTTTTATATTACAGTATTATATGAAAAAGGAGGAAAGGATAAACAAAAGGCTTCAAGTGTAACTACTCTTGAGTTAATAGAAAGATTTATAAAGTCTAGTTCATTTAAATAACTTATATGGAGAAAGAACTTAAAAAAATAAACTCATTATTAAAATTTTATTATAATGAAAGTGTTCCTGTTGGGTTGAAGATTAAATCAGCAGGTGGTTTAATTATTAAAGGAAAAATCATCAAGAAAAATAAAATTGGGATGAAGTATGTTATTATTAAAAGTCTTGAAAAATCACCTATTAAAATTTTTGTAGAAGATATAAATCATGATAGTATTGTTCCTATAGATTATCAAAAAAAAGAAAGTAAAAATAAAAGAGATAATATTCCTGCTAATATTAGGTATAAAGTTTTAAAAAGAGATAGGCATACTTGTAAGGGGTGTGGGGCTCGTGCTCCTGATGTTGAATTAGAAGTAGACCATATTATTCCTGTTTCAAAAGGAGGAACAGATGAACTTTCTAATTTAAGAACTCTTTGTAAGGAATGTAATATTGGAAAGGGAGATAAAATTTAAAAGGGGGTAAAAAGATATGGAAATAAATATAAAAGTAAGTGATGAACAAATAAAAAAATTAAAAGATTTTGGTCTTGGGA
>SDBV01014190.1_pt1 | contig 10057 bp, 9 predicted proteins | sample 2277081 | NCBI WGS metagenome assembly SDBV01 (sample SAMN10402039, study PRJNA504765) | marine sediment metagenome | isolation source: marine sediment core GS10_PC15, 223 cmbsf | place: Arctic Ocean: Southern Knipovich Ridge | collected 2010 | reverse complement strand
GGACGTCTTCGTTTGTGGGTTGGTGTACCAGTCGTGCCGGCGGCCGTGCCGGGCGAGCAGGCAGCCCATCTGCTCCAGCTTCCTGACGAGGTCCTTTCGCTTCATTATGTGACTACCAGCTCATCAACCTTCCTGATGTGCGGGACCTCCCCCGAGGTGATGTCGCCGTACAGATCCCTGAGGTTCTCAACGAGCTCCTCACGCGTCCGGCCCTGGGTCACGTAGTCCGGCCAGTCCTCGAGGTAGCCGAGGTGGAAGTCGTCCTCCTGCCAGTGGACATACCGAAGCTTGACCATTTCATCCTCCGTGTCGGACCACACTCCCACCCGCGGCGTGCCCTGCGAGGGCCTGGAGCTCCTCGGCGGGGAGCCTTGGCGCCAAGGCGAAGACCTTCTGCGGAGACTTCGTAAGTGCCTCGCCTCCCGGGTACAGTATATCCGGGCGGACGCACCCGCGCAAGATACGGTGCTCGCCCGCGGACGCCCGCCTCCACCTCCCGCCAAGTGGGCTGCACGCGCCCTCGGGCGGACTTTCCGAGAACGCGGCCTATCCCGCCCGCCGGCACACCTCGCCGAGCTTCGCCGAAAGCTCGACGGCCTCATCCCTCGTCTTCGCGCCGGCCTGGATGACGACGCGCGCGGAGTCCGGGTACTCGGCGGGCCAGGTCCAGGGGTCGCCCTCCCCGTACCAGGAGTGCATCTGCGGAACATATCCCGCGAAGAACCCGTACGCCTCGCGCAGGACGTCGGCCGGTTGGACCAGGTTGAGCATGCGCAGGTCCGGTATCCTCTTGAAGCCCTCCCACTGGTGACGCGCGTCGGCGCAGCAGTGGATGCCGATGCCGCCGTAACGCTCCGAGAGGTCGACGAGCTCGGGCAGGAACATGTCCTCGAAGGTCCGTTCGCCCACGCACCCCACCTCGTCCTCCGAGAGCGTGACGCCCCGGGGCATGTAGTAGTCCGGGAAGTGCGCGACGAAGTCGGTCCCGTAGCGCGCGAACCACTCGTCGAGAAACGCCACGAGAAGCGCCCCCGTCTTTGCCGAGAGCTCCCGCACCGCCCCGGGGTCCTCTACCATCGCGACATAGAACTCCGACTTGTCCCAGATGAGCGCAGCCACGTCCATCGGGCTTTGCACATCGACCATCTTTACCACGGCATCCGGACCCGCGCGGTCGCGGAGCTCGTCGGCGATGTCGAACAGCATCGCCAGAGGCGGCGCGTCGAGCGAGGGCACATCGAGCCCCGACACCTCCGATGCATGCCGTATCATCGGCCGGGCGAACGGCATGTTGTTGTCGGGACGGTGAACCTCGCAGCCGAACGCTTCCGCGAATATCTCGGTCCCGGTGTAGACGTCGAGATGCGGAATGGTATCGTCGTCGCGCCGCCGCCGCTTGCGTTCCTCGATGGCCCCCTCGCTGACCCCCGGCACCGCATCCGACACGAACATACCCCTTCCACAGGCCGCACGATCGGCGGGGCGGGGCTTCGGCGGCCTGTTCTTGACACGAGGGAACACTATGAGCGCGCAGGTCCGGCGTCAAGCGCGGGGCTGCGAGCGGGTCGGGCGCGGCGTCGCAGAAGCCCCCTACTGCTACAATGTAACTCCTCCCGGCACAGCGACGGCGATTTTCACCACGGAGGCACGGAGAGCACGGAGAACGGCTGAACCTGGGGAACGGCTCAAAGGCGATGCTCAATCAATCGGGTGTTCTCCGTGTCCTCCGTGTCTCCGTGGTGAAATCTTCCGTTGTAGTCCTACTTCTTCTTCCGCTCCGGGACCGTGACCTTCGCGGCCTCGGCCATCTTCGTGTAGATGTCGCGGCCGAGCCTCACGGCGGCGGCCTCGGTGACCTTGTCGCGCACCTTGTCGAGCGGGGCGTCGCGGGGCGGGCGGAACTCCATGGTCTGTATGACGTGGTAGCCGAACTTCGTCTCGACGACGGGCGATATGCCGCGCTTCTTGAGCGCGAACGCCGCCGCGGCGAACGGCTCGACCATCTTGCCGTAGCGCGGGAAGAAGCCGAGGTCGCCGCCGGCCCTCTTGCCCGAGGGGCAGTCGGAGGACCCCTTGGCGAGCTTGGCGAAGTCCTCGCCAGAGAGGGCCCTGAGGCGCAGGTCCTCGGTCTTTTTGCGCGCGGCCTCCTTCTCCTCCTTGGTCTTGAGCTTCCTCGTGCCGATCAGTATGTGCCGGGCGCGGACCTCGCTCCAGGAGTCCCTCTCCGTCTCATACGTCCGCAGTATGTCCTTCTCGGCGAGAGTGCGGCGCACGTAGCACGACAGCCTCATCCGCGGCGTGGCCATCGCCTTGAGCGCATCGACGCTCATCCCGCTGCGCTCCAGCGTCTTCTCGAAGGACGGCGCGCGGGGGTGCCTCTTCGTGTCGAAGACCTTCTTCAGGCGCGCGACCTCGGCGTCGAGCTCCTTCCGCGTGGGGACGTAGTTCTCCCTCTTCAGGAACTGCCCTATGAGCATGTCCGTGACGAGCTCCCGCACCTTCTGCTGCCTCATGCGCGCGGTCTCCCTGGGCGGCATTCTCTTCGCCTTCAGGACCGGCGCCAGGAGCTTGTCCACGGTCGCGCGGAGCAGCGGCTCGCCGTTCACGAAGCAGATCACGTCGTTCTCGGCCGGCGCCGGGCCGCACACGCCCGAGGCGGCCGCGAAGGCCAGCGCCGCGGCGGCGAGGGAGTATCTCATGAAGCGCCTCCTCTTGAGGGTTGCCTCCGTTGCATCGCCCGCAGTATCGCCCGTCGGCTTCGAGAGATCAAGGTCAAAGGGGATGTCCCAGAAGCTCAGCCCTGCTACTCGTCCCGCGGCTCGCCGGCCCGCCACTCGAGCTTGCCGCCCTCCGGCTTGAAGATGCGCGACCGCCAGAGGTGCATCCGCGCGAGGATCTGCAGGAGCGACACCCGCAGCACGCCCATCCCGTACCAGATGGAACGGAACAGGCCTATCGAGCTCGCCTCGGGGAAGTAGCGCGCCGGGCAGCTGATCTCGCCGACACGGAAGCCGAAGCGGAGCGCCTGGGCGAGCATCTGGTTGTCGAAGACGAAGCCGTCCGAGTTGCGGGCGAGCGGCAGCTCTAAGAGCACCTTCCTCGACCACGCGCGGAACCCCGTGTGGAACTCCGAGAGCTTGCTGCCGCCGAGGAGGTTCTGGACGAGCGTCAGGAAGCGGTTGGCGAGGTACTTGTAGCGCGGCATCCGGCCCCGCGCGCCGCCGCCGAGGATGCGGCTCCCGAGCGCGACGTCGTAGCACCCCGAGGCGACCATCCACGCGAGCGCCGGCACGAGCCGCGGCGTGTACTGGTAGTCCGGGTGGAGCATGACGACCACCTCGGCGCGGGCGCGAAGCGCAGCGGCGTAGCAGGTTTTCTGATTGGCGCCGTAGCCGCGGTTCCGCTCGTGGACGATCGTCTCGAGGCCGAGCTCGCGCGCGAGCCGGACCGTCTCGTCGCTCGATGCGTCGTCGACGAGTATCACGTGGTCGACGACCTCGCGGTCGAGCTCGCGCACGGTCTGCTCGAGCGTACGCGCCGCGTTGTAGGCCGGAAGCACGACGACGATTCGCGATCCCGCAAGCACATCGCTCCCCTATTGCACGTGCAAACAAATGCGAGTGTGCTTCGCGCGGGCGGGACAGTCAAGCGGGCTTGACTCGAACCGGGTCCGAGCGCAGCATGTGCGGCATGGATGCCGGGGAGAAGCAAGAGCCCGCAGGGCCCTCGCCCGAGGATGACGGCACGGGGAGCATCAGGTGGCTTCCACCGTCTGAAGTGAAGCTCTTCCGCGACCGCGGCGGGCACGTCCGCGCAACGGTGGCCCGGAAACGTTCGGTGCTCCGGCCGACGCTGCACCGAGCCTTCCCGGCCACCGCGCCGCATCTTCACGTCCAGCTTCGCGAACAGGACGGCGAGGCGGTGGGAATGCTGAAGGATATCTCCGAGCTCGACAGGGAGTCCGGGGCGCTCGCCGAGGAGCTCCTGAGGGACCGCTACGTCGTCCCGGTCATCAGCGAGATCCAGAGCCTCCGGCACGAGATCGGCATGTGGGCGTGGAGGGTCGATACCGACCGCGGCGAGCGCGACTTCGGCATGAAGAGCCCCCGCGACGACCTCCGCCGGCTCCGCGGCGGGCGCGTGCGGATCACCGACGTCCACGGGAACACCTACGAGATACGGAATGTCGACGCGCTCGACTCGCCCAGCCGGGCGCTCTTCGACCAGATCGGATGAGGGGCGTCACTTCTTCTTCGGCCGCCTGTTCTTTGCATCCCTCTCCCTGGCCGATCTGCGCGCGGCTTCGATCACGCTCTTCGAGTACTTGAAGACGGGCGCCTTGGACGGATCGTAACCCTTCAGGTGCGGCTGATGAAGTCTCTCGTGGACGTGCACGTACGTCCAGGCGTTGCCCCGGAACTCCTTTTCCAGGAGCGCGGCGTACTCCGGCAGATGCTTCCGGAGCTGCTCCCTCGTGTTGATCTGCTCCGGGCGCCCTCCCTCCGGCCGCGCGACCGCGAGCCCCCCACCGCGATTGCAGTCGAACCACGACTGGACGCCCTCGGCCCAGAACTCTCCGTGGTTCGTTATACCGTAGCCGCGGAACCGACCGGTGCCCTTGGCCTCGCGATGGAGCGCCTGCAGGCGCTTGTCGAAGGCCCCGTCGATGGTCCTCAGGGCCCAGTGCACGCCATGGGCGAACTCATGGATAAGGATGTTCTCGCCCCTGTAAGGGTCCCCCTTGAAAGACAGCAGGTTCTCCTCGGCGCAGGAGATGGGATAGCCGCCGAGCCCCCTCGCGCGCGTGTCCCACCACTTTTCCATGTGCCTGCCCTCGGGGAGGTCGGTGGTCATTTCGTCGTGGGCCATAACGGCGACGTACAGGCGTCTCTTTTTGACCAGCGCGTCGCGGATATCGTCGCGCCCCTCAAGCACCTTGTCGATCAGGTACCTGGCCTCGCCGAGCGCCGCGTCCCTCACCTTTTCGGAGCTGACGATCCAAAGGCCGCGGGCGCTTACGTGCTTCTTGTAGAAGGGATCGAGAGTGGATGCGAGAAGCTCAGGCGGCACCGGCACGGCGAGGGGATCGCGCCCGGCCCGGCGCATTGGTGCGCCGGACGTGGAGTCGGGCGCGCTAACGCGCCCGGCCCGGCGCATTGGTGCGCCGGACGTGGAGTCGGGCGCGCTAACGCGCCCGGCCACGAGGAACTTCGCGTCGGCCCAGTCCGCGTGGTCCGAGGCCTTCCCGTCGCCGACGTCCCTGACCAGGAGCGTGAGCACCTCGACCCCGCTCAGGTCGACGTCGACGGCCCGTGCCGGATCGCCCCAGCGCATGACGCCGCTCTTCCACAGGCGCTTGCCGTCGCCCAGGACGACGAACTCGACGGTCGCCCCCTTCTGGTCCTTCATCCCGTCGTCGACGCCGACCTTCGCCGTGAAGCGCTTGGACTCCTTGAAGAGCCTGACGTGAAGATCGCTCCGCGCGTGGGTCCCGAGGCCGCGCTTGAACTCCTTGCCGCCTATGCGAAGGGGCCTGCCCGCGACCGAAAGGTTCAACCTCGGCTTCCGACGCGAGGGGACCTTGGCGATATCGAGCTGGTCGAGCCAGAACCGCCGGAGGGTGTCGTCCTGTTTGCCGGCGGCCCGGCGGCCGGGCCCCGCAAGGAGGGCTCCCACCGCGGCCACGAGGATCAGGATGGCCCGCATGCCCATCGGTTGTCTCCGCTCGCTCTCCGGCGGGTCGCAGTTGGTGTGGACGGCCTGCCAACAGTCAACCGTCGAACGCATTATGTGTCAAGTCGCCGGTCCCTATGCGGCACGGTCCCCTTGGGCCCCGGGGGGCAACATACTCCATCTGCCCTTGACGCCGCCTGCGCGCCAAGTATGGTCGTCGCAAGGCCAAGATCGCTACGCTCGTCCAGAATAGACTATTGTGTCCAGGAAGCCAGTGCAACCCATGCATAGAGCGGATCGGAGTAGGGGGTGGCCAGTGAGGTGGTGCGCGCCGGGGTTCACATGCTTCGTTTTTGTCCTCGTTGGAGGGTGTGTCTACAAACCCACGCCGGCCGAGATGAAGGCCGAGAAGCTGCGGCTGTTTCGATGGTTCATGACGGAGGTCGCACGCGATAATCCTGAGCTTGGCACAAAAGCAGGCCGAATTGCCGCAGCGGACCATGCTGAGCTTCTCGAACTGCTGAAGCACATGCTTGAGCAGAAGCCTGAGATTGCCAAGTCTGATATGGACAGCAAGTTCCTGAGTAGTAGGCTTAAACTGGCGGCCGGGAGAGGCCTCACGGCAGTCGTAGAGCTCTTGCTGAAGCACGGGGCAGACATAGAGGTTGAGGATTATAACGGTGTCAGGCCATTGCACGCGGCAACTGGTTCTGTTGAGATGACTGAGCTTCTGCTCCGCAACGGAGCGGACCCGAACGCGAAGACTAAGTATGGAAACAGCCCGCTTCACAGCGCCGTTCGCGGGCCAATTGCCACGGCACCGGCAACGATACGACTGTTGCACCAGCATGGGGCGGACCTGAACGCGAGGAACAGCCGCGGACAGACTGCACTACAATATGGTCGGAGCTCCGAGTACGCTCACTTGATTCGACCCGCCATCAGGACACTGCGGGAGTTGGGGGCCAAGTAGAGCCTCGAGTCACGCTGAGTCTTGGAGTCGCGGGGAGTCTCAGGGTCTCGGTGGACACAACACGCCATTACCGAGAGGCATAGGTCGGAAGGAGCCGAATGACGCGCCCGGCACTCCCAGCGCGCGGTAGAGCATCGCCGCGCCGCTCGCGATATGTCTGGATGGCAGCCTCGAAGACGAGGACGAGCTCACCGGCACCGTCTACGACGGCGGTGCGGCGTTCATGATGGGCGGGCACACCGACACGACCGGCGCGATAGGTTCTACGACGAGGGACCTGACATTCGCGCATGCACGGCCCACTAATAGCTAACCGTCGAACACGCCGCGTGTCAAGTCGCCGGCTGCGGGTTCCCTAACGATAAACGATAACGGTCCGCAGCGAGGATCCTGATGTTCATGCACGGTGGTGATGCGCTCGCGTGCAATAGGCGGCCCGCCTCGGGGACGCTACCGGCACAACACACCCGGCGATGGCGGCTGTGTCCCGGCGGTTGCACCCGCCGCGCCGGAGTCACCGCGACGTAGCACAGCTCCGGGATCGACCTTGGCCCCTGCCGTTCGCCAAACCGCGGCCAAATACGTCGCCTCCGGGACACTACGCGCGTGACTTCCGAGGAAGCAGCCGCGCACTGGCTCGGCGTTTGCCGCTTGCTTCTCCACGGGATGGGGCGCACGGCCGTACTGCGGGACGGCCAGGCGACGCGGCCACGCCGGGTGGTCTTCCCGAAGGAGCGTGACGAAACGCGGGCGGGGGGAATGGAAGGCGGTCAGTGGAAGGAGGGGACGATGTCAGACGAGCACCTGGAGGGTGACGTCGGGCGAGAGGAGGTCGAGGTGGAGAAGGAGCCCAAGGAAGAGCCTAAGGTGGAAAGCTCTGGCGCAGCGGACCCGACGGAGGTGATCCACATGCCCCTGAGCTGGTCCATTCCCCGGACGGCCGAGGAGCCCGGGACGGTCGAGCCGGTGAAGGTCGACCAGAACGCCGAGACGAAGAAGTGGCCGCTCGACCCGGTCGCCGAACCGGAGGTCCCGCTTGTTGAGGTGCCGTCAGGCGACAGCCCGGAGCAGCCCGAACCTGAGGCCGTGGAACCGGCGCCCGTGACCGAGGCGCCGAAGCCTCCCAAGAAGAAGAGGGCGCGGCGGAAGAAGCCGGCCCAGAAGCGCACCGACAAGGCGCGGCGGAAGCCCGCGAAGAGGAAGGCGCGGAAGTCGCCGGCGAAGCGACCCGCGAAGAAGCGGAAGAAGTCCCGCGTCTAGTCCTACAACGCGGGATTCCACCGCAGAGGTCGCGGAGAACGCAGAGAACGACAGAAGCATTGGACAGAGGCGGCAACTACCTCCGGTCCGCCACAGCCCATAAGGCGTTGTCTCTGCGTCCTCTGCGTCCTCCGCGGTGAAGAAGTAGTGCTGTCGTGCTGGTACGGCTCGCATCGGCGGGGCGCGCCGGCGTTACTTCGGGCGATCCTCGCGCGGCCGGTAGAGCCCGAACTCCTCTATCGTCGGCACCTCGCTCGCCTCGAGGATGTTCAGGCGGAAGAAACGGGCGCTGACCGGCTCGAAATCGTACGTCTTCGTTCCGTTGATGGAGGTGCCGCCGGCGAGTCTCTTCCATTCGTCGCCCGACTTGTACTCGATGGCGAACCTCCTGGTCCGCGGGTAGGTCTTCTCGATGACCATCGCCCGGCCTATCTTCTCGTTCTTACCCAGGTCCACCTCGAGCCATCCGCTGCGGCTCCCCGGGCCGGCCCCCCAGCGCGTCGACGGATCGTTGTCGAAGGCCTTGTCGGGTCCGTAGCCGGGGTCGTTCCAGGTGCTCGAGGCCGTGGCGGGCTTGCCCGTAGAGACCGACGGCGGGGGAGGCTTCGGCGCCGTCGACGGGTCGCGGATCCAGCCGCCGACTTCGCCCAGGGTCTCGACGTCGATTCGCCTGATCTTCCCCTCGTAGTTAGGGCCGACGTCGAGCGAGAAGATGTTCTCGTGCTTCACCGCGCCCAGGTAGTCCTTGTAGATCTTCTCGGCCGGGTGGCAGAGGTTGTCGTGCTTCGGTAACGAATAGAACCACTGGGCCCCGCCCTTGTGCTTCGGCAGGATGGGGTAGGTGAACTCCGCGACGAGGTACCCCTTGTGCCCTGCCTCGGCCTTCTTATTGTATTTCGATGCGCCCGCGTCGCCTATCCTGCCCGGGCGTCCCCGCTCCCGGATGCACAGCCGCCCGGCGGGCGTACCGTGATTGAAGCCGACGAAGCAGTTGGGCTGGAACCTGTGGACCCAGCGGACGGTCTCGGCGTGTCCGAGGCCCCCGTCGGTCTGGGCGTGGTCCATCCAGTAGAACTCTATCGGCCCGTAGCGGGTGCAGAGTTCCTTGAGCTGGGCCTTCTTGAGTTCCGGATCCCTGTTGCGGGGCCACTTCCAGTCGCCCTCCGAGAAGTAGAAGGCGAGCTTGATCCCGTACTTGTCGGCGGACTTCCTCAGGTTGGCCAACACGTCGACGCCCAGAGGAGCCTTCGTGACCTTCCAGTCCGTCGTCTGCGTGTCCCACAGGCAGAAGCCGTCGTGGTGCTTCGTCAGGAAGAGAATGTAGCTCATCCCGGCCGACTTCGCCGTCCTGCACCACTGGTCCGTATCGCATCCCGTGGCCTTGAAGAAGTCGACGCTCTTCACGCCCCTGGTCCATTCCCGCCCGGAGAACGTGCTGAAGGACCAGCAGATGAACATCCCGAACTTCAGGGCCTTCACCTGTTCCGCCCGCCGCTCGTCGGGTATCTTCTCGGTGACGATCCGCCCGCCCGCGAGGCCGAAGCACTGACTGCAGATCGCGACGGTCAGGCACGGTACGATCCAGAAGGAGGAGCCCGGCACTCGTGTGGCGAGCGATCTCGACGCGTTCATTTCGGCTGTCTCCTTCCCCCGAGCAGGCGCGTCCCCGGCCGGGACCGTACCGACTATACACATCCGGCCGGCGCTGCGAAAGTGTGTGGCGGGGAGGATGGACAGCCGCGTCCAGGCTACGGGCAAGTCCAGGTCCAAGAGATCCAGGCGGATCTACTGTGGTCGCGATGGTCCGGCCTATTGCGCTTGCACGCCCCGCACATGGTGATACGATGTGCATATCCGCCGTGCAGCGTCGGGCTCCCGCCGCAAGGCCACCCGGCGCGGCGCGGGTGACAACCTGCCGGTCCCGGCGGTGGAACCTTCAGGCAGGGCACATGGGGGGGGTAGCCATGCGAGCGCGAGCACGTCTGACCATCCTGGCCGCGGGCGCGGCGTTTCTTCTGACGTCGGCGATGCCGACCTCGCGGGCCGGCGTGCCGCAGGGCGACATCGAGAAGATCACCTCCGCCGTGCCGAGGCCGGCGACCGCCCGCCCCAAGCGACCGCCCAAGCTCCTTGTCTTCAACCTGTGCCCGG
>SDBV01014189.1_pt1 | contig 10058 bp, 3 predicted proteins | sample 2277081 | NCBI WGS metagenome assembly SDBV01 (sample SAMN10402039, study PRJNA504765) | marine sediment metagenome | isolation source: marine sediment core GS10_PC15, 223 cmbsf | place: Arctic Ocean: Southern Knipovich Ridge | collected 2010 | reverse complement strand
TGGCTTACACCATGGCGATGTTCAACTTGCTCATCCAGTGGGACGGCATCCAGGCCGATGAAGATGGATGCGTACATTTCTCTCTCGCTCCGTTTAGCCTGTAAAACTAGCACCAAAGGGTATGTAGGGGAGCAGCATCCAGGAAGAGATCCTTAAGAAGATCAAAGTCCTGGCATAAGGTTGTTTCGCCCTGCACTTGCGGGAAACGCACATGGGGGGGCTGTTTTCTCATCTACCTTATTAGACAAAGGTGGTAAAATAAGTGTCCTAATCGAGGTTGGAGAAATACGTATACCTGTCCGGGGATTGTCGTGGAGGGTGACCACTAAAAGGAGGTATCGATCAAGTCTTTCCCCTGCGTTGTTATAACTAAATCCAAATTAAGATTGACTTCTATTTTCGATTCTGCTATAGTAAATATGTGTGGAGGCGATGAACCGCGCGCCAAGTATGGTCGCTTGACCTCGATGGGAGGGAGCCGCGCGGCAAACCGGCCACTCAGGCCGCTTCGTTTTACATTGAACACACATACCGCCCAAGCCCGCAAAGCAGGGAATAGGCTTCCAGAAATTATTCTATCAAAATTTAATAATGTCAACTACTCTATGGAAGTTGAATAACCATAGGTCTTTGAACTTGGGAATCTTTTTACGATCCCAGGACATGTAAACTGATAAAGGAGGTGGTGTTAATCAGGTCAAAGATCGGAGATAATATTTTCCCTAGATGATCTATTTTATGAGATAAAAACATCTTTCAGGAGGGCTTCTATTCGAGGGGATTAGTCCTTACAAAGGAAAGGAAGATCGAAAATGAGAAGCAGATTGGTAACTACATTTACACTAATCGCGGTCCTGTTGTCAGCTATTGTTGGTATTCCTCAAACGCTAGCTGTAGCGGCTGGATCAGATCTGGTGATCACGGGCGTGATCGACGGGCCGCTTTCAGGGGGCATACCGAAATCTGTCGAGTTTTACGTGCTCACTAATATCGCAGACCTTAGTCTCTATGGGTTCGGTTCTGCCAACAACGGCGGAGGCACCGACGGAGAGGAGTTTACCTTCCCTAGCGTCTCCGCGAGCGCGGGCGACTTCATCTACGTTGCCTCGGAGTCAACCGGGTTCACTAATTTCTTCGGTTTCCCACCCAACTACACGAGCGGGGCAACGAGTATCAATGGTGATGACGCCATCGAACTGTTCATGAACGGTGCGGTGGTCGACGTCTTCGGTGACATCAATGTTGATGGGAGCGGAGAGCCATGGGAATATATGGACGGCTGGGCGTATCGCTCTGATGGCACCGGGCCAGATGGTTCCACCTTTGTGCTTGGCAGCTGGACCTTCAGCGGGCCCAATGCGCTCGATTCTGAGACCACCAACGCAGCAGCAGCCACTCCCTTCCCGTTAGGAACTTATTCGGCAACCAGCGGTGGACCAGCTGCAGACCCGGTGATTAACGAGTTCGTTGCCAACCACACCAGCACGGACACGAATGAGTTTGTCGAGGTGTTCGGTGACTCCAATACGGATTACTCGGCGTTTACGATCGTCGAGATCGAAGGCGAGGGCAGCGGTACCGGCCAAATAGATGACGGAACCTTCACTGTTGGCGTCTCAAACGCTAACGGGTTTTGGACGACCGGCTTCCAAAATAACCTTTGGGAGAACGGAACCATGACGTTGTTGCTTGTCGAGGGCTTTACTGGTTCAGTCAATCAGGATCTCGACACCAATAACGACGGTATTCTGGACATTACACCGTGGACTCGAGTTGTTGACGATGTAGCTGTGACCGACGGTGATGGGTCCGACTTGACCTACTCGTCCGTCGTCCTGGGACCGTTCTTCGATGGCAATCCCTTCGGTGCTGGTGGTGCCTCGCGCATCCCCAACGGCACAGACACCGACGTGATTGGCGACTGGGTCCGCAACGACTTTGACGGATTCGGATTGCCTGGATTCGTCGGTTCGCCTGCAGTGGGGGAAGCCGTGAACACTCCCGGTATTGTGAACGAGGAAATAACTGTGCCCACCGATCCGTTCGGAGGCTGCGGCGACGGTTTCGAAACTGCTATACACACTATCCAGGGGAATGGGCTCGTCAGCCCAGATGTCGGCAGCATCCGCACCATCGAAGGTGTCGTGGTTGGTGACTTCGAGGACACGTCTACCGAACTGAGCGGCTTCTTCCTTCAGGAGGAAGACGGGGACGTCGACTCTGACCCAGCTACCTCGGAAGGAATTTTCGTCTTCAACGACAGTTTCGGCCCTGGCGTCGATGTTAGCGAAGTCATACGAGTACGTGGAACGGTAACAGAGTTCTTCGGACTCACCGAGATCAACAATGTAACCGACTTAGAGGCGTGTGAGTTCACGGGCACGGCCACCGAGGCAGCGGTAACCCTGCCCGTAGCCTCGGTCGACGATTGGGAATTCACCGAGGGCATGTTGGTGAACCTCTCGCAAACCCTGTATGCCTCGGGTAACTTCACCCAGGGACGTTTCGGTGAGGTCGACCTCTCGATCAACAACCCGCTGGACAACCCGACCAACGTAGTAGCTCCGGGGGCGCCAGCCAATGCGCTCCAGGATTTGAATGACCGCAGCCGGATCCAGATGGACGATGGCAGCACTCTGCAGAATCCATTGCCACTACCACCTTACCTAGGCGTTGATGGCACACTACGAACTGGGGATACCCTACAAGGGCTGATCGGTGTAGTTAATTTCTCCTTCGGCAACTACCAGATCGAGCCAACCCAGCAGGTGGATTTTACCCGAGTAAACAACCGACCGGCGGTGCCTGATGTCGGTGGTTCGATAGTGGTGGGCGCGTTCAACGTGCTTAACTACTTCACAACGATAGATGACTCAGGCTCAATCTGCGGCCCCGACGAGGACCAGGGTTGCCGCGGCGCAGACACCGCAGACGAGTTCACCCGGCAGCGTGACAAGATCATCTCGGCTATCACTACTATGAACGCAGATGTGTTGGGACTGATGGAGCTGGAGAATGCCGCGGACAACACCCCAATCGCCAACCTGGTGGACGGTTTGAACGCTGCGGTTGGTGCAGGCACGTATGCTTACATACCCACCGGCGCGATCGGCAGCGATGCCATCCGTGATGGCTTCATCTACCAGCCCGCCTCGGTGACGCCGGTTGGGGATTTCGCCATCCTAGACTCCTTCGTTGACTCGCGTTTCAATGACGATAAAAACCGCCCGGTGCTGGCCCAAACTTTCGATGAAAACGCGACCGGCGCCAGATTAACGGTGGCCGTGAATCACTTCAAATCTAAGGGCTCTGACTGCGATGCAGAGGGAGACCCCGACACTGGCGATGGACAGGGCAATTGCAATTTGACCCGCACCGCGGCAGCCGAGGCTCTCGCCGATTGGCTCCTCACAGACCCGACCGGGAGCGATGACCCCGACTTCCTGATCACGGGTGACTTGAACTCCTACGCCATGGAAGACCCGATCACGGCCCTCGAGACTTCAGGCTACACCGATCTGATGGAGACCTTCCTCGGAACCGGCTTCAGTGCTGGTGCTTACTCTTTCAATTTCTTCAGCCAGTCGGGCTATCTCGATCACGCACTGGTGAATGCCTCCCTAGCGAGTCAGGTGACCGGTGCGGCTTTCTGGCATATCAATGCCGACGAGCCAAGCGCGCTGGACTACAATAACTTCAACCAGCCAGGGCTTTTCAACCCGGACCCCTTCCGATCATCCGATCACGACCCGGTCCTGGTTGGGTTAAGCCTGGCTCCAGAGGTTACCATAATGGAGATCCAGGACGCTGGCCACATCTCACCATACAAGGATGTTTTTGTTACGACTTCAGGTGTCGTCACTGCAGTTTCCTTTAATACATTCTACGTGCAGGATCCTGCCGGTGATGGGAATGTAAATACCTCAGATGGAATGTCTGTATTTATGGGGAGTTCCTGTAATGGATGCCCGAGCGTGGGTGATTTGGTTCAGCTGACCGACACGGTCACTGAGAACGCATTCGGTTCTGATCTGTCCACAACGCAGATGTCGTTTCCTGACATAACCGTTTTATCCAGTGGCAATCCGATGCCAACCCCGGTAATCATTGGGAGCGGCGGTCGTATCGCGCCAGCTGTGGATGTGATCACCAAGGATGAAAGGCCGGTCAACCTCCAGACTGAAACCCAGGATCCAAGCGATTTCAATCCAGATAACGACGGCATTGACTTCTACGAGAGCCTGGAAGGTATGCTGGTTACCATTGAAGACCCGGTGGCGGTCTCAGGGACGCGCACTTTCAACTCCTTCAGCAGCGAAATGTTCACCCTGACCAACAACGGCGCCCACATCGCCCCTAGCGATGCGCGCACCGCCCGCGGTGGGATCAACCTGCAGCCCGATCCGAACAATGACGGCGACCAGAACCCGGAGAGGGTCCAGATCCAATTCGATGGGAACCTCTTCCCAGGCTCAGTGCCAGCCATCACCGTCGGTGACCGTTTGGGAGACGTTACTGGTGTGATGGGCTACAGTTTCGGCAACTTCGAAGTCAATGCCCTTGCCGGGTTCTCCATCACCCCTGGGGGACTGGGAACGGAGACCACCTCGCTAAGCGGTGAGGATAAAGTTGTTACCGTGGCCAGCTATAATGTGCTCAACCTGAGCCCATTATCGTCAGATGACAACCAGCGCGCCACGCTGGCCGACCAGATCGTAAACAACCTGGGCGCACCCGATGTGGTCGCCCTGCAGGAGATCCAGGACAATAGCGGAGAGGATGATGATGGTACGACCGACGCCTCAGAGACACTCCAGGCGCTCGTCAATGCCATCTCTGCTGCCGGCGGCCCGAGCTACGAGTTCTTCGACGTCGCCCCCGCAGACGGCACCTCCGGCGGTGTCCCTGGCGGCAACATCCGCAATGCCTACCTGTACAACCCGGATCGGGTCAAGCTGGTCGACTTTGTCTCTCTCACGCCAGATATGCTAACAGAATTGGGTGTGAGTGACCCTGATGCTTTCTTCGGGACGAGGAACCCGCTCCTGGCGACCTTTAAATTCAACGGTAAAGAGTTCACCGTGATCAACAATCACCTGTCTTCCCGCTTCGGCTCGTCACCGGTCTTCGGCGGGCCGCAGCCCTTCGTGCAGGCAGCTGAAGATGCACGTGAGGCGCAAACCGGGACCCTGAACGAAGTGGTCGATGCGCTCTTGGATGGCGGCAGTGGTAACTTTGACCATGCCAGTAAATCAGGGCGGGTTATCGTCCTGGGTGACCTGAACACTATGGAGTTCACCGACGATTTGACCGAGATCTTGCCCGGTACGGGCGCGGAACGGGTGCTGACCAATCTGATCGACTCCCTCACCGACGACAACGTGTACACGTTTAACTTTGAGGGCAACTCTCAGGTTCTGGATCACTTCTTGGTCACCGACAACCTGCTGGGCGGCGCGCAGTTCGACATCGTGCACCTCAATGTGGACTTCCCCCGCGTCGACAACACGGTCGGCAGCGACCACGAACCCCTCTTGGCCTCCTTCGAGATCAAATAGGGCCAAATGTGACCTGTTAATCGTAAATCTATCTGGCGCTGCTCCTTGGAGCAGCGCCAGAGCACCATCGGCTCTGTATTGCAATATCCCTGTGTTATAGGAAAGGAGGGATTAACGAGAAAGTTACCCAATGACTTGACCTTCACACTTACGTAAACGCCAAATGGAAAATGAATAGAACTTTTGAAAGGAAACAGAATACCATGAAAAATCTATCAGCAAAACAAAAAAGAATATTTACCGTAATCACGTTGGTGCTGTCCCTATTGCTTTTGCTCACGACGACTGTGTTTGCGACAGCAGGGGGCCCGGGCAACCCCGATCCCCCAGGCCAGCTCGTCCAGCTCCAGATTTTGGCCTTCAACGACTATCACGGGCATCTCGAGGCGAACACGCCCGGCACGGTCGCTGGCGATGCCGCGGGTGGCTCGGAATTCCTTTCTGCCATGCTCGCTCAGCTTCGGGAAGGCAATAAGTACAGCCTGACCGTCGCTGCCGGTGATCTCATCGGTGGCTCGCCCGCTTTTTCCGGGCTCTTCCACGACGAACCGTCGGTCGAGTCGCTGAATGCGATGCGCCTCGACGTGTCAGGCGTCGGCAACCACGAGTTCGATGAAGGCGTCACCGAACTGCTCAGGATGCAGAACGGCGGCTGTCACCCCGTCGATGGGTGCTATTTCCCGGGTGAACCGTACCCTGGTGCCGACTTCCAATGGCTCGCCGCCAACGTCGTCAACGAGGACGGTGAGACCCCGTTGCCACCCTACTGGGTGAAGAAGATCGAGAGCGTGAAGGTCGGATTCATCGGCATGACCCTCGAGGCGACCGACACCCTGGTCGCCGCCGCCGGCATCCAGGGTTGGGATTTCCTCGATGAGGCCGCGACCGCCAACGCGCTCGTCCCGATCCTCAAGGCGCAGGGCGTCGAGGTCATCATCGTGCTGCTGCACGAGGGCGGTTCGCAGACGCCACCTCCGGGCGACGTCGACGCGTGCGTGGGTATCTCCGGGCCGATCGTTGCGATCAACGACGCTCTCGACCCCGAGATCGACGCCATGATCACCGGCCACACCCACCTGCCCTACAACTGTGTGCTCCCCGATGCCGACGGCCAACCGCGCATCGTCACGAGCGCCTACTCCTTCGGCCGCGTGGTCTCGGAGCTGAACCTCGTCCTCGACAAGCGCACCAACGATGTCCGAAGGGACCTCAGTGAGGCCAGAAACCATGCTGTCATCCAGGCGGGCCTGACCCCAGACCCGGCGCTCACGGCGATCATCGATAAGTGGCAGCCGCTGGTCGATGCCGCTGGCAGCACACCGGTCGGAACGATCACCGAGACGATCTTCCGCGGAGGAGATCCGCCAGGATCGGATCGCGGTGTCGAGTCGGCGGCCGGCAACCTGGTCGCCGATGCCCAGCTCTGGGCATCGTCGTCCAACTTCGCCGACGTAGCCTTCATGAACCCCGGTGGCGTGCGATCCGATCTGACGTTCCTGCAGTCGGCCGGTGAGGGCGACGGCGTCGTCACCTTCGGCGAGGCGTTCACGTTCCAGCCGTTTGGCAATACCCTGGTGACGTTCCCGATGACCGGGGCCCAGATCGTCTCGACGCTCGAAGAGCAGTGCCAGCCGACAGGATCGAGCCGCCCGTTCCTGCACCTCGGTGTGCCGGATGGGTTCACCTACGATCTCGCCAGGACCATCGTGGCGGGCGACTGCACCTCGATCACAGTGAGCAACGTGATGCTCAACGGAATGGCTCTCAATCCGACTGTGACCTACAACGTGACGGTGAACAGCTTCCTCGCCGACGGTGGGGACAACTTCAGTACGTTCGCCACGATCACGGGCCCGAGGCTCGATGGTGGTAACGACCTCCAGGCCCTGGTGAACTACCTCGGCACGTTTAGCCCGGTCGCTCCGCCGAGCACCGACCGCGTCAACGAACTGCCCTGATAACCAATCTCTATGTGGGGGTGCATTGATTTGCACTCCCACAACCTTTCATGTTGAGCAATAACACTGCGGGACGCTCTTCGCCAGGCGTCCTGCAGGTACATTTTTTATCGGAGGAAACTTAAACTGATGGTAAACCTATCTGTAAGACAAAAAAGAACCTTTACAATAATATCTTTGGTGCTGCTGATCGCCATGCTGGTGGCACCCGCCGCGCTGGCTGACACACCCAAGGGCGCGCCCACACCGGTGCGCTTCGCCACCTTCAACGCTTCCCTGAACCGCTTCAACGCCGGTGATCTGGCAGTTGAGCTTTCTGCGCCTGGCAGCGCCCAACCAGACGTAATAGCCGAGATCATCCAGCGCACCCGCCCGGATGTGCTGCTGATCAACGAGTTCGATTTCGATCCCGGTGATGTGGCTCTGGATGGATTCCAGGACAACTACCTCTCGATCTCCCAGAACGGCGCCGACCCGATCGAATACAAGTACCGCTTCGTAGCGCCATCCAACACCGGTATCCCGTCGGGCCGTGATTTGGATAAGAGCGGTTCAATCGGTGGTCCGGGAGATGCCTTTGGTTTCGGCTTCTTCCCCGGGCAGTTCGGTATGGCGATCTATTCCATGCTCCCCATTGACGTCGACGACATCCGTACTTTCCAGCTCTTCCTATGGAAGGACATGCCCGGCGCTATGCTGCCGGTAAACCCGGATGGGACGTCATTTTATGACGCTGGAGACCTGGCGATCTTCCGCCTCTCCTCAAAGAGCCACTGGGATGTGCCCATCCAGATCGATGGCAAGACGGTGCATTTCCTGACCAGCCACCCCACGCCGCCTGTCTTCGACGGTCCCGAGGACCGCAACGGCACGCGCAATAACGACGAGATCCGCTTCTGGGCCGACTACGTCATCCCCTCGCGTTCGGGCTACATCTATGACGATCGTGGAAACCCCGGAGGGATCACGCCCGGGGAGGCCTTCGTGATCGCCGGCGACCAGAACTCCGACCCCCTCGACGGTGACAGCGTGCCTGGATCTATCCAGCAGCTGCTCGAGCATCCCCTGGTCAACACCAAGGTCACACCGGATAGTGAGGGCGGTCCTGAGCAGGCCGAACTGCAGGATGCCGCTAATGATGTGCACTTGGGAGACCCGGCCTTTGATACAGCTGATTTCTTCGACGGTTTTCCGGACGACTTTGAAGGCGCGCCTGGCAACCTGCGCGCCGACTACGTTCTGCCGCGCAAGCAGCTGCGCATCACCGACGCTGGCGTGTTTTGGCCACTAAGCACAGATCTGCTCTTCCCACTGGTGGGCACCTTCCCCTTCCCCAGCTCGGACCATCGACTGGTGTGGGTGGACGTCACGGTACCCAGCCATTGAGCGATCGAACATATCCTGTCTCCCAGCGGGGCTCAGCTCCGCTGGGGGGAGGTAGGTCATCCGCCGGTAGCAGTTAAGCGGATTATATGGAAAGCCTGATGCTGTGTGAGATCATCAGGTAATTAAATTTTGTGCTCACGCAAATCGTTCTAGTTATTCATCGCAAAGCCTCAGCTACGCCCAAGGAGGGTAGAGCACATTAAAAGTATATTTATTTGTAGTAAGGAGATATAGAAATGACTAAGCTTAAGAAATACCGTGTATGGTTCTTGCTGATTGCGCTGGCTGTGGTTCTTGCGCTGCCTGCGGGGTCCCTGGCAAGCGGCGATTTCCCGTTCCTCACTTCGCAAGACCCGTTTATCACCCTCGATCCTGGTGTACCGGCGGGCTCCTCGGTAAAGGCAATTATCAGCAGCGGTGAGACCGTGAATGGTTTTACCTTCCAGGGGCTGCCCGACGGCATCGGGCTTGCGCCCGGCCCTGACGGTGGCACCGTGGATGTCTTCGTTGTCCACGAAGAGACCACGGTCCCGTTCTTCGGGACATCCGATTTCCAGGATGCCTCCATTTCCCGGCTGACCCTGGATACGAATTCCGCGGCTGTGCTGGATGCATCGGTCCCCCTCGGACCAGAGAACGGCTATCTGCGCTTCTGTTCGGCGTTTATGGCCGGGCCCGCGGAGGGCTTCGAGACTTACACCTTCTTCGCCAATGAGGAGACCGATGACATCGTCGACGTACCCGCTGGCGCACCGTACGGCCCCGACCCTGCTTTAGATGGTCAGCGTCAAGGCGGATACACCGTGGCCCTGAACACCGAGAGCGGAGAATTCACCCAGATACCTGGGATGGGACGCCTCAACCATGAGAACACTGTCGCTGTCCCTGGCGGGTGGAACCAATTCGCCCTCCTGACAACCGACGATACCTTCAACGCGCCCTCCTCGCAGCTGTACCTGTACCTGGCCAACCACGAGAGCCACATCTGGCAGGATAAGGGCAGCCTGTGGGCCTTCCGCGTGACACGCACAGATGAGGGTCCCATCACCCCCACTGACCCATTCAACGGCGCCAATGACTATCTCGACCTCCAGCCGGGGGACGAATGGCAGGGCGAGTTCATCCGCGTGCCAAAGCAAATTGCTCGCGGGGAGAC
>SDBV01014188.1_pt1 | contig 10058 bp, 7 predicted proteins | sample 2277081 | NCBI WGS metagenome assembly SDBV01 (sample SAMN10402039, study PRJNA504765) | marine sediment metagenome | isolation source: marine sediment core GS10_PC15, 223 cmbsf | place: Arctic Ocean: Southern Knipovich Ridge | collected 2010 | reverse complement strand
AAGGTATTCCCAGAAATTTTTCTGTCTCAGAGATTAATCTTTTTAATGTCTGTGAATCAGCATAAAAATTTTCGATGGAATCATCCTTTACAAACTCAAGAAGTGCCCATCTGTCTCCTTCAATCGTGGAGATCTTCTGAAAAAACTCTTTCCAGAGACGTTCTCCTTTTGCTAGTTTTTTCCTGTTTTTAGAATCCGGTTCCCAGTGAAAAACATGAATCCATTGAAGATAATCCTTAATCAGATCAATACCTTCAAGGCAATTTTTTATGGTCATACCTACAGGTGGCTGCCAGTAGGAGTAAACCGATGGGTGATTTATATCTTTCATCAATTTAACTGCAGAATCATTAGTATCGGTAATAGTACCTCCATGGTATTCAAAAGCAAGTTTAATACCGGCTTTCTGGCACAGATCTCCCGCTATCCGGGTTTCCCTGATTATCCGGTTGTAATATTCAAGTGGACATTCAGCGGATCCCAATTTACCTGCCCAAATCCTGATGAGTGGAGCTCCCAACGCTATTGCTGTATTCAATACATCTTCAAAGGTGAAATCATCGGCATCTAAACGGAAATAGGAACCGTAGGCCGCAATTTCCAAACCGGCTTCTCTTGTTTTATTGCCGACTTCTTCAGCTCTTTGAATATCACCATGAGGAACATGAATATCGCCTCCCCATTCTATTCCTTCAATTCCTGCTTTTACAGAAGCATCTATTATTTCCTCTACCGTCAGTTTCCTGAAGGTTATTGACACGAGTCCTGTTTTTATCACTTGTAGATATCCTTTTCTCTGCATTCCTGCCAGACTTTTTCAAACCACAATTCGCTAACCGCGATATTCCTTCTGTCTATCCAGGAATTTGATACAGAACCTCTTTTATCAATCATTGTCTGCCGGATTTTTTTCTGAATGACCTGTTTTCCTATCCATTATTTTTCTCCATCAAGCGAGAATTTTCGCTTTCTCTTCTGTTATATTCCATAAAAATTCTTCATCTTTCATATAACGGTTCAACTCTTCCACCATGTAATAACCCATACGGGCACATTCCCCGTCCATAGAACCGGCTATATGAGGTGTCAGAATAATATTTTCCATTGTATATAAGGGTGATTTTTCGACAGGTGGTTCCGGGCAGGTTACATCAAGCAGGGCAGTAATATCTGTTCGTTCTGAGAGAATTTCAACCATCTCCTCTTCATTTACAATTGCTCCCCTGGCTGTATTGATAAAAGTGGATTCTTTTTTCATCAACGTAAACAATTTCCCATCTATCATCCCCTCTGTTTCTTTCAGCAAGGGAGTATGAAGGCTTACTACATCGGATATTTTGAAAAGTTCTTCAAGTGACAAAAGCCTGACACCAATATCTTTGGCATCAGATTCTGAAAAAAATGGATCGTAGGCAACAATATTTATATCAAATGATTTAAGAAGACGGGCAACAATTTTACCAATCATTCCAAGCGAGATGATTCCGACCGTACTTTTATAGCCTCCCGGCACATGCAGCTTTGAGGGATAGGATCTATTCTTCCTTATCATCTCCACATGTTTCCACCCTTTTTTCAGGGAGAAAAGAATCTGAGCCAAAGTGAATTCTGCCACCGGAACCGCATTGGCTGCATATGCGCTTGTCAGTTTTATTCCTCTTTCCCAGAACTCAGGTGTCACCAGTTTCTTTACTGTACCGGCAGCGTAGAATACAGTCTTAAGAGAAGTAGTGGCTTTGAGAAAATCCTTATCCATCCGGGGAGCACCCCAACCTGTGAAAATCACCTCTGCATCTTTTAAAATCTCAGGAGATGCAGATGCCTCTTCGGCACTCATCGGGGGGGCATAAATATCTATATGTCGTTCAATTTGTTCTCTGTTCTCAGGAGAATAGACCTTGGTGAAACTATCCTGATTCATTATGTATAATCCTTTAATCACTTAATCCTCCTGATTGTGTCTCCTCTATATACTATTACTCATTTAACCCTTCTTATGCTATTACCTTTAAAATTTTGCGCTTAAAACGCAAAAAAAAACAAGTCCAGCGCCCGAATATATTACTTTGGACTTTTGCTTTTAGAACTTCGATTGCGGCTATAGGACGCGATAGGATACCCTACAATAAAAATATACTATACTCTATAATAAACTACATCATGTAGAGTGATATAAAATGAAGGATCATTTTGAATTTGGAAGAAATGAATTCTATCCTTAAAAGAAAATCAGAATTCTCTCTAATGGGTTTGTTTATGTTATTCAACAGAAGACGAAAAAAAAAGAGCTATTTTACATTAATTCTGGGACTTTTTCTGATCCTGAGTATTTTTATAATTCTTTTATCGACAGGACTTTACTTTAACCGCACACAGATGGTAATCCAGGAAGCTTTTTCCGAAAGGAACCTGATATCAATCAGTCAGGTGAGTCATATGTTCGATGTCCTCCATTCCCAGCTGATTCCAGGATTGAAAGAGGCCAGTTACAATAACCATACACTTTCCCAACTGATGTATTCTGATGATATTACAGATCGGGAAATGCTGGACGGACTGGATTTCTTGGATGACCTCCTCCTTTCCTATCCACTGGTCAATTCCATCTATATCTACAACGGACAGATGAACTATTTCATTACCACCTCATCCGGACTGGAACCTGCGGATGACTTTTTCGACAAGGAAGTTTTGAAGATTGTCCGCAAGTTTGACCACAACCTGATAGACCGCTACTGGCCCCGTAGAGCCGTTCTGAAAACTCCCTATTCGGAAACAAAGAAGATTAGTCCGATTCTGACTCTCTTCATGGGAACGGCCCCGGAGAATGATGCTCCCATAAAAGGAGCCCTGATAGCCAATATAGATGTCCGGGAGCTGCAGAATATTCTGAATACCCGATACGGTTCTCCCAATGATGAGATCATTATTGTCAATCATCAGGGAGAGCTGATCTGTCAGAGCAGGGATGACAGTCTGGAGGATTTTTATAACCTTTACACCCTGGTCAGTCAGACAGGTCGGGAACGGGGTGTCCTTGAAGGTGTGGAAAGCAGACTGATTTCTTTTCAGCTGAACCATCGTCTGGGATGGTATTTCATCGGAGTGATGCCCCTGGAACAGATCAATCAGGAAATCGTTGAAGTGAGTCAGAAGATTCTTCTGATCATGACGGGTCTGTTGATGGTGAGTATCCTGTTGTCTTACCTGGCTACCAGAAGGATATATAAACCTATCGATTCTCTGATGCATATGATGGCAGGATCTAAATTTTCGGATAGAAGGATGCCGGCTGGAACGGATAACAGGGAATTGAGTTTTATTTTGAACCGGTACAGGGATATCCTGACCGAGAAGGTTTCCCTAACGGACTCTCTGGTAGACCTTCAGGACGATTACCGTCTGGAGATTTTCCGGTCCATACTGGAAGGGCATGAGTACCATTTTTGGGAGGAGGAGCTGAAGGAAGGTGATATGGCTCTCATCCGGGGACCCCTCAGCCTGTATTTGATCCAGATAGACAATTACTACAGGATTGCCCAGGAAATGGAGGCGGGAGTATTCCGGAATCTCCGGAACGACCTGGTTGAGCAGATTCAGGATAGATTGAGTGAGTACAGCCCCGTTCTGGTGGATATGGATGTCCGAAACCTGGTCTGCCTGTTCCCCGGTGAACCCGGGGATTCCTCTGATCTGATGAAAGCGCTGCAGGAGAAGATCCGGAAGGAACTGCCTGTGACTATCAGTATTGCCTGGACCTTCAGGCAGGATCGGGAGGATGTCCGGCTGCATACACTGTATTCCAGAACTCTATCGGCTGTGGGTAACAAATTCCCCAAAGGATTCAACCAGTTCATACCCTATTCCAACCAGGATGAGAGTACCATTATCTTTCCCGGAGAACTCGCGGATCGGCTGCTGCAGCATATGCGGCAGGGTGATTTGTCTCAGGCTCTGAAAAAACTGGACGAACTGGGGTTGATCCTCAGAGAGGGGACCTATCAGGATTTTCTTCAGCATATCAGAATTTTATCATACAGAATCCTGAGGTATCTGAAGAAGAAGAATATCCCGGATGTTCAGAGACTCCTACAGCAGGTGAGGACCTATCCGGAGACCCTGGAAACCCTGCAGAATTTTCGGGAGGTTTTCCGGGATCTTCTGGAATCAATACACAGGCAGTTGGAACAGCCTGGTCGGAAGGTCATAGCCCATTTTAAGATGATTGAAGAAAACCTTAAGAAGAACTATCGGGATCCTGCCTACTGTGTTCCCTCCCTGGCAGATGACCTGAATTTCTCTCCCAACTATCTACGGCAGATCTATAAGAACTTCTCCGGTAATTCCCTGTCTGATGAGATTGTCCGTCTGCGGGTTGAAGAGGCTTGCCGGCTTCTGGTGGAAACAGGGGATCCTGTGAAAGATATTTTTTCTCCTGCAGGATTCACCAACTACAACTCCTTTTTCACCTGTTTTAAGAAATTTACCGGTAAAACCCCCGCAGAATACAGGAGAACCCATGCAAACGCTTAGTTTCTGTTAAAATTGTGAGGAGTAATCGGTAGACCCGGGAGTTTCTGTTAAAATTACAAGTAGACCGGAAGTCAGATGCGGACCCATACTTAAGAACATATTTTATGACGAAAAGGAGTGAAGAAAATGAAACGTATTATCACATTATTTCTGCTGATTCTGCCGATCTGGCTAATCAGCGCTGCCGGTTCTCAAGAGGAAACCGCTTCCACTGCTGATGGCCCCGTTATGGTAGATTTTTATGCCTGGTCTAGTGGAGACGATGTTGTTTCCCACCTCTTTAGTGCTTTCAATGCGTTGGATCTGGATGTCAAAATCAACCCAAAATATATACCTCCCGCAGATTATGAATCCAAACTAACCACCCTGCTGGCTGGTGGCACGAAAATGGATCTTTTCATGCAGAAACGGCAAACGGATATGTTCCCCCATTACGCCAATGGATATATTGAACCTCTGAATGACCTGATTGAAAAACATGGATTTGATTTTTCCACCATGAAATCATGGGAGTCCGCCATTGTTGTGGATGGTGAAATTCTGGCGCTACCTTTCAGGGGTGGTAAATACTATACCTATTACATTGACAAACCTTTCCGGGAAAAAGGGCTGCCCACACCGACCGAACTGGTGGAAAAGGGAGAATGGACCTGGGATAAATTCGTGGAACTTTCCCAGCAGGTTTCGGAAAATGATGGAAAAACTTTCGGTTCCTGTATCTATACCTGGGGTACTCAGCAGATTTTCCCTGCAGCACAGAAGGGTGTTCAGTTTATCGATGCCGATGGCAATATCGATATGGACGAGTCCATTCTGAAATCTGTTCAGATACGGAAAATCCTTGAAGACGGCAATGATATGACCAAGCTGGTAGATCTGAAAGTGACAAAAACACACTATACTCAGGTTATTTACAGTGGAATGGCACCCATGCTGATCATTGGTGAGTGGTTCCCGGGAACCATTAAAAAGGGTTTTGAACAAGATCTGATTACAGCTTTTGAGCCGGAGGACTTCCGCATTACCAGAATGCCCTGTGACTCTCCTGTTTACAACACAGTCGGTGCACCCACATTTTCTCATATCAGTGCGGGTTCCAAAAACAAGGATGCCGCATTCCAGGTTCTCGCGTGGTTGGCCGGACCGGATGCCGCCATTGTGGTAGCAGAAAATGCAATACTGCCTCCTATTGTCAACGATGGCGTAAAAGCCGTTCTCTCCGAATGGATTCTGGATGAAACGTCTCTGAACTACTATGTCGAAGAAGTACCTGCCCTTCCTTTTTTCTACAATAAGTACGGCAGTAAAGTGGAACAATTAGTTGCCCGCTTTACAGAAATGTATCTGGTTGGGGAAATTTCTGATGAGGATTATCTTCCCGCCATGAGAAAAGAGCTTCAGACCATCGCAGATACTACTGACTGATTTCTTCCTTCAATAACCCTGCTCTGCGGGTAATATCCGCAGAGCAGGAATTGTTTCCGGAGTATTAATAATGCAAACAAAAACACTGGAACGGACAAATTGGGGGACAGTCCTCTCTTTTCTCCTTCCTGGTCTGACAGGATTTCTCCTGTTTGTTCTAATTCCCATGATAACAACCTTTGGTGTTGCTTTTACCAATTATTCGGGGGGGCCCCGATGGAAGTTTGTGGGGTTCCGTAACTTTCAATTTCTTCTTAAAAGCACTATTTTCAGACAATCTCTGAAAGTCACCTTTTCTTTTGTTTTTTATACCGTAATCCTGCAGATTGTGATGGGACTCCTTTTTGCCTTGATATTAAATCAGAATATCAGGGGCAGGAATTTCTTCCGCAGCCTGTTTTTTATGCCTAATGTTCTTTCTACAGTGGGGATCTCTCTGGCATTCTCACTGATTTTTCATCCCACAAGCGGATTCGCCAATATAGTCCTTGAGTTTCTAGGATTGAAACCCAATACATGGTTGACCAGTCCGGATACTGCTTTGATGTCGATTATTGTTGTGACCATCTGGATGACCTTCGGGTATTATATGGTGATTTTCCTGGGGGGCCTTCAGTCCATAAACAGGACGCTGTATGAGGCGGCCTGGATTGACGGAGCCAACGGGTTTCAGGCCTTCTTCAAGATAACCCTGCCTATGCTTAGCCCTACCATGTTTTTTGCCATGACTATGTCAATCATAGGGAGCTTCAAGGTCTTTAATCAGGTTTTCATGATGACAGGCGGCCAGCTGGGAGGCGGTCCGGCGGGATCGACCAATGTGGTGGTATTTGATATTTATCTGAATTCCTTTGTGAACTATGAATTCGGATATGCTTCGGCAGAAGCCCTGATACTTCTTGTTATTATTCTTATCATTACGGTCATACAGTACCGTAACCAGAAAAAGTGGGTGACCTATGACCTCTAATGCTATAGCAAAAAAGACTGTATCCTGGGGGATTCTTCTGATAGCAACCGCCTTTGTGCTGGTCCCTCTCTATATTATACTCTCTGCCTCTTTCAAAAACGAATCTGATATATTTGCCGCTCCCCTGGCTCTGTATACGGAGAACTCAGGATTATTCAACTTTTTGCAGTTGACTAAATTCCCTCTGTATATCTGGAACTCCGCAAAAGTGACGTTTTTCTGCACGGTTATCCAATTGGGAACAGCTTCGACCAGTGCCTACGCCTTTGCCAAACTGAAATGGAAGGGCCGGGATACCCTGTTTATCATCTATCTTATGTCCATGATGATTCCCATACAGGTGATCATCATCCCCCAGTTTATAATAGTCCGTTCTATGGGGCTCTATGACTCCCATCTGGCGTTGATCCTTGTCGGTTCTTTTACGGCTTTTGGCACCTTTCTGATGAAACAGTTCTTTATGACCCTTCCTGAATCCCTGTTGGAATCCGCCCGCATTGACGGTGCCCATGAATGGACCATTTTTTTAAGGATTGTACTACCGCTGGCTAAAACGGTTATGGCTACGGTTATGATCTTTTCATTCCGCTGGTTTTGGAATGAGTTTTTCTCGGCCCTGATTTACATTGCCAGTCCGGAATTGAAAACTCTTCCCCTGGGTATGTCGGACTTTGTAAGTGAGTATATGATCTATTTCGGGCCTCAGCTGGCCGCGGCTCTGATTTCCATTATTCCTGTGATGATCCTCTTTCTGGCACTCCAGAAGTATTTTATTCAAGGGATTGCCTCCAGTGGAATAAAGGGGTAAGTATGCTGCAGGAACAATTACGCTGTATCCCCGATCTCCTGGATGGCTCTGTCAAGTGGATCGATTTCCTCCCCGGCTGCAGCCGGAAGGACCTCTGGCACAGTCTGGACGAGGAGGTATTGAACTGCCTGAAGGCTGATGGAATCGCTGCTCTGAGGGAGTCCTGGCCGTGTCTTCCCACTGTTCTCTATATGGATTATTTCCGTACCGGGAATCGGCAACGTTTCGAAACGCCTTATTTCCGACGGCGGGTGCTGCTGATCCGTATGCTTCAGGGATACTGTGCCGGAGAAGATACACGGGAAATGCTAAACGGGATCATCAATGCTGCCGGAAGTCTTTGTGAAGAGCTCACCTGGGTGGTTCCTGCCCACAACTGGCCTCAATCAAACAGCCTGCCTCCGGCAGAACCGGATTTTGTGGATCTGTTTGCTGCCAATACAGCCTCCCTTCTGGCACTCACGGTACACCTGCTGAAGGTCCCCCTGGAACGGGAAGTTCCACGTCTGGTGGAAAGGATCTGGCTGGAATGTACCAGGCGCTGCCTGACTCCCTTTATGGAAAACGACCGACATTGGTGGATGGGATTTCATGAAGTTCCGGACCACGGTCCACTGAACAACTGGAATCCCTGGATCACGTCCAACTTCCTGCACACCCTGTTTCTGATTCCCTCGGATCGGTATAGCTGCCGCGAAGGAACTGATCGAGCTGTGAAAATTTTGAACCATTATCTGGAGATCCTTTCTCCGGACGGCGGATGCAATGAAGGACCGATATACTGGAACCATGCGGTGGGTTCTCTTTTTGACTGTCTGGATATCCTCCATTTCGCCGCCGGGAAGTCTGTCCCGCTGTTCAGAGATGAGTGGTTCAGAAAAGCTGCTTCATATCTGGAAAGGATGCATATTCAGGATGAGTATTACATAAACTTTGCCGACTGTTCCGGCAAACTCGACTCCCTTCCCTCCGGATTGATCGGGCGGATGGGAGCTGCTGTGAACAATCCGGGACTGAAAGCCCTTTCTGCCGGAAAGTTAACCGGAAACGCTCAAGCCGATGGAGGTAAGGATTCTCGGAAAGAGGCTTTTTCCTCTTTCCGTCTGATCCGGGACCTGTTCTTTTCCGATTCAGGTCCAGGGCGGGACAAGGCTGCCCTAAAGGGGATATCACCGGATATAAAACCCGATTCAGACTGCTTTCCTGATCTGCAGATCGGAATTTTACGCAGTCGGGAGACCGGACTGACCCTGGCATGCAAAGGCGGACACAATGGTGAAAGCCACAACCATAATGATGTGGGGCAGTTTATCCTTTATGGAGATGGGCATCCCCTCCTTATTGACCCCGGTGTGGGGGACTACACCCGTGAAACATTTAACCATATGCGCTACACCATCTGGACCATGCAGTCGGGCTGGCACAATCTACCCCGGATCAATGGCTGTGATCAGGAGGCTGGTGTGGCTTATCACTGTGATACCTTCCAGATGGATAAGGACCGGATCTCCATCAGCCTGGCTGAGGCATATCCTGAAGAAGTGGGAGTCGAAACCTGGCTGCGGGAAGTGTTTTTCAGTCGAGAAGATTCTACAGTCCGCCTGACCGAGACCTATCATTTCCTACAGGACAATAACCGTGTCTGCTGGAATTTCATATTCCTCCGGGAACCTCAGCCGGACCGGGGAAGCCTCCAGCTTGACTCACCTGATGGCAAACTGGTTCTATCCTGGCCATCTGATCAGTTTTATTTGAATATGGATTTTCAGAATATTCCAGAGGAAAATCACAAAATGAGTGTCTGGGGTGTTAAAATCATCTGGCGTGCCCGGATACGGAATATAGAGCCTCTTTCACAAAATGGACAAACAGAATTTATAATGACCTACACAAGAAAGGGAAGTCAATCATATGAATGAATCTGTCAATTTTGAAGAATAGCTGCACAAATACTTACAACACCAAAATCAATATAGATTGCATCATCCGTCGGTCGAATTTTCTACGAGTATCTGTGTCCTGCATAATGTATATGAAATGCTCCTCCGGCACATACCGGAACTGGGATGTACAAAAGAAGAACTGGAAGAGATGAGTAAGAATTTCCTGCTTGATGTTCTTCCCTGGGCATCGAGAGATGTTCTGTTTGGAATGATTAAGAATAGATTTTAAGAGGTGTTTTTTGGCAGTTATTACTACTGCTCCCAATTGACAGGCAGGCCGCTTTCAATATATTTTCTTTTTAGAAAGGAAACGGTACTTTTTGGCTTATAAAGAACGGCACAACGAAATCCTCAAAATCTTAGCAAAATTGAAGCAGGC
>SDBV01014187.1_pt1 | contig 10058 bp, 10 predicted proteins | sample 2277081 | NCBI WGS metagenome assembly SDBV01 (sample SAMN10402039, study PRJNA504765) | marine sediment metagenome | isolation source: marine sediment core GS10_PC15, 223 cmbsf | place: Arctic Ocean: Southern Knipovich Ridge | collected 2010 | reverse complement strand
GGAAAGTTTTTTGAGAAAGTTGATTTGAGAGAGTTTGATAAAGTGGATCGTTCTATGTTTAATTTTACATATGATGATGTCAGAGATTATGCAGTTGACGGAGCGAAAGTAATTAAGCAGATTCCTGATCAGCGGATTATTGAAATAGAAACAGGGCATGGGTGTGATATAGGGAAATGCAGCTTCTGTACTGAACCATTGAAAAACAGGGTTGAGTTTCGTGATAAAAATGATATTTTAAAAGAGATTGCAGAGTTTTATAAGTTGGGCTGCAGATTTTTTAGATTGGGAAAACAAAATTGCTTCTATACTTTTCCAAATGCTGCTGAGCTTCTGAGAGAAATTAGAAAAAATTGTCCTGAAATAAAGGTTTTGCACATAGATAATGTAAATCCAGCCAAGGTTGTTAATGATAAGGGTTATGAAATAACAAAAGCTATTGTTAAGTACTGCACTTCTGGTAATGTAGCTGCTTTTGGAGTTGAAAGTTTTGATAAAGAAGTTGTAAAGCAGAATAACCTCAACAGTTCTCCGGCTATAGCTTATGAAGCAATAAAAATCCTCAATAAATATGGTGCAGTAAGGGGAGAAAACGGAATGCCAAAATTTTTACCCGGCGTTAACCTAATATTTGGACTAAAGGGGGAAAGTAAAAAAACCCATGAAGAGAATATGAGATGGTTGAAGAAGATATATGATGATGGGTTGATGCTAAGAAGAATAAACATAAGGCAGGTTGCAATATTTGAAGGAACTCCTCTTTTTGAGGAATGTGGAAACAAGTTTTTGAAAAAAAATAAGAAAATGTACTGGAAATGGCGCAATGATATAAGGCAGAATATTGACTGGCCAATGCTGCAAAGAGTTGTACCAAAAGGCAGCGTGTTAAAAGATTGCTATGCTGAAATTTATGATGGCAATACAACTTTTTGCAGGCAGTTTGGAACTTATCCGTTGATTGTTGGCGTTAAAGGAAGGCTGGAACTAAAGAAGTTCTATAATCTGGGGATAACAAAACATATGCTGAGGAGTTTGACTGGGAATGTTGTTTGAGTAGCATATTTTCAATAAAAATTAATTGAATTGATGATTATGAAACACAAATTTTAAAAATAAGAACTGGCAATTGAAATGAAAAATGAAAATCTATGATATATCAATGGAGATAAAGAATGATATGGCTGTTTATAAGAATAAAAAAGAGACCAGACCAAAAATAAAAGTAACAAGCACCTTAAAGCAAGGAGCTAATGAGTCAAGACTTGGTATTGAGAGCCATACAGGCACGCATGCTGATGCTTATTTTCATATGCTTGCAAAAGGAACGACAATAGAGAAAATTGACATTAATAAATTCATTGGTGACTGTATTGTATTGGATTTTTCCAATAAAAAAGATAAAATTACAATAAAGGATTTTAATAAAAATAAAATCAAAAAAAATGATATTGTATTATTAAAAACAAGAAATAAATCTTTGAAAAAATTTGGGAAAAACTATATTTATCTTGACGAAACAGGAGCAAAATATCTTGCAGGGAAAAAGGTAAAATGTGTTGGCATTGATAATTTAAGCATTGAAAGAGATCAGCCAAAGTATGACACACATAAGATATTATTCAATAAGAACATCCCTATAGTGGAGGGTCTTGATTTATCAAAAATAAAGCAAGGCAGATATTTCTTTGTAGGATTGCCGTTGAAGATTAAGCATGGGGATGGGAGTCCTGTAAGGGCCGTGCTTGTTGAGAAATAGAATTCTGCATAAATCCATAAAAACTAAGCACAACATTTAAATATATGTATATGCATAGGTATATCTATAGGTATAAAAATAGGTATTTGCTTATGAAATTACATAATTCAAAAGGTAAAATTCTGGATTTTTCCAAAAAAGACAGAGTTATAACTACGGCAGAGATTGCTAATCATTTCCAGATTTCCTGGAATACGGCAGAAAAATATCTTCTGGAGCTTACTTTGGATAATAAATTTAAGAGGATAAAAAAAGCAGGAGTAAATTTGTGGGTGTTGAAATAAAATGACAGATTTTATAATTAAACTGGATGATGTATGGAAGATTTACAAAATGGGTGAAGTGGAGGTTCCTGCATTACGCGGTTTAAATCTAAAAATAAAAAGAGGTGAATTTGTTGCTGTGCAGGGTGCATCTGGTTCTGGAAAGAGTACTGCCCTTAATGCGATTGGCTGCCTTGATGTGCCTACCAAAGGTAAGGTATTTTTAGAGGGTAGAGACATCTCAAAACTACCTGAATCTGAATTGGCTCAGATAAGGGGTAAAAAGATTGGTTTCATATTCCAGCAGTTTAACTTAATTAATACTTTATCAGCTTTAGAAAACGTAGCATTGCCAATGATATTCCAAAATATTCCCAGTGAAGAAAGGGTAAGAAAAGCAAAAGAGCTTTTGGAAATGGTGGAGTTGGGAGACAGGATGCACCATAAACCGACTGAGTTGTCCGGTGGCCAACAACAACGCGTAGCAATAGCGAGGTCGTTGGCAAATGATCCTGAAGTTATTTTAGCTGATGAACCTACTGGTAATCTTGACTCAAAAACAGGTGAAAATGTAATAAAATTCCTTGAGAGACTGCACAAGGAAAAAAATACAACCATAATTATGGTCACGCATGATGCTGGTTTAGCACACCATGCTGACAGAATTGAGTTCCTCAAAGACGGGGCTATAGTCAAAAGTAAAAAAAGAAAATAAAAATTAAAAGGTACTTAGAAATTAAAAATTTCTGGTACCTCCAAAATTAAAAAATTTTGTAGGTGATTAAAAATGAATAAAAAAATAATTTTGTTTGGATTGTTAACATTAGTTCTATTTGTAATTGCTGTAAGTACTGCAATAGCAATAACATCCACAGCCATACCCATGACAAATATGCATGTCATGAAAGTATCGATGATTAACCAGATTCCAGACCCTGCTGAACCAGGCAAATATGTTGATTTAAGGTTCAAATTTGAAAATAACGGCAGTTCAGTAGCAGAAAATGTAGAGGCTGAAATTCTGCCCCAATACCCTTTTTCATTGGATCCAGGAACAAGTGCTGTAAAAAGCGTGGGCTCTATTAATCCTCAGCAGAAAGGTGACAATGGCGTTATTATAAAATACAGGTTAAGGGTTGATAAAGATGCACTAGAAGGCCAGAATGAAATTAGATTGAGGTACAGGACAATTGATGGTGTGTGGATAACAATGCCCGAATTTAAAATAAATATCCAGCCATATGATGCAATTTTACTGCTGGATAAAGTTATTTCCAGGCCAGAAGTGATAAAGCCTGGAGAAAAGGCAACTGTTGAAGTTACATTTAAAAATATGGCAGGAATTTTACTTAAAAAAATCAGAGTGAAAATAGACTTGGGAGGAGTCCCTTTAGCTCCAACAGGCTCGACAAATGAAAAAGTGATTGAAAAAATTGACAAAAATGAAGAAGCAAGTGTAAGATTTGACCTGATAGGAGAACCAGATGCACAGTCTGGTATTTACAAAGTAGGGATAGACTTTGGTTATTATGACGGTCTGGGAAATGGCTATAGCAGAAACAGCACGATTGGTTTGATAATAGGGTCAGAACCAGATTTATCAGTCAACATTGATTCAACAACAATTTACCAGCGTGGCAGCACAGGAGATGTAACAATAAAAATAGTAAACAAGGACGTTAATGAAATAAAATTCTTAAATATAGAGCTGGCAGAAAGCGGGAACTACAGAATAACTTCTCCAAGTGAAGTCTATGTCGGTAACATTGACTCAGATGATTACGAAACAGCAGAATTTACATTGTTTGTGGAGAATAAAAAAAGTGGAGAAATATTATTGCCAATAACTCTGGAATACAGGGACGGTAATAATAGGGAATACAAAGATAACATAAAACTTAAACTTCCATTATACGGAACATCTGAGGCTAAACAGCTTGGATTAGTTGAAGGTAATGGAAAAGTTGGTTTCATTGTTATCATAGTGATAGTTGTAGCAGGATTGTTTATCTACAGAAGATGGAGAAAACGTAAAAAGAAAAAATAATTTTTTCTTTTTACTGTAAAAAATGCTGAAAGACTATTTTATTTTCTCTGTTAAGAGTCTAAGAAAGAGGAAGCTACGGTCATGGCTGACTATGATTGGCATAATCATAGGCATAACTGCTGTTGTTTCTCTTATTGGGATTGGCCAGGGATTGAAAGTAGCTATAAGCTCCCAGTTTGGAGACATTGGAACAGATAAGTTGGCTGTAATGGCGTCTGGCGGAATGGGTCCTCCAGGCACGGGTGTTGTCACGCCATTGACAAAAGATAATGTGAAAAAAATTGAGCAGGTAAATGGTGTTAAGACTGCTGTTGGAAGACTTGTAAGAAGTGGTAAATTAGTGTACAATGACCATGCGATGTTTGGAATGGCTGGCAGTATGGCTGAAGGAACTGACAGGAAACTTATTGAAGATACATTAAATCTTGAAGCAGAAGATGGAAGATTATTAAGAGATGGTGATAGTAAAAAAACAGTTCTGGGCAGCAATCTTGGAGAAGAAGAAGCAGGATTTGGAAAACAGATAGTTGTTGGTTCAAAAGTATTTATTCAGGATGAGGCATTTGAAGTTGTGGGTTTATTGGAAAAAAAAGGCAGTTTTCTTATTGATGGTATTGTTCTTGTAGAAGAGGATGATTTAAGGAAAATATTAGATATTCCAAATGAGGAATATGATGTTATTGCAGTACAAGTACAACCCAATGCTGATATTAAGGAGGTGCAGGAAAATATTGAAAAGTTAATGAGAAAAGAAAGAGATGTAAAAAAAGGCGAAGAAGATTTTACTGTCCAGACACCGCAAGCTGTACTTGCTCAGGTTAATTCAACTTTGTTTGCTGTACAGCTGTTTGTTTATATTATTGCAGCTATATCTATAGTTGTTGGCGGCATTGGGATAATGAATACTATGTTTACATCTGTTCTTGAGCGTACAAAAGAGATTGGCATAATGAAGTCAATTGGCGCAAGGAACAGTACAGTTTTTTCATTGTTTTTTATTGAATCCGGGCTAATAGGGAGTATAGGTGGAATAATAGGTGCGATTATTGGGGTAAGTGTAGCAATGGGGCTTGCTTTTGTCGGAAGACTGGCGCTTGGAAGTGAGCTCATAAGAGCTGAGATAAGTGTCTGGCTTGTGTTGGGCTCAATATTTGGCTCGTTTTTACTTGGAAGCATATTTGGTGTAATTCCTGCGGTAAATGCCTCAAAACTTAATCCTGTGGATGCTTTGCGTCACACCAAGTGACGCAAAGCTACGAACATAGTGAGTATGCACTGCGTCATACTAAATAATAAGGTGGAACATGATAGGAGATTTGGCCAAATACATTGTAAATAATATGAGGCATAGACTTACAAGAAGTTCTCTTACTATTCTATCTATACTTATTGGAATAATGTCAATTTTTGTTTTAATCAGCTTTGGTGAAGGACTTAAAAATTATATGGATGAGATGGCTCAGGAAATGGGAACAGACAAACTCATTGCACAGCCAAGGGGTTTTGGAGCTCCAGGAAGTACGAATACATATCTAACCAAAAGTGATCTTGATTTTATAAAAAAACAGAACGGTATTTCTGAAGCAACAGCTATGATGATTGAGCAGAGTGAAGTGAAAATTGATAAAAAAAAGCTGGGGAAATGGGTTTTTATAATGGGAATGCCTCTTGACTCATCTGAACAAAGGCTTGTTGAAGAGGCTTTTGCTGGTTTTGGAATTTTCAAAGGAAGGGGTTTAAAAAAAGGGGATTCAAGTAAGGTTACTGTGGGTTATAATTATCAGATAGCTGATAAAATTTTTTCTAAACCTTTGAAATTAGGAGACAATATTTTTATCAATGGTAAGTCTTTTGATATTGTGGGATTTTATGAAGAAATAGGCAATCCTTCGGATGATGCAAATGTGTACATGACAGAAGATGCTATAAAAGAACTTTTTGATAAGGGGGATGATGAATATGACTATATGTTTATCAGAGCAGAGAAAGATGTAGACACAATTGAACTTGCAGACAGGCTTGAAGAAAAACTTAGGAAGAAAAAAGGCCAGAAAGAAGGTGAGGAGGATTTCTATATCCAGTCGTTTGAGCAGCTTATGGAGACATTCGGAACTGTACTGCTGGTGCTTAATTCTATTTTAGTAATCATTGCCGGAATATCAGTTGTTGTAGCTGCTGTCAATATCATGAATACGATGTATACTGCTGTTTTAGAGAGGACGAAAGAGATTGGTATAATGAAGTCGATTGGCGCAAGGAACAGCACCATCCTTTGGATTTTCTTTGTTGAGTCTGGGGTTTTGGGATTGATTGGAGGAGCCATGGGTATGCTGCTTGGTTATGGGTTAGCAAAGCTTGGTGCTACTGCTATTGCTGCTACTGGATATTCATTTTTGCAGCCTTCTTTTCCATGGTGGCTGATAGTCGGCTGTCTTGTATTTTCATTCTTTGTTGGCGCTGCATCTGGGTTCTTTCCTGCAAGAGCAGCTTCTAAATTAAAGCCTGTGGATGCTTTGCGTTACGAGTAATGCAAAGCTACGAATGCTAATGAGTATGCATTACGATATGAATGAAGTAAGTATGGTCAATTATTAACAAAAACGTTTTTAAACTAAATCTAGTTCTCTCTGTTAAGTTGGGTGGAAATGGAATTGATAATTAATGGAGAAAAAAGAGAATTAGAATGCAACGATATTATAGATTTACTGGATTCTTTAGAATTAAATAAAGATATTGTTGCTGTAGAATTAAATAAAAATATAGTACACAGGGATAAATTTAATAATACAAAATTAAAAAATAATGATATTCTTGAGATAGTTAAGGTTGTTGGTGGCGGTTAAGTTGAATGACAATAAATTAAAAATTGGAGATTTTGAATTTGATTCGAGGTTATTCATAGGTACTGGGAAGTATGAGAATTTTGATGTAATGAAAAAGGCCCATGAAGCTGCTGGAGCAGAGGTTGTTACTGTTGCTATAAGGAGGGTTGATTTGAATGATAAAAGCGATAAGAGTTTGATGAGTTTTATTGATGCAAACAAGATTACAATACTGCCTAATACTGCTGCTTGTTTTACTGCAGAAGAAGCTATAAGGACAGCAAGGCTTGCAAAAGCTGCTGGATTGCCAAATTGGGTTAAACTTGAGGTTATTGGAGACAAGAAAACATTGATGCCGGATAATGAAGAAACTCTTAAGGCTACAAAGGTTTTAGTTGATGAGGGTTTTACAGTTCTTGCTTATACAAATGATGATATTGTTGCATGCCAGAAACTTGAGAAAGCAGGTGCTTCTGCTGTTATGCCATTGGGAGCTCCAATTGGATCTGGACAAGGGATATTAAATCCAAATAACATTAAGATAATATTAGAAAATGCTAAGGTCCCTATAATTGTTGATGCAGGTGTTGGAACTGCTTCTGATGCAACAATTGCAATGGAATTAGGGGCTGATGGTGTTTTATTAAATACAGGGGTTGCTCTGGCTAAAGACCCTGTAAGGATGGCTAAGGCAATGAAACTTGCTGTTGAGTCTGGAAGAGATGCCTTTTTATCTGGAAGAATTCCTAAGAAATTGTATGCTTCTGCATCTTCACCAACAGATGGTGTGGTAAGGTAAGCAATAAAAAGTAAGTACAATGAAATAAATTCCAATAAAAATAAAACAATAATTAAAAATCAATAACAAAATAAAATTTTAATTGAAAATAAAAAATATTAAAACAATGAAAAAATAATAATTAAAAATGATAAATGAATTATTATGGATTTTGCTTTTGGTTGTAACTTTACTAGGCATACTTCTTGCTTATAGGTTATTTGGTAAAATTGGGTTATTTGCATGGGTTGGTGTTGCTATTATTCTTGCAAACATACAGGTTATGAAGACAGTGCAGATTTTTGGCCTGGTAACAGCTATGGGAAATATTATTTACGGCACTATATTTTTTGCAACTGATATATTAAATGAGAATTACGGCCGGAAAGATGCTCAGAAAGCTGTGTGGATTGGTTTTTTTGTTTTGATATTTGCTACAATCGTGATGCAAATTTCGCTTAACTTTGTTCCTGATGAATCTGATTTTTTAAGTCCTGCTTTGAAAGAGATATTTGGATTTTTGCCAAGAATAGCTGTTGCATCGCTTATTGCTTATTTGATATCCCAGCTTTATGATGTTTGGGTGTTTAATTTTCTGAAGAAGAAAACAAAAGGAAAGCATTTATGGCTGAGAAATAATGTCTCTACACTAACTTCCCAGTTAATTGATAATGTTATATTTACTTTTATTGCGTTTGTGGGATTTTTTGGGTTATTTGGCTGGCAGCAGGTTTTTGAATGGAGTATAATTTTGCAGATATTTATTGTCAGCTATGTTATGAAAGTTATTGTAGCAGTTGCTGATACTCCGTTTTTGTATTGGGCAAAGAAGTTGAAGGGGGAAGTTGGTTAAAAACAAAAATTTAAATAGAGGCTTTAATTTCCAAGTATTAAAATGGTAGCTTCATTCAATCCAGAAGTAAAAGCTGAAGTTCCACAAGTAAGTGCTGAGCTTATACAAAGAGTAAAAGATCTTTCTGATTCTTATGCAAAAGAAAGAGGACTAAGAATTAAAATTGATGAAGATTTTACAGGGACTCTGCCCTTAGACAATTTTCTAACAGTATATCTTGCTACTGGGAATCCAGGATATGAGAATAAAGTACATCAGAATATGGTTGATACTTTCAATAGGATTGCTGGATTAGCCTTACATAGAGATGGTAGCTTTGCCCATTTTTTTGAACCAGACCGTATGGAACGAAATTATAGTAAAGAACAAGATGAATTCTCTGAGTATATCTTTTCTAATGTAGAAGATTTAATGGAATTTTAGTTGTTTAACCATTCTTTCTTTAATTTTTTAAATGTATTGGAATCAATAGCATCTCTTATCTTTTCCATCAACCTTAGCATGAAATTCACATTGTGCAAAGATGCTAGCTTAGAATAAGCAAGTTCTTGTGATTTGTAGAGATGGTTTAAGTATGCTCTGGAATAATTTTTGCATGTCAAGCAGTTGCAGTTTTTATCTATTGGCTTTTTGTCAAGCTTGAATTTTGAATTTTTGATGTTAATGCGGAACTTGTTTTTTAAATTTCCTCCTGAATCTGGGGAGATGAATAAAGCACCTCTACGTCCTATTCTTGTTGGTGCTACACAATCAAAAGTGTCTATGCCTTTTTCCACACATTCAAATAAATCTTCAATGTTTCCTATGCCTAAAAGATGCCTTGGCTTGTTTTCTGGAAGTAAAGGGATTGTCCAGTCAAGAATTTGGTGCATATCTTCTTTTGATTTTCCTAATGAACCACCTATTGCTATGCCGTCAAAATTTAATTCAGAGATGAATTTTGCAGATTTTAATCTTAGGTCCTTGTATTCTCCACCTTGTACAATACCATAAATACTCTGTTTCAATATATTTTTATTTTCATTTTTATTATTTCCATTATTTTTACTTTTTTTATTTTTTTTATTAAAATATTTTAAAGATTGAACAGCCCATTTATGCGTTCTTTCCATTGCTTTTTTTGTATAATTATAGCTAGATAAAGGAGATGTGCACTCGTCAAATGCGAGAATTATGTCTGCTCCAAGGTTTTGCTGGATTTGTATTGAGCTTTTTGGATTGATGTGCACTATTTTTCCTGATTTGGGGTCTTTGAATGTAACGCCATTATCGTTTATGGTTGCTAAATTTTCTTTTTTGTCCTGTTGTTTTATTTTTTTGTTGTTTGGGAAAATATTGCCTAATTTGTTTATGTTGTGCTCCATTCCATATCCTAAAGAAAATGCCTGGAATCCTCCAGAATCAGTAAATAATGGTTTGTCCCAGTTCATGAATTTGTGCAACCCTCCAAGTTTCTTTATTATCTTGTCTCCTGGCTTTAGATGAAGGTGATAAGTATTTGAAAGAAGCACTTCTGTGTTAATTGATTCCATATCATTC
>SDBV01014186.1_pt1 | contig 10059 bp, 9 predicted proteins | sample 2277081 | NCBI WGS metagenome assembly SDBV01 (sample SAMN10402039, study PRJNA504765) | marine sediment metagenome | isolation source: marine sediment core GS10_PC15, 223 cmbsf | place: Arctic Ocean: Southern Knipovich Ridge | collected 2010 | reverse complement strand
TTTCGATTTTCTGATGGATATCGATTTTTCGCTTCTTAAGTTCTTTAAAAAAGATATCCGGGTCAATTACAGTTTCCGGAGGCAGGACTCCTTTTCCTTTAATATCACCCCGGGCGATCATTTGTACCCCAATGCTTAATGGTATTGCTATGTTTTTATAATATGCAGCAGAACCGCCCCATTCTTCCATGGGAGGATGGCTGTTCCATAGGGTGACCTTCGTGCTTTGTCCATCTTTAACCCCGGTGACTTCCACTACAAGGCCGTAGGCCCATAGAGGTGTTTGTTTGCATTCCGGCCTTTGAATCAGAATGTCGTGCATCAATTCAAAAGGTGTAGACTTAATTCCTTTGATTGTAATAGGCTCCTCACTGTAAAGGCCAAACTCCAACATACTCTTTGCAAGCTGCATGGCATGGGGTGGAAAGCATCCACGTACTGAGACTGCACTTGCCCCAAGGCTTTTTGGCATAGTAACAGTTTCGGGGTGCGGAATATAACACACCTCCTGTTCGCCTATCCGGCCCGGGAAGTTCACTGTTTTCAGCCCTTCGAATGGGCCTACCCAGTGGAATTTTCCGTCTGCGTAATAGGTTCGTTCTTCAGTCTCCGGATGAAACTCCCAGAGGAATGTTATTAGCAAACCGGGAGCAGGGGCCGGGCAGCGAAAAGCGGCAAAATTGATTTGAATTTCATCTACCGTATCAAGCAGTTCCGCCCCGCGTCGGGCCATCACATTTGTTATACCTGGTGTCGCGCCCACACCGGGGATGAATATAAGATCTTTTTCCCTGGCTGCAGCATCAAAATCCCATTGTTCTTCCTCAGTGGAGACATCAAGGCCGTTAACACCGGCTTCAATACACGCTTTTGTTACTGGCAGGTCATATTTCCATGGCAGTCCGTTAAGGATTACATCGAAGTCTTTAAAGATTTTAACCATCCCATTATAATCGTTTGCATCAACTTTGATCACTTTTACCCTGGGATCATTTAATTCAGCAGCCAGTTTTTCTGCTGCAGTTACATTATAGTCACCTATAATAATCTGGTCGAAGTCTGAAAATTCAACCAGGTCCCGAGTTGCATGGCTGCAGACAGCTCCAGCACCCCCTAAAGATAAAACTTTCATTCTGTAGCCTCCTTTAAGAGTATTTTAATCGCTTTAAATCTGAAATTACCCGACGAGCCGCATTGTGGCCGGGGGCACCGGTAACTCCACCACCGGGATGAGCACCGGAACCGCACAAGTAAAGACCTTTAACCGGCGTGCGATATTGGGCAGCCCGGGGATGGGGACGCAGGCTCATCAGTTGATCCAGGTCATGGCGCCCATGAAAAATATCAGCATTTGTCAACCCATAGGTCCGCTCAAGATCCAGGGGGCTTATCATTTTACGACCTACGATAAGCTCAGGGAGATTGGGCATCGATCTGGAAACATATTTGATAATTTTATCTGCAACATCTTCCTTAATATCATCCCAGCTTTGTCCGTCGGCTAATTCGTAAGGATAGTATTTGCCGAGTATGCTCATAACATGATGTCCGGGAGGTGCAAGAGTATCATCCAATGTTGAAGGAATCGTCATCTCCAGCCGTGGTTCCTCTGTCACAAGCCCGGAAGCAGCAGCGAAATAATTTGCTTCCATACTTTCCACACCCGGATATATGGAAATTTCCGAACGGTGCCATGGAGTTTCTTCACCAGGTTTTAAGAACCGGAAATCAGGTAGTCCTTTGAGTGCAAGACTAAGGCATAATGAAGAGTGACCCATGCGAATTTGCCTGATATCTTTTGTAAATTCCGGATCCAGATGTTTACTGTCCAGAAGCTTCAGAAATGTCCGTTTGGGATCCGTGTTGGCCAGCACACAGCATCCGTGAATGGTTTCACCATTTTCTAGACGCACACCGATTGCCTGGCCGTTCTCTACAATAATTTCTTCTACTGCAGAATTTGTACGGATCTCCACTCCTTTTGACCGTGCAAAAGAGGCCATTGCCTCGGAAAGGCCGCCCATACCTCCTTTTACCATCCGCCAGGCGCCCTGCTCACCATCAATCTCACCTACTGAAAGATGGAAAAAGGGGATAGCAGAGCCCGGTTGACGCAGGCTCGCAAAATTACCGGAAAAGCATGAGGAGGCATACATACTTTTAATCATGGGGCTTTCAAACCAACGCTCGATCAGATCATATGCGCTGCTCGTTAATAATTGCATCAATCGATAACGGTTGTCCGGTGAAAGTTTTTTAAAATCAAAGCCCAATCGGCAAAGGCTAACAAGATCAGAAAATCCTGCATCCAGTTTTGGTGGCTCCCTGAGCATTTGGTTGCGTATCACTTCCCCTGCTTCCTGAACCATCGTATCGAACCGGGTCATTGCATAATAATCGACGGTTGAAAACTTGCCTATTTCACTGCGATTGTTTTCCGGATCGTCGTTTAGAAACAGAGTATCATCACCACAGATAGAAACGGTACCATCCATTTTGATCATATCAAACCCGTGGTTTTTAAGCTCAAGGTCTTTAATCACTTTTGACTGCAGCAAGCTCACCACATATGAGACCGTTGAATTCCGGTAGCCAGGATGGATTTCTTCCGTAACGACTGAACCACCGACAATAGGACGCCTTTCCATGACAATTGTCTTAAATCCGGCTTTGCCCAGATACCCGGCGGCGGTCAGTCCATTGTGACCGCCGCCAAGGATAATTGCATCGTATGATGTTTTCATAATTACTTCCCCAGTAGTTTTTTTACTTTTGTTACGGCGTCATGAGCATTTTCCGCATACGCATCTGCACCGATTCTATCCGCCCACCTTTGTGTAACCGGGGCCCCTCCGATTATTGTCTTTACTTTTCCCTTTAAGCCCGCATCGGTTAATGCTTTCTCCAGATCTTTCTGCATGGGCATCGTGGTTGTCAACAGGCTGCTCGTTCCAATAACATCAACTTTTAATTCGACAGCCTTTTCAATAAACTCTTCATTCGATACATCCCGCCCTAAATCGTGCACTGTAAAACCATTCACTCCAAGTAGTGTAACCACCAGGGTTTTTCCAATATCATGGATATCACCCTGCACCGAGCCGATGAGTACTGTTCCCCCGCTTTGCACTGCCGATCCTTTCGGCAGAGATTCGGTAATCACTTCAGTAACGCCATTCATTACCCCCGCAGCCTGTATCAGTTCGGGCAGGAACATGCGGCCCGTGCTGAACATCTCTCCTATTTCATTGATCGCAGGGATAAATGCTTTATTCATAAGCTCCAGTGGGTCCCCTTTAGAAGCAATAACACCCTTTACTATATTTTTCGCTTTCTCTATATCAAAATCAAAAATAGTCTGCTTTGCTTCCGCTAAAATTTTTTCTTCAATCACATTTTTACCCTCTCTCTACAACATTGATTTTAACAAATTAACGGAGCTGATTTCGATCTCCAGTAATTTAGCAATTTTAGATTTTGCCAGAATACCTGACGCTTTCCCCGGATCTCCGGTTACAATCCCTATCCCCAGCTTATCACGGAGATTATACATCACATCTTCATTTATCAGATCAATAACTTTAATTCCCAATTTATCAGCAACATATTGTTTAGCCTCGGCAATTTTCATTTTGCGGGTCATCTGCATCCACGCCACCAGATCTCCAGCGGTACGGAGCCCACCCATGCCTGCAGCCATAATATGTGCAATCGGCATGCCAAAAGCATCACCAACGCCCAGCTACAACCCATCAGCTTTTCCTATCATCACCAGCGCTTTCGACGATCTGGTGACACAATCGATAGGAGTCTCGAGGGACATCGGTACTCCACATACACCCATACCAACGTTAGGATGTACAGGTATTGCCGAAACCTCTGATACATGTTTGACAAGTGTTATTGCTCTTGCCAGGTTCCAGGGATAAGATTTTGAAGTATTCACATTTACTGCCGGACCGAATATGTCCGCACCTGCGGAAGCCACGACTTCTACCTGGTCATGAGGATACATTCCGGCAAGGCGCTTTCCTTCATAGGTAATTTCACCATGCATACCAAGAACGAATTCAGCCGCCATTCCGACTTCAATCGCCATATGGGGAAATTTCGCTTTCAGCTCCGCTATAGTCAGAAGAGTAGCAAAAAAATCCGCATCACCGGCAGATCCGGCAGTATCAAAATTGAGGCCCTCACAGCCCACAGCAGCTAGTTTCTTACCTACAAAAACCATATCATCTTTTAACTGCTCTGCTGCTGCTTCCTGGGATTTCTTTGCTTCAGTTATTTTTCCCACGGGAAAAAGATCGGCAGGATTTTCGTGAGGTCCGTCAGGGCGATAATACAGACCCAGATTTGGCTGTGCCCCATAGAAAAGCGGCACTGTTGTTACCTGGGATGTCGTATAATAGGTCTGCAATTCATAATCTATGATAGCTTTCACCGGTTTAAAACTGTAATCCTCATGCCCCAGCGAAACAGTATCAGCGGCGAAGCTTCGTTCATATGCCTGAATTGCATTCTGCCTGCTGATAGGCAGTGCCGCTCCACCATCGGCAGGACCCATGCAAAATATTTTCGAACAACCGTCATCAGTAACAATAACTTCATCCCCCGGCGGTACACTTACAATCCTTCCCGGTTCAGCGATGATCTCGAATAGATGATCAAGATCTTCCGGACTCAACTCAGGTGCTTTTCCATTTCTCGCGGCCTCTTCCATTCCTTCCAACAACTCTTCTTTTATTTCTCGGGCAGGCATAAATATTCTTTCACCGTCACCCATTCTTGTTGCTATACCATTTCCCATTGTTATCTCCTCAAGATATATTCTCAGCGTATATTTTTTGCTCTCTAAGAGCCGGATATAATCCGTTTTTTAAATTTAGAAACACAGTTAATATCTATGTCCAATAAATTAGCAATACGGAATTTTGCATCGATTCCCTTTGCTGCTCCAGGGACAGCATTGACCCTACCCAGGTCCAGGTCTTCCCTCACTTCACTCATTACTACAGGATCCGCAATATCTGCAACTGAAATTTTAAGTTTGTCAGCTACATACTTTTTTGCTGCCTTTGTTTTCATCCCACGGGCCATTTGCATACGTGCAACCAGATCTCCGGCTGATCGTATTCCGCCAATTCCCGAGGCTATGCCATGAGCAGCAGCCATTCCAAAAGGGTCTCCTACGCCTATCTACAAACCGTCCAGGTTACCAATTTCTACAAGAGCTTTGGAAGCCCTGGTAAGTGCATCAACCGGTGGTGCAAGTGTCAGAGGAACTCCGCCAACCCCCATTCCCACACATGCATGCACGGGAATACTCTCTTCATCTGTACAGGATTTGGCAAAAGTAACAGCCCGGGCAATATTCCACGGCAGTGATTTATTTGTCACGATATTCGTTGTTACACCGAATATTGATACTCCAGCCTTTGCAGCCAGCTCCATCTGCCCCTTTGCGTATAGTCCTGCTAAACGAACTCCGTCATAAAACAATTCTCCATGCATGCCAAGGACAAATTCTGCCGCCATACCCATCTGAATACAGATATCAGGATATCTCTCTTTTAGAATTTCGCAGGCTTTTAAAGCGGCATAGAACTCAGGATCTCCAGCCGCCGCAGTAGTATCAAAATTGATTCCGTCTGCGCCAGCTTCATACATATGGCTTCCTACATACACCATGTCTTTAATTGACAGCTCTATCTGTTCAGAATATGAATCCCGGGCTTCCTTTATTTTTCCCTTGGGCAGCAGGTCTCCGGGATTCGGGCAAGGGCCGTCAGGTTGACTGTATAATCCCAAATTCGGCATCGCCCCGTAAAACAGGGGAGGAATCGTCGTTAATAAGGCCTGTTCGAGAATGGGTTGTTCAAACACGACGATCGGTTTTACCGGTTTGAAACTGTAGTCGATATGCGCCAGTTCCAGAGTATCAGCCCCGAGTATTCGTTCATAAATCTGTAGGGATTGGATTTTACTTACCGATACATTTACCCGCTTGAATTTTGTCGTACCGCTGTCATAGGTAAGAATAACCTCTCTGCCTCTCTCAACACCAACACTTTTGTCAGGGCACATGATAATGTTCAGCAGATGTTCTGTTTCATCCTCTCTTAACGGATTGATCTGCCCGCTTTCAGCAGCATTCATCATCCCTTCTTCTATATCCTGTTTAATTTCACTTTCCGTTAACTCGATTTTGAATCCATCGCCCATTCTGGTTGTGATTTTACTCATCTTAATTTCGCCTCCTTCCACTATTTATCAATTCTAAGCCTCTCCTGCTATAAATTTCTTTCTATTAGGATGAAAATAAAGATCATTAATTCATGTGATATCAGCCAACAAGAGAAATGCTATGCTTTTCATCCCAATGTATTTGAACTTCCTGGCCCGGACATACTGTGAGATGGCTACCTGCCATAATATTCTGGTGGACCGTGATCAGTTGACTGATTTTTTCCAATATGACTGTGATTTCCGCAAAATCGCCCTGATAAAATATCTCATTGACTTTTCCATATAAAATATTTAAGGATTTAGTCTTTGTGTTTTTATCAGTAATCTCCAGAGCATTTGGATTAATAGCAATACCGACAATGTCCTCATTGCGTATGTCATCCCTTTGTACAGTAAAAACTTTTTGGCCATTATCTGTGACTATCTGTATTTTTCTGTCCTGTATATCCGTTATCTTTCCATAGATGATGTTTGATGCACCCATGAAATTAGCGACAAATGAGGTCTTCGGGTTCTCATAAATTTCTTCCGGTGTCCCTATTTGAATCACATTTCCACTTTCCATAACTCCTATGCGGTCTGATAAACTTAGTGCAACTTTCTGATCATGAGTTACGTAAAGAAATGTGGTTTTCACCTTCTTCTGGATCCTTCGCAATTCGAGCTGCATCTCCTTACGCAATTTTCTATCCAGAGATGCGAGTGGTTCATCTAACAATAGTATTTTAGGTCTTATCACAAGGGACCGCGCGAGAGCAACTCTTTGCTGCTGCCCTCCACTCAGCTGCTGCGGGCGCCTTTTTTCCATCCCATCCAGTTGGACAATTTTCAAAATGCCTTCAATTCTTGTAGCAATTTCTTCTTTGGGTACTTTTTTGCGTTCCAATCCAAAAGCGATATTCTGATTTACTGTCATGTGTGGAAAGAGAGCCAGTTGCTGAAACACAATGCTGCAATCCCTCTTATGGGGAGGAACCATATTGACGACATTGTTATCAATAAGTACATCACCTTTATTGGGAGTCTCCAAACCGGCTACGATTCGCAGGATTGTCGTTTTTCCGCATCCACTGGGTCCTATAAGTGAAAATATTTCTCCGTCACGAATTTTAAGACTTACTCCGTTCACCGCAGTAACAGTTCCAAACTCTTTAACTATATCTTTAATCTCTAAGCATATTGATTTGTCGTTGAGTTTTGAATCCTCAGTTGTTTGTTCATGCATCATAAATTGTTATCCTCTTCTCTATCTGAATTAAAATATCTGCAGCTTTCGCATTTATGCTACTCGGTTTTCTTAATAATTGCTTCTTTTCCTTTACTCTTTTTTTGTATTAAGCCGAAAAGAATGAGCAATAGCATTGTTACTATAACGAATAGTGTTCCGATTGTATTGATCACAGGAGTTGCCCCATATCGAAGCTGAGAAAATACATAAATAGGCAAAGTGGTTGTTCCTACTCCGGCCACAAAATAGGTGATTACAAAATCATCAAAAGACCATGGAAATACCAGCATGGCAGCAGCAGAAATACCAGGCAGCATAGCAGGGCCAATCACTTTAAAAAAAGCAGTTATTTTATTGGCTCCCAGGTCCCATGCGGCTTCCTCGCAAGCCCAGTCGATCCTTTGCATTCTGCCAAGAATAACGAACACTGCCAGGGGTGTACTGAATGTTATGTGAGCAATGATAATACTCAAATTGCCCAGGGTTAAATGTAGAAATTGTGAGAAAAATACAAGGAGGGCACCACCCGTAACAACATAAGGCAATACTATCGGTAGAAGGATGGCTGTTCTTAAAGCCTTCTTAAATCGAAATTTCAGTTTGTATAAACCATAGGCCGACAGGGTCCCAAGTGTAGTCGAGGCAATAACTGTAATTACAGCAATATATAAGCTTCTTGTTAGTGCCTGACGTATCAAATCATTTGTAAAGAGTTCTCCATACCATTTTAATGTAAACTGTTCCCATTTTATACCAAACTCGTTTGTGCTGAAAGATAAAACAATAAGTATCACAACCGGAGACCATAAAAAAATGTAGACTAAAAATGTAATGATAGATAGATTTCTTCCTGAAGATTTCATACTATCCTCTCCAATGCATCTTCTCCGCCTAATTTAATAAATAAATATAGTAAAAGAATAACGACTGCACCAAGAAATATTGATAAAGTCGATCCGCCTGGAATATCTCCAACCTGGATGAATTTATGTGCAATGAGATTCCCCACCATCTGAACCTTGGCTCCACCAAGGAGAGCCGGCACAAGCCAGTCACCCAGAGATGGGATAAAAACCAGTATTGTTCCCGCTATAAGCCCGCCTCTTGTCAGGGGTAAAGTAACCTTAAAAAAGCGCGTTACGGGATTTGCTCCCAAATCACTGGCCGCCTCAAGAATCGGTTTACTCAGTCCGTCCAGAGCTGCAAAGAGGGGCAGGATCATGAAAGGAAGCCAGGTATATATTAAACCGACAACTACAATAAATGGTGTGTACAACAGTTCCAGAGGTGTCGAGATAATATTTAGGTCAAGCAGGAAGTTGTTCAACAATCCGGTTCTACTGGTTATCGTTTTAAATGCATAGAGTCTGATCAGGTAAGCTGTCCAGGACGGGATAACGATAAGGAGTAAAAAAAACGATTTGAATTTTCCAGCATATTGTGAAATAAAATATGCAACAGGATATCCAATTACAATGCAGGATATAAGTGTAAGGAAAGATATCAATAGAGATTTTCCAAATGTCTTCCAGTAACCTGTATCAAACAGGGATTGATAGTTTTTAATAGTGAACTTATAAACAATTCTCCCGAAGTCTCCACTTTGTACAAAGCTGAAAAATAAAATAATAATTAATGGAGCGATTACAAAAAAAGATACCCATAACGTAACAGGCCCCATTTGGAAGAGAAATTTTTTTCTCTCTTTGTTCTTTATCAATTCAATGCCGCTAACTTGTGGTTCCATCAATTAAACCTCCATTTATATCAAGCAGATCAAGTTTGCAATTAATTTATAATTAAAAAGGGGGAAGTGCTCGAATTAAGGTTGTCCTTTTAAATAACGTACCAGGACAACCCTAATTTACTGAGCCCACCCCTTTTTATACTAGTGAATATCTCTTACTGTCTTAGCTCAGCCCATACCTCATCTCGGAGTTCCAGGCCTCTTCCTGTATATGCTGTAACGTTGACAAACTCACATTTTTCCAGATATTCGGCAGTCGGATTAACTCCAGGCCAGTCTTTCATCTCTTCAGGGAGATATTTGCCTGTTTCTGTGTGATTAGTTGCATAACCGATATTTGAGATGAGAAGCGCATTAATATCCGGGCGCAGTATATAATTCATAAAAAGATGTGCTGCTGCCGGGTGTTTCGCGCCAATAGGAATAACAAGAGAATCTACTCCCATTAAGGTTCCTTCAGGTGGAAGGACTCCACGTATTGCGTCATTCTCCATATGTAAAAACCAGGACTCACCGATCCACAATTGTACAATCCAGGCTTCTTCTTCCAGCATCACCCTCTTCGGCCACTCATCATAAGACATCAGATGCGGCTTAAACTCAAGCAGAACTTCCTTTGCCTCCATCAATTCCGATTCAACATCTGAATTGTATGAGTAACCAAGAGAAATAAGGGCAGCGCCGATCACCTGGTACATGGTTTCCAGCATGGTTATCTTGCGGGAATATTTAGGTGCACTTTCAAAAAACCACTTCCAGGAACCAAAATCCGGGTCATTCTCATCTACATATTTAGTGTTGTACAGCGGTGCCAGAAAATAGAAATCGGTGGCTA
>SDBV01014185.1_pt1 | contig 10060 bp, 10 predicted proteins | sample 2277081 | NCBI WGS metagenome assembly SDBV01 (sample SAMN10402039, study PRJNA504765) | marine sediment metagenome | isolation source: marine sediment core GS10_PC15, 223 cmbsf | place: Arctic Ocean: Southern Knipovich Ridge | collected 2010 | reverse complement strand
CGCTTCGCCATTGATAAGGACAAGGGTGGCCCAGCCCGGTCCGGAGGCCGTGACCTCGGCCGTGCCGACAGATGTCTCTCCCTGCACTATCACCTGCTTTGTCACCGGGTGGAGATAGGGCGCGCCTTTTCTGAAGATGCCGAACCTTGCCCCCATTGCGGCTATAGTGTCCCCATCAAGAGAAACCTCCAGGGTATCCCCCTCTTGAGTGTCCACCGTCCCCTCCATGGGGGTGAAGTACTGGAGCGCTACGTCCAAAGTTGAGGCAAAAGGATTCTTTGGGGATTCCACAGTGTCCTCGGCGTATACCGGCGCCGCCAGGATAAGAGAGGCCATCAACCACAGAAATATATGTGCTTTACGAAAAATATCAGACATTACCATGCTCCCCTTGTCAGCCGTCAAGCCGCATGTCATTTATTGACTGAGGACATACGAGCAATATGTGATTATTTACAGAAAGATTATTATATCATATGGGGGTTATATGCATAACTTGACAAACAAAAGCTTTATGCGTTTCAATTAGTGACTGTAAATTAATTGGCAGTTAAAAGCAGGCGCGTAGCTCAGGGGGAGAGCGCTACCTTGACACGGTAGAGGTCGGTGGTTCGAAACCACTCGCGCCTACCATAAAATCAAGGGGTTACGGGATTTCCGTAACCTCTTTTTTTGCCACCGTAGCAAAAACGTAGCACTTTATTGTTTCCTTATGCCTCAATTCGGTCCAGAATCTCGACCGCACTGCGCAGGGAGCTTGTGTCATGGTGAGCATAGCGAGTCGTCATCTTCAGGGACTTGTGACCTAGTAGTTCTTTCACTCTGTAGATGTCTGTACCCATCTGCACAAGACGCGTTGCGAAGGTGTGCCTGAGGTCGTGGAACCTTACATGCTCGATCCCTGACCTTTTTACCGCCTCGTTGAACGCTCTTCGAAGATTGTTGCCACTTATCTTCGTTCCTGTCTTTGAGTGAAAGACATACCCTGAAATTGGCCTCATGTTACCCTTGGATTCAAGCACTTCGTGAGCCTTAATGTTTAACGGGATTGTTCTTACCTCTCCGTTTTTTGGCTCGTCAACCATGGCGGTGCTCTCTTCCAGGTTCACATGCTTCCACTTAAGAGAGAGGACTTCGTTACGTCTCATCCCAGTGTTCAGGGCAAAGACGACTATCGCCCTTAGCCACTCAGGGCACTCAGCAAGAAGTGCATGCTCCTCCTCGGGCCTTAGCCAGCGATCCATGCCCTTTTTAGGTTGCTCAATCTTTACCTTCCAGAAGGGAGTTGTTTCAATCCATTCCCATTCTTTTAAGGCAATATTGAGTGATGCCCTGAGAAGTTCAAGTTCCTTGGCCAATGTGCCTGTTTTTCTGCCCTGTGAATGTCTGAGGCGCTTGTATTCGGCAATTCTCTGAGGAGTAATAGCTGAGAGTTTAAGGCCTCCAAAAAACCTGCTCAGTTGCTTGAACGTGTTATGGTCCTTTTGTACAGTCTTTGGAGCCTTGTTGGGGATTGCGTAATCCGTCATGTATCTATCTCTCATCTCCTCAAACGTCCTTCTCTTGGCCTCAGATTGGACCCACTTGCCCTCATGTGCATCAGTAAGAACCTTAGCGTAGATCCGCTCAGCCAGCCTCTTGTTATCGGTGCCTGTGGATTTCTGAATCCTCACACCATTGTGATTAATTGTGAACCAGTAATTCTTACCGTCTTTTCGCCGGTAGAGCCCCATATATTACATTCCTCCTTTCCTGGGGCCTCTGGCCTGGGTACATATATTGTACTCCTCTGCAGGCTCTTTTTTACAGCTTTTTACCCAGGCCAAAACATCATCAGGATCAAATCTAATGCTGCCATTTAGACGTAAATGAGGTATCTGATTTAACCCCACCCACTGATATAAGGTTTTTACCTTTACTTTCAGCAGGGTTGAGACGTCTTTTATGGATAATAGTTCTACCATATGTATGTTTTAGTATGTTTTAGTAAGTTGTTTCTTATATTTCCCAGACCACTGACAGCGTTTTGTGTGGCATTTGGTGTCAACAAAGTCAACACCCCATAGGGGTGTGTTGACTTTGTTGACTGGTCTCCAAATTCATGCGACCTATCAACATTGAGCACAATGTAGTCAGTTGTTGTCATGTGTTATTGCGCCTCTTGTTCTTCTAAATCACTTTTATTTGTATTTGGTATGGAGTATTTGTCTGAATTGCATGTGATTATTCCTCGTTTGTGCAATTTCTCTATGGCTCTGGAAATACTGCTTGTTATTGATCTGATTTGTTCTCTGCTTAGTTGGATCGCATCTTCTTTACTATGCTTATCAAGGAATTTTGATTTAATCTCTTTCTTTGTCATTTCTCCATCTGTCTCTAGTAATTTATAAACAAACTTCTGTTTTGCACCCGATAAGGTTTCTTTTACAGGAGAAGAATAATAAGGTTCATGTTTCACAGCAAGTGATACTATTTCTTCATCGTCTGAAAAATCAATTATCATCCTTTCAGCTCTAAACCATGTGTCGTCAGGCGGCTCGCTATCTTTCATTTTGTTTGGTTTTTTCAAGCAAACAAAAATATCATCGTCCTGATGCTTTGTAATCTGGTAGCAAGAATCAACTCCTGCAAATAAGGCATAAGCCCCCCTTGGTCTGAATTTCTCTTTGTGTCCTGTATGGTGAACAATAATAATCGAACAGCCTAGATCCCTTCTAATGCTATTGTTTATATGATTGAGAAATATTCCCATATCTTTTGTGTTGTTCTCATCACCTTCACCAAAAGCTGTTGCTAAGGTGTCAATTATAATTAATGATGGTTTGTCGTGTTTTTCGGTCATTTCTTTTATTTTCATGATCAGCTTATTTACATTTTCCTTTTTATCCAAGCGCACAGAAGATTTAGATATGAATAAAGGTGTGTTGGTTTCAATAATTATTCCTTTATGTTTTGCCCAAGCCTGCATTCTACGCCTAATTCCACCGTGCCCTTCGCCGGCTAAATAAAACACAGTCCCTTGTTTTACATCTTGGCCAGCCCATTTCAGTCCTAATGCTGTATGCAGTGCAATGTCAATAGAAATAAATGACTTTAGTGCGCCTGATTCACCATAAAACAAATTAACGGTATCCATTTCAAAGTATCGTTTAATGAGCCAATCGATGGGTCTATGGTCGTTTATTAGTGTATGTATTGAAATAAACTCTATATTGTCCTTTGAGTTCTTAGCATATTCTTCAGTGTAATCTTGGATTGACTCAAAGTCAGCCTCGGGGGTGTTGGCCCCGGCCTGCGTAAGTGCGTAATTATATGCGTTTTTGACCTTTTGAGAAAGTTCCTGAGAATCCCAAGGGGGCTGACAGCGCGGGTTCCAGTATCTGAGCATGAGGTCCACGCAAAGGGGCTCCGAGATGGCCAGATCCCTTACCAGGCAGGCAGTCTTGTACGTCTGAGAGTCACCGCCCGCTCCCTCCAAGGCTACCGGCAGGGCCTGCAGCATAGCCGTGGCCTCCGCTACGTGGTGCGGCTGGTCCTGGGGGATGGCCGGTATGTGCTGGTTCTCGTCCTGCTCCCTGGGGGCCCCTACGAGATCTGAGATCCAAGAGGGTGTTGAGGCCATGGCGGCGTCTTTGATAATCTCGTATCCACCCTTTCCTGTTACGAGACTCCCTGGCAGGGGAGCCATGACGGGGGTGTCGAGTCCATCCCCAAGCTTCCCTACCGACGCCGCCACGGCCCCCTCGAAGTAGTAGTGCTCTCCGCCGGATGGGGTGCGGACATGCAGGGTGGTGGGGAGATCACCATACTCCAACTCCAGGCCGACCAAGCTAGCCGAGCCGTTATTACCGTGTTTGTTGTCTACGTCTAGGATCGTTATGTTTGATTGCTTGCAGGCTACACAGAGGTGGGCGTCAGGCCACTGTTTAATCCACTTCTGGATCTGCTCGGGGTCTGAACTGGCCTCTGTGCCCCACTTCACCAGGCCCTGATGGCGCTTACCATCCCATTTGCTGGGGAAAAGCTTCCATCCCCGTTTTGCGTAATGAAGAGATAATTCCAGATGTTTCTTAACCATGATCTCACCTCTCAGTGATTATTGATAAGTTTTGCATTTTTTTGAACGTTTGTAAATTGGAAATTTGAATTAAATATTTAATTTAAATTAAATAATTAATCATCACAAAAAGGCAATAAAATTAAGTAGATTTCAACTTCCAAGGTTCTTAATTGGCGCTAGGATGACTAATTGTTTTAAGGCGGAAACATATCAAAGAATGAAAAACTGATCATCTTTGTTTTCTACGTCTTCCTGGGCTGTTGTTCGGACATAAATCCTTTATCCAATTGCGGCGGGCCGAGACTGATAATCTTGTTCCATCCAGGTGTTTTGTATATTCAATGATCTCTGGGTGCTCTATCATGGAAGCAATAGTCATTTCCTTATTCTCGTGCCAAAGCTTTCTGGCAATTTCGCGACAATTCTGTTTTTGCTTTTCATTCCATGTCCTTGGTCTTATTCTTTTATCCTCTGCCTGTGCTTTTTGAATATCATCAATTTCATTTTTTGCACTAGCAATTGTTTGTTGTACATCTTCCAAATCAGAAAAAGAAAACTTTTGAACATATTTATCTCCACTCCTTGAAGATGAGGCAGGAGAGCGATCAAGAATACCTTTGTATTTGGGAGGATTGTTTTCTAGATATGATGCAATTTTGCGTTCACGCTTCTCAAGATTATCTAACAATATATAAAGATTATTTAGTTTGTTTGAAATATCCATGTCTATTCCATTTAATTTGCTGCTTTAGTACGTTCATGTTTATACCTCATGAGAATATCTCATATAACTCCCTTTATTACATCCTTATAATGGTTCTAGATATTATATCTTTGTTCTAATCCATCAAATCTATTATAACAGTGCTGATTCAAATAACTTGACCTTGTGTCTATTCTTGCTAAACTAAAAGTATAAGAACTCTGTTTAAGAGCAAACTAGGGGAAACCTTAGGACGCAGAGCAGCGGGACTAAAGGGTAATGAGCCCAATGTCCGCCGAGCCGCCAGAGAATCTTCTGGTGGTTTTATTATTTTGAGAGGAGACTATTATGAGTTCTGATTGGACACGTATTCCTAGGCTAAGAAACACTCTCCCCATTTATCTAAAAGTTCTTTTTGAGCCAATATTTGTAAGCCCATTTATTTGTCATATTGATGACCATAAGGTATTGTTTCTTAATGATCAAATGACTGATGACATTCAAAATACACTTAACTCATTTGATGTAACAAGAATGCTTACTGATGAGGAGAAGAAATGTATATGTTCCTTTGTGGCAGACTGGAAATGTATGGGACCAGGTCTGAGAGAAGATCAAATGAGGATTAATTAAGGCATGAGCTACTTAATAGAGAGATATTTACTACACTGGAAGCACAGGTCCTTTGTGCCCAACCTTTTTTTCGAAAAGGCTTTCGGGGCTCGAACCCTGGATCCGCTGATTAAGAGTCATTCTGAGGGGGTACCATCCGGTTCCCCCTCAGTCCTTCTCAGTGTCTCTCAGCCCGGGAAATAAGGTTTTTCCCAAAAAGTTGTGCCTCTCAGTACCGCTTAGTGCGTCTCATTAGGTTCACGTTTTGGTTCACATTATTATGCAGTTGGTTTACTTTAATTGAGGGGAAAAAGCCTGAATGGACTGAACCTTAATTTATGACGGTTTATACTTACTAATCTCATCAATCATTATCAATTTATCCCAATCAAATCCATCATTAAACACTACAATATTTTTTCCTGAAGATGCCTTAGTGCTGGGATAAACTATTGCGTCAAAACCTACAGATAATGCACAGTCTGCTACAAATCTTGAAAAAACATAACCAGGACGATCCCACCCTTCCTCTTTTGAAGGGCTGCTTAATAAAGATGATGTTATAAGAGCTGATAATATTTCGCTAGTAATATCATTATCTAAAATGAATAGGTCAAGAACTTTGAGAGGCTGCAGAATTTTAACAGAAGCTATAAAAAGATCCTCAGCAGGTTTGCCTAATTCATTAAAACATGTTAGCTTGTCGGTTGCTAAATACAAAACAGGCTTCCCTGCATGATTATAACGACCTTCAGCCGTATATGATTTTGATGGTGGGTAAAATTCTGAAGGAAATGGAGTGCTTACATCAATTAATAGTCTGCCACGAAATAATTGATATTCAATTATACTAGTCTTCGTAGTTAAGCCTACCTTTTTAATTTCTGATGAGATTTCTTTTGCAAATGGATGAGAAAGGACTAGAAATGGTGTTTTATCAGCAATTTCAGCTATCTCAGTAATATTATCCTCAAATCCATCAGGTACGTTAAAGGGGAAGCAATATGGCCAAATATTAGTGTTCTTTGTAAAAGGACTGTCACATCTAGGGCAAGAAAAAGTCGTTATCATATTGGAAAAATCATCCTTACTAAATAATTCAGATAACCTTCTAGTTCCTGCATAGAAATCATCTAAGGATATTGCACTAGTTTGAAAATCCATAAAATTAAGATAAACCTGGGGCCAGCTCCTTGTAAAATCATCATGACAATTATCGCAGCAAGCAATATCTGCCGAGAACCATGAATCAAGGTCCGCATCAAGCATTTCAGCAAAGAAATCTAACCTATCCATCGCATTATCCCAATAAAACAAATTAACACAAATCCATATATAATTGTATAAATGAAAATCCAAAGGATCAGGTTTGCAAAAATGTGATAAAATAGCATAATCACAACCATTTGGAGTTGGCATGAACGGATCACCTAAAGCAATCAAGTGCTATTATTGCGGAAGAGATGGAGTGATTCCTTCCAGTGAGCACATAATGCCTAACTTCCTTGGCTGTAATTATCGTTCGCCGAATTATATGTGTGAAATATGCAATAATGCTTTTGGTGAAACATTTGAAGCTGATTTTTCTAAGCAGCTTAATACAATTAGAGTTTATTTTTCTATTCTTGACTCTAGAAAAAAGCTTCCTCCACCAGAGCGAAGGATCGAATGTGAAGACGGAAAGCTGTATGACTTATTGCCTGGAGGGATACCCAGACTAAGTTCCCCATCTGTAAATAATGTTGAGCATGAGGATGGAACACAGATCAATGCTGTATACAGAGACTGGAAAGAGGCTAAAAGGCATCTTGTAGGACTAAAGGATAAGATACAGGGACCCATTAACATAAAGAAAGTGCATGAGCGTATTGGAGCACTTAAACATAAGTTGGGATTTGGTGGTGATGATGCACATAGGGTCGTTGCAAAATCAACATTAAATATGATTGCAAGATATAAACCCGATATTCTGGATAGACCTGAAATGCTTGCTCTTCGAGATTATGTATGCGATGGCGAAGGAGTAGCAAAGAAGTGGATCATATTTGATATTTTGAATGATGGTATTGTTTCACATAACACAGCCCTACTAGACAACTTTATAGCTATTAACTATTGTTCTGAGGAACCCTGCTTGAGATCATATTTCCTTATTTTTGGAACATTTGCGGTGCAATGTGAAATACCCCTTGCAAGTCCAATCGGCGATGATTTTTTTATTGCGCTTCATAATGATCCAATTCAGAGAATTACAGAAGTAATAAATGAAGATTCTTGTAAAAGAATGCGTACATGCTCTGAGTGTAGTGATTTATGGTTTGAAGGCAAGCACCTTCCGGTTATTAAAGCGAAATTCGAAAGGCTACTGTCTTTTTACTTTGATGCTGCCAATAAGGAGCAAATTCATTCTATTGTTGACGAGGCATTTGATGATGTATTAGGAAAGCCAAATGGAGACGAAGTTACAGAAGAAGATGCTGGTAGATTAACAAAAAAGCTAACAGAAAAATATGTTCATTGGGCAATGCACCTTCGTAAGGAATATGCTGTCGAACTAAATCCTAGTAATGATATACCGAATAAGATATAGTCATGGACAATAAGCTAAAAGAACTTCCCCATCACTGTTATGATCTATCAAAACTCATTGGCAAGTTAGATCTAATTCCTGTCCCAGGGACAATGTTTGATGAGGTCTGTGAGTGGTTAAATTTCGCCTCTGGGATTACAAAAGTTGAGCTAATAACTGATCGTTATGGTGATGACTGTATGTTTTGCTCCTCTGTCGCTGAATATGAGGATGCGAAATCAAAGCTTTGGGAAGGCATTGCTATTGAGCTTACCCGTTTCTTATATATTTGGAATACTGTGGAGATGATTTCTGATGGTTTTGCAAACAAGCCGATTCGTATAATCACCAAAAGCTCCATTAAGAAAAAAGGGAAAGTAAACGCATTATGTCATTTTATTAAAAGTAACTTTGCTATGGAATATTTGCCAATACACTATCATGAATTACTTAAAAACTTCGAGAAGCTAGCTAAATCATCACAAGGATATAAAGCTATTTTTAATAAGTTCCAATTTAATAAAGAGTGGATAAGCCAAGCTGGTATGGGACTGTATACCGTATATAAAATTAGAAATAAGTTTGCGCATGGAAATCATTCATTGCCTGAACCTGAAGAATGGAGCGGGACGGCTTCATTAGATAAAAAGATCATTGAGTCTAGCTCAAGACTTGTGCTTCTTTCTATTCAGATACTTCTAATATCCTATTTCAAGCAAGATTCCGAATTAATTGAAGGATATTGGTCCGATATTATAGATCTTAAGGCTGTTGAGGATGAAGAGGGAAACATAACAGGATTAGACGTTAAGAAGTATCTTCAAAGCATGCATCTTTTGGATAAGTGACTAGTCCTGCTCATAGATTTTCCAATTTTGCATAATTTCACAGACCTTTTCAGGTGTAGAATAGTATTGCCTTTTAAATCAAAATAACTTATAATGAATATCAACATATGTAATGTTGCGAGGCGAGATGACTGTAACTGTACTGAAAGAATTAATATCACAAGGGCTTGATCCTCAAGCTATAATAGATGAGGTAATCCCTAGTAAAGGCAAACCTGCCCAAAAGACACCTGGTTCTACCACTGTTTATATTGTCAAAATACGCCTTAGAGATAAAGAGTCTGTTGTTGAATCATCAAGAGGCACTCCACGTGAATGGAGTGACTTTAACACACTCGTGAAGTGGTTTAAGTCAATGGGCATCCACGACTATAGGGGTACACTCTCTAATCCAGAGCAACTTCTACAGCAAACTTTAGCCTTTAACAGTAATGGTAAATAATATGACAACTGTGATAACAAATAAGAAAGCCCTAAGACTCTACCCTGTCTTTGCGAGGCATGAGACCTTCCATCCCCGATTCGGATGGCTCAAGAAGGGATTTGATAAGGCTTCTAAACAGTCTGACTTATTTACTGATGATTTAGCCCCAGTTATTCTCGGCGTTGGAAAGAACATGTCCAAGGCCAATAAGTACTGGTGCCTTGTGTATAAGGTTCTTGAAGAGATCCAGGAAAATGGGAAGGGACGTATTCTTGTCCCCACTGACTTCGGCAATAAACTTCTTAAGGACAATGGTTGGGACCCATACCTTGAAGACCATGCTTCCCTCTGGCTTCTGCACTGGAATCTGCTTAAGCTTCCCAATCACGCTACTACATGGTACTACACATTCAACATCTTCAATAAACACTCATTTATGGCTGAAGATATTCAACATGGATTAATGGAGTATATAGAAAGAGAGTTCCCGAATAAACGTATTACAGAGTCCTCGGTGGCCAAGGATGTTAACTGTCTTCTGAGGATGTACGTTGAAGGGACATCTAAACAGTTAACTGAGGACTCTATTGATAGCCCATTTACTGACCTCGGGCTTATTAAGCACTATGGAGACAGAAGGCACTTTGCCATGAATATAGGTTCGAAACTAGGATTAGCCCCTGAAATCGTCGTTGCTTCATGCCTAGACTTTGCTACAACAGCTGAAGAAGGTGCCAAGACTATCTCTATATCTCGACTTACATTTGAGCAGGGAAGCCCAGGGCAGTGTTTTAAGCTTACTGAAGGTCTAATAAGTGAAGCTATTGAATCTGTGGCAAAAGAC
>SDBV01014183.1_pt1 | contig 10061 bp, 11 predicted proteins | sample 2277081 | NCBI WGS metagenome assembly SDBV01 (sample SAMN10402039, study PRJNA504765) | marine sediment metagenome | isolation source: marine sediment core GS10_PC15, 223 cmbsf | place: Arctic Ocean: Southern Knipovich Ridge | collected 2010 | reverse complement strand
AATGATGCCGGCATCGATCATGGTCCTGATGGGCGACATTTTGACGACCTCGTCTGCCCCGTAGATCTTGACCAGGTTTTCGGTGCGATCTGCCATGTTCTCCTCCGCACCGACAACCAGCCCCAGACGCTTGGCGGTCGTCACTTGGCGCTCCTGAGGAGGCCCCCGCACCGGATCGACCAATGCGTGAGCCTCGCTCGCAATCGAATCTTCACAACTTACTTAGCGCTCGGTCCCGGAAGGTCTCTTTACACCTACGGTGCTTAGCAGTTCCTTCGCCAATGCGTTTTCGGGATCGAGGCGCAAAGCGGCGGTGTAATAGCGCATGGCTTCGCCCTGGTTCCCGTCGGCGGAGTAGGTTCTCCCGAGCACGCACTGCAGTTCCGGGCTGTCCGGGTGCTTCTTGACCGCCTGCGTCAGGATGCTGCGGGATTGCGATATCTGTCCGTCCCGCAGGAGCCCGTAACCCACCAGCACCGCCGCCTCCAGACATCCGGAGTCCAGCGACATTGCCCGGCGGGCGGCGTTGATCGCACCGGGAAGGTCCTCAAGCATCAAGGCCGCCTTTGCCAGGTTCGACCACACACCGGAATCCGAAGGGTTCATTTCGCTGGCGCGGTAGTATGCCTTTCGCGCCTCGTTGGGGCGCGCGATCGCCATGTAGCAATCCCCGAGCATGGCGAAAACCCAGGCGGTCGGTGAGTACTGGGACGAGTCCGTCAGTGATTCGAAGATCTCGACGGCGCGTTTATGATCCCCGGCGAAGAACAGCGCCTTACCCAGCGCTTCGGAGTATCGAAGGTTCTTGTAGTCCAGATCGCACGCCGTCTGGTAGTACTCAGCGGCCTTTTCGTACTCGTTTTGCATCATGGCCAGTCGGGCGGCCAGTTCGTACATTCCGGGGTCATCCTGGGCGTTGGGGAGGTAACTCTCCACGTAAAGCTGCGCTTCCCGGATGCGGTTCTGAAATACCAGGACCTCCGTGGCCGCCATCACGGGGGCCATATCCGCCGAATCGATCGCCTGGGAGCGGCGGTAGTTGATCAACGCATCGTCGAGAAGTCCCTGCTTCTCCTGAGCGACCGCGAGAAGATAAAGGATTTCACCGGATTCGGGATGCTCCTCGTGGGCCTTGGTGAGTTCGCTGATCCCCTGGGCGTAAGATCCTTGTTCGATGTAGACTTTCCCAAGCAGCGTGCGTGCCCCCATGCACTTTGGATTGAGCGCCAGGGCTTCGTTGGCCTTGCTGCGGGCCCTGTCCAATTGCCCGGACTTATAATGCTCCAGCGCCACACTTTGCAGGATGGCCGCACGCGTCGAGTACCACCGCTGATGCGCCTCCTGCTTGGCCACTGGAACGCTCGGTATCCCGCATCCACCGCTAATCAACAGTAACGTCGCGATAACAATTAGTGTTCTCATGATTGAGCTCCTAAAGGCTCAAGTCCTTGTCTTTCGTAGTCTTCCCAAACAGCCCAAACTCACACTAGTGCCGAAAAAAACTACGCCAACCCACCTAAGCGGCTTGAGCATCCGCCACTTCGATAAGCTGCGCCTCTTCCGGTTGCCCTGACGGAGCTTCCGCCGCTTCTGGTGCCAGGTCATCTACCGGGAAGATAGGCTTATCGTCGAAGGCTTCATGGGGTCCGTCTCCCGAGCTCGCAGGCGCCCCCGCCTTAAACGCTTCCAGTTCGCCGTCATCGGAGGGCTCCGCCTCGGACGGTTCTACCGGATCCGCTTGAGCTTGCTCGCGAGGCTCAGGGGCCACAAGATCACCGTCCCCGTTGGGGTTTTCCGGGTTCTCCGTAGGCGCTGTCTGTTCCGGTTCCACTGCGCGAGGTGCGGGAGCGGGACCAGGGAGGGGGGCTTCGTAGCGCTGCCCTATTCCCAGGGCCTCTTGCACGTCCTCGGGGATGTCCCGGGCGTTGCGGGGTTTTGCGGGGGGAATGATTTCCTCGAGCGGTCTGCCCAGTTCCTGCATGACCATCCAAGGGATGACGTATTTGATGCTCGAGAGGCGCGACTCATCCGACCAGTAGGCGCTCTCAGTGAGGCGCTCTTTCGTGCGGATCGCCTCTTCCATTCGGGGCTTGAGCGACAAGGCCATGTCCACGTTCCACAACGCCTTCGCACGATCCCCGCTTGACAGCGCCTTCTTCGCCCAACGCATGTGCTGCTGCGCCAGACGTTCCCTTCCGAACCATTGTAGCCCCTTGCGCGCACCGATGCGGAATCGCTCCGCGTCGTTCTTCATCTGCTCGAAGACAGGTTCGTCCACGTCGGGCTGGACGATGTGCGGTGTCACCAGGATGATTACCTCCTCACGGTCCGTCTCGTCGGAAGTACTCCTGAACAAGACACCGAGGTACGGGATATTCCCCAGGAACGGGACCTGTGACCTTCCAATGCTGGTTCGCTCGCGGAACAGACCACCGATGACGATGGTGTGCCCGTCCCGTACCATCACGTTGGAGGTGACTTCCGTGGTGGTCTCGCTGGGCAGTGCGGCGGTACCGACTATCTCGACGCTCCCGGATGAATCCTCGGGATGGATGTCCATCCGTATCCACCCGTTCTTTCCGATGTAAGGCCGGACGACCAGGCGCGTACCGGTCTCAAGGAACTGGACGGTTTGTGTGGCGACGGTTTCAGTGATGGTGGTTGTAAGGTAACCGTCGCGGTTTCCGATCATGATCTCCCCGCGCTGCTTGTTGACCACCAGCAGTTTTGGATTGGCCATTACCGTCACGTCGCTGACCGATTCCAGCGCCCTGATGAACACCTCGACCTGATTCATGGTTATTCCAAGCGTCAGTCCACCGGCCGGAACGGACCCGCTCACGGCGTTGTCCCAATTGAGCCTCGTATCGAGGGCCGAGAAGTCAAGCGTCCCCAACGAGGAGAAATCGATCCCGAGGTCGTTGTTCTCGGTGAGAGTGGCCCGCAGGATCGTGGCCTCAATAAGCACCTGCTGCGGTCTAATGTCCAGTTCTTCGAGGATCGCCTTGATGCGCTTGATGTTCTCCTCGTAGTCGTAGACCACGAGGACGTCGTTGGTGGCGTAATCGTCCCCGCCGGCCTCGGTCGAGCTGGTCTTGATCCCCGTAATCGCCTCGGGCGTCAAGGCGACCTGTCCATCCCTGGACAGGGCGGGTGTGATAAGGGCCTCCGCGTCCGACGCCGTCAGGTACGCCAGGTGATAGACCAACCGGTCCATCTTGCGCTGGGCGTCTTTGACGGCCTGGTACTGTTCGGGCGTGTAGACGTAAACGAAGTTGTCCTTCTGCTCGTAAACGTAACCGGTGCTTCGCACGACCGCTTCGAGTGCCTCTTCGAAGTTCACCCCGTAGAGGTCCGCCGTCACCTCACCGGTCACTTCCTTCGTGGCGACGATGTTCTTCTTCCCCTGGGTGGACAGCAGCTGCAAGACCCCTCTGAGGTCCGCCCCCTGGACGTGAATTTCGAAGCGGTCGGTGCCGCTGGACTGGACTTCCTGCGTGGTCTTTCCCGCCTCCGCCTCTTGGGCGGCTTGGGCAGTCATCGGGGTGATTGCCCCAGACGCTACCACCATTGCGAGGGCGGCCAACGCAACAAGCGTGTTCCGTCGAACTGTTCCCATGCTTTCCATGACTCTGCTCCTTACTAGGTAAGGCCGCCTCGGAGGCAGCCCGATAAGATATTATGGTCCCGGTGTTGCGCCTCCACAGGCGGCCCGGGCCTACTTTTGGCTCATTTCGCTCATCTCCAGAATGACCGTTACGGAATCTTTCCTGACCTTGCAGATGCGCGGGGCGATTTCGACCACTTCAAACCCGTTGATTTCATTTCCCACGCGCAGGATTTCATCGTTGATGACGGCGATCGAATCCCAGGAGACAATCGTGCTTTGCAGGACCAGCGCCGCCGCCTGGGCCTGAACAATCTGACGTTTCGAGTCCCGTTTCGTCTGTGCACCTCCCGCGGGCGCTGAAGCCGGTACGACCTTCACGGGAGGAGGCTTCTTTTCGGGCGGGAAGAATGCGGGGTTGCGTGCGAAGATGTCCCGCTCAATATTGCGTCCGATCTTTCGGATGTACTCGTCGCGCTGCTTGGCCCGCTGGGCTTCGTAGTCGGTGACGTATGATTCTTCATTCGTCGAATCATCCGTGCTCACCGTCTTCTCAGCGGCCACCGGGGGCGCGGTAGCGGCCCCAGCCTCATCCGGGGTGGACCCGTCCACCAGAACCAGGCGCACAACCAGAATGCACGCTCCGATCAGGAGCGCACCGACGAGGACCGCCTTCTTCCTGTCGCGTTTGAGCTCATCGCCCACCCGCTGAAGCAGCATCGCCAAATTGGACTTCAGATCGCCCATGCGTCTCCCGATTAGCTTTCCGTAAAGTAAATGTTCATTTGCACTTCTATGTTCAGGTCGTGATCGGATCCGTTCGTCGAGATCGAGAGCTTCCCAACGCGAGTGAAGCGTTCCATCTTGTCGATTCGCTCCAGAAGGCTTACCAGCGAGAGATATGAACCCTGAAACTTCATGGTGATGGGCAGGGTGTGATAGAACTCTTCTCGCACGGGGGTGCCCGGTTCGGTCAACTGATTGGCCAACTGCTCCGAGGCGAGTATCCCGCTGATCTCGCGGAGGAAACCGGCCAATTCCTTGCGCTTTGGCATGCGGCGGTCGAAGCTGCTGTAGCGCCTGTTCATTGCCTCGACCTCGCGCACCATCTCCGAAACCACTGAGGCCTCTTGAGCGTTCTCGAGCTGCGCCACCTCCTGCGAAGCAATTTCGGTGCGGATGGTTTCAAGCCGCCCGCTCTGGGGATAATAGACCAGCAGGACGAACCCTATCATCGCCGCTGAAACAATCCCTAACGCAATCCCATTGTCTGCCGTAATGCGCAGCATCAGTCTATGTCTCCTCGCTCCTATCGGACGATGTAACAACTCGCCTGGAACTCCCTCGCCCGCCTCCCGTGAAACTCCACGTTGCGCGTGTACCCCATATTGACGTCCTCGAATACCGGGGACGCGGACATCTGCCCGATGAAGTTGGCGACGTCCACATCCGTCGGAGAGAGCCCCTTGATAACCAGAAGCAGCCGCTTCACCGTCCGCTCGGTGTTCTTCCGAGCCGATCGAGCGTCTATCGGCGATCTACCCTCGTAGAGAGTCTTCACGGGGACTTTGAGTTCTCTGGTCTCCAGTGAGAGCTTAGTCAGGGCGACGCTCTCGGGGGTCACGCGCTCCAGCTCGGCGAGGACGTCGAGGACCTTGATGCGCGAGCCGAGGTCGGCCTCGATGCGCTGGAGTATCTTCAGTTCGCCCCGGCGGGTCTTGAGTTGGTTGCGGATTTCGAGTTGGCGCTTGGTGTTCGCGGTTTGTTGGTAGAGGATCTCCACCTGCCCCTGCGCTCGCTTGACGCGCCCTTCCCGCACGTATCCCAAGACCACGAGTGCGAGGGCGCAGCAGCCCAGCAAATATACCTCGCGCCAGATGCGACGCCTCTGCGTTCTCTCGCCCGTGATTCGCTTAGGCAGGAAGTCGATGTCTTTCATGTTCCGCATGAAGGTCCCTGTCGCTGAAATCCACGCCCCGTATCGCCAATCCCGCGCAAACCGCCCACTCCGCGAGCATCCCACGGCGATCCCCCTCGAACCCCACCTGCGAAAGGTTTATTCCACGCAGGGGGCGACCGATTACGCACTCGATTCCTAATTGCTCACTGAGAAGCCTTACCACCGACGGATCGTACGCCTGCCCGCCGGTAATGGTCACGCTCTGAGGCCGCAAGCCGCGAAACGTCACCGAGCAGTAACGCAGACAAAGGGCGATTTCCCTGCCCAGGTCCTCAAGTTCCCCGCGAACGGCGTCGTGAATGGTCCAGCAGACCGATTCCGAAGCCTGTCCGTGCTGGGGCGATTCTGCCTGCTCCGGTGGCGGAGACTCGCACTCGGCGTGTTCCCTTGCGATCATCGCTCTGAGGTCGGCGGCCTCTTCGAGCGAAAGATTGAGTTGCTTGGCAACCGCTTCGGTCAGGCGGCGCCCGGCTATGTCGATATTCTTTATGAAGACGATCTGCCTGCCCCTGGCGACGAGAACGCGTGTGCTCTGCTCCCCGACGTCGACAATGACGCTGACGTTGTCGTCGTCGCCCCATCTTCGCATCAGGCGTGTAAAGGCGCGAAACAGCGCGATGGGTTCGGGGTCGATGTGCTCGATGCGAAGCCCCGCCCTGTCAATCATCGCCAGGTGATTCTCCAGGGCCTCCTTCCGCGCCGCGAGCAGGATGATTTCTTCCTGTGTCTCGGTTCCCTGGCGGACCTCTCCGGCGTGGTGATACTTGAGGGTATCTTCCGTCAGGTCAAAATCGAATCGTTCGGAGGCTTCCCACATGATGGCCTCGATGCGTTCATGTTCCGGGAGGTGCGGGAGGCGGATGTTTTTTATGGCGATTTCACTGCTCGGGAGTGCGGTGATGGCGCGTTTTCCGCGGAATTTTCCACTGCGCAGTATTTCCCGGACTGCGGTGACGGCGTAGTCGGTGCGGCGTTGGTCGTCGCCCCTGATGGAGTGCGGGAACGTCCGGCGGCCACATGCGCAGACCGCCAGTTCCTCGCCGATCTTGCGCATCTGAAGCATCTTGATGCTCTCGGTCCCCATCTCCAGGGCAATCGGCCAGTGCCTTCCTGGCAACTGTAGGTTGAACATACTGAGTAAGTCCTGTTTAAGAACCGATGTATGTAACAGTCACTCTTCCAGTGGCGGGGGCGACAGCAATGCTGTAGCTGATGCCTCCAGCGGCCACGGTGACGCTTCCAGGGTTGTCCGGGGCCCCGATTTCGTCGAAAGTCACTCTCGGGTTGCCCGCAAAGTCTGCCGAAACAACATCCAAACGGCCGAAGTTGCCTTGAGTGGCGAAGTTTACCGTGTAGTCCGACTTTGTCATCGGATGAATCAACGGCCCACTTGCGTTACTCAATTCGTAATATTCCCCGCTGGTGGTGAAATCCACGAACACCAGTTCCTGGTAAGTAATCGCCATGTTTTGGGCGTACTGGAGGTCCGCGGAGATCATTCTGGCGGCGGCAGTGGCCTGCATGCTCGCGGTCCCGCTCATGCTCGGAACGACGATAGCGGCCGCGATCGCAAGAATAATGACCACGACCAATATCTCCACGAGCGTAAACGCTGACGGGGTGCTATTTGGTCTTGCGTTTGTAGGCATTCTTTCCTCCTGAACTCCCCGCTGCTGTCTCGCGGAGTTGGACCTTGGCCTCGCCGGTCTTGAACAGCCTGATGAGCTCGTCGATCTTGACGTTGGTCTGATGCTGGACGGCCACCATCTTCTTCCCTCGGGCGCTGGAGGTGCCCCACCGGCCCTGCTCGAAGGCCTCCTTCGCCGCGGCGTCCTCGTACCCCACGGCCGCTCGCACCGGACGGATCGGGTCTATCGTCTCACTGTAGAGCCCGATCGCCAGGACCGTCAGGAGCACCGCGATCGCCGTCAGAATGAATCGCGTGTAACCGTCCACCGTAACGCTGTGATGTTGTTCGCTTTTCACCGTTATGCCCTTTCGTTGAGTTCACTCGTAACTGAGAATCTGAATGCGGGCGTCCGGTTGACCACCGGACTCCTGCCCACGGAAATCGTATATCGCGCATTTGTCCCTTACGAAGTTCAGCTCGTGCGTCCCCTTGAGGTTCGCGTCGTACCCGGAAAACCCGCTGATCAATCCTCCGTTGATCGTGGTCGTTGAGTCTTTCCCCTGTCCGCTGGCTCCAAACACCCCTCCGGCGAGGACCACCAGCCCGTCGATAAGGGCTTGCGATTTCTTTTCAACGTAAAGGTTTCCCGTCGCCACGATCGCGGGAAAACCCTTGACGGGCGTGATGGAGATCTGCGCGTCCTTGGTTAATGTTACGCTCCCGTCGATGATGATCGTCCCGTTGAAGTTTATCGCCCCGGTGAGGTCCACGTTCGTCCCGCTCGCAGGGGTCAACCAGAGGACCCCCCCCGAGTTGCCCGGCAATACAATCCCCCCGTTATTGAGCGGATCGATACCCAGGAACTCGTCGGTCGTCAACCTCATCGCCGTGCTGCTGAGCCCGTTGTGGGAGTACGCCTGATAGTGAGACAACTGAACGTCGGGCATATCCACCAGAGCGAGACCCTCAGTAACAGTACCGTCGATCCACCCGAACGGATCCCACACCGCCCCCACGGAACCGACGTCTCCGTAAATGTGCGCGTTGTTGAAGAGAAAGCTGCCGTTGTTGTGCAGGTCTCCATTGATGGTCAGACCAATCGGGAGCGACGCCCCCGCCCCACCGATGATCATCCCGTGGATGATGTCGTTTCGCAGTTGGACACCTCGATACACGACGCAGGAACTCGTCCTGGTCAGCGCTCCCACGCGCGCCTGGGCGGTCAGATAGTACCTTTCGGGGTCGTAGGCGTCGTTGACCGCACTGAACTCGTAATAATCGTCTGTGGCGTCCACGTGGAAGGGACCGAGCGGATTCGCACTGGAACCCGTCAGCGTATCGGGTGTGGTCCGCAGAACGTAGAGGGCGTGGTCAAGTCCGGACTCCGAAAGGTACTGCGCCCGGGCGGTGCGGACGAGGTTCTCAGACCCGAGGAGCTTTATCGTCGCACTCGTGATGTAGCTGACCCCCAGGATGCTCGCCACCGCCACCAGCAGCAGAACCAGCATCATCGCCATACCCTCGCGTTGTTTCGGTCGCACTTTCATTCGCTTTTCTCGCCCGGTCTCCCCCGCTCCGGATCCATCTGTCCGGTGCTTCTTATCCACCCTAGTTCTCGGCGATCAGGAAGTACCCGTTCTCGTCGATGCCAATATCCGCGGTCTTGTCGAGGCGAAGCGCCGCCGCGATCCTGATGGTTACGCTCTCGGGTCCGCTTCCAAGGACCATTTTCACCGAGATCATCCGCCCCTTCGGGCATCCCGGTTGCGTGGAGGCGTAAAACTGCGAGACGTTCTCGGCGAGGACGGTCTCCGTATAGTAAGCGTCCGCGACGATGAAAGACTCGGTCACCACCGTGTCCATCGCCGTCATCAACGAGACGCGGTAATCGCTGAGCTCTCTCGTCGCCTCATCCATGCTTTCGGGAAAGACGACGCGATGCTTTGTTAAGGTTTCGCTGTCCCAGTCATATTTCAGGACGGCGAGTTCGGAGAGGTTGATTCCCCCGTCTTCATTGTCGTCTCGCACCCAATAGACGACTATGTCGGTGGTGACGCCGGTGACTAACCTCGCCCTGCTGAGGGTCCTTTGAATTCGCATCAGTACGACGCGCGAGGTTTGGACATTCCCGTCCAACGCGTCCATGTTTGCGTAAGCTCTTGACAGCGCCGTGAACACACCCGCGATAGACAAGGCGATCATCGCCATGATGACCATCGCGATCACCAGTTCGACGAGAGTAAATGCCGCCTTTTTCCGCGTCATGGGGTCGTTTTTCATCCTTCCGGAGTGGCGTAGATCAGACGTTTGAGGTCCACGAGCGTTTGCCCGCGGTACGCGACCTCCACGGAGATGCAGGCAAAGGTGGGTGATTCGGAGGTGTCCTGCCCGCTCAGATAGACGTAATCCACCGTAGCGAGGCGTGACAAACCTTGCATCTCACCGTCGAGGATGGGCCCTCCGCCGGCGTCGACGATGTTTCCGGAGGTCTCCACGTATCCGTCGTAGTCATCCGCGTTGTCGAACATGATCCGGTCGGTCTCGCCCACGTCAGGTCCAGCGTTGAGGGCGTAGTTCGGATCGTCGTCGTAGAAGCCCCTGGAGAGGATCTCCTCCATCATTTCCTGGGCGAGGGAGACGGCGAGAAGCTTCCTGGCGTCGATTTTCTCGTTCCGCGCACCGAGGGTGAACGGGAGGATGATGGCCGCGACCGTCATCGCCAGGATGACCGAGGCGAAAAGCGCCTCCAACAGCGTGAATCCACCGGCGAGTTTTCTGCGAAATCGTTTCACTGCATCCTACGCCCAGAATATCCAAAGCACTTCTTTGCCGTGTATCAACAACACAGGCGGACACGTCCGCCC
>SDBV01014182.1_pt1 | contig 10062 bp, 5 predicted proteins | sample 2277081 | NCBI WGS metagenome assembly SDBV01 (sample SAMN10402039, study PRJNA504765) | marine sediment metagenome | isolation source: marine sediment core GS10_PC15, 223 cmbsf | place: Arctic Ocean: Southern Knipovich Ridge | collected 2010 | reverse complement strand
CTGTGAAACAGACTATTTATTCCCAAAGGAAGGCATTCCCCCTATCAGAGATGTTGGTGACATATGGTTTCCGTCTGCAGTAACCCTCAAAGGAGTCAGCAACTGTGCTTTTGAAGATAATACAATAAGGAACGTTGCGACCTACGGCCTGGATCTGACGGGTGACGGCAATCGTATATACGGAAATACCATCTACGATACCGGTAGCGGAGGCATTGTGACCAGGAGTTACGGCAGGCAGCGCAATGTAATCTCGTATAATCATATCCATCATTGCGGTTTGGTTTTTCACAGTGGAGTTGGAATTAACATAGATGATGGCGGAGGTTTGATTGCGAATAATCTAATTCACCACACATCACATTCCGGCATATACGCGCGTCATTGGGCTACAGATTATGGTCAGGAATTAGAAAGGAGAAACCAGGAGCAGGGACTAGTTATTGAATACAATGAAATATACGATACAATGCACGGCATGAATGATGGTGGAGGTATTTTTGTTCGCGATGACTACATTGTAATTAGGAATAATCTGATTCATGATATTTGGCCCTTTCCTGATGGTCTGGGAAGTACTGCGTGGGGCATTTATCTTGGTTGTGAAACAAGAAACTGTCTCGTTGAGAATAATGTTGTGTATAGATCCAAGGGGGGGCAGCTTCAATTTCAACACAACGTAAACAACACCATTTATAACAACATCTTTATAGAAGGAGGCAGTTCTCAATATGAATACTATAGTGGACCCCATGAGAAGCTAAGATTGCTGAGAAACATCATCTACTTTTCAAATCCCGACGCGATCCTTTTCGATGTGCATGGAGAAGCCACGGTACCCCTGGAATCGGACTATAATCTTATATTCCACACCAAGGGTAAAGATATGGTAATTACAGGCCTGCCAGGTGTTGATACATTCGAAGAATGGCAGGCGCGTGGTTTCGATACTCACTCTATTGTTGCCGATCCGTTATTTGCAGACCCGGAAAACGACGACTATTCCTTGAAACCTGACTCCCCTGCCTTCAAATTGGGCTTTAAACCGATAGACCTTTCCAGGGTGGGCTTGAGGGGTAGAGCAAAAGAGTAGAGGAGATTATTAATCCCAGACAAGATGTATCGTCTGTGGGGACAGGTCATTTGTCGAAACAACGAGAAGTGGCCTGATTCAAAACATCTAACAGAATGAACCGCAGAGGGCGCGGAGATCGCAGAGAAATTCAAAGATCCTAGAAAAACCCTCTGAGTCCTCTGCGCCCTCTGCGGTAAAAGTCTTTTTGTTAGAGGCTCTTATTACTTTCCTTTGACCGCTCCTTTAAGAGCCTGCAGCTGCTTGAAAGTCGCTGGAGAGATTGTTCCGTCCTGGTAGATACCCACGTTCATCGAAACCACAACATTCTTTGCGTTGCACGCCTTAACAAAATCGATGAGGTGTTGATCGGTTTCCAGTGGCGGGCCGATATCGGTGTCGAGCTGACGGTGACCCCAACTACCATCATTATCAACTATGATCCAAGCATGCGGCTGCAGATCCTTATAATCATTTGGCTCGGGCACCGTCCCGAGACCCGCCATCTCGCCGGCAAAGAACTCCTGAAAATCTGAGGGTTGGCGTTGTATCCAACTGTTCCAAGCAACGATGCGGTCAGGGTTACCTGCTTTGGCCGCCTTGTACATGGCCTCAAAGTGGTGGGACACATTGAACGGGCTGAAGTCGAACCAGAAACCGGCGACCTTATCGCCATAGCGCTCGCCAATCTCAGTGAAGATGTCGCAAAAGTTCTTTTGGTGTCCTTCTTTTCTCCAGCCATGGGCTTCACTAAACCCTCCCGTCCTTAAACCAGGATTGTAAAGTATGAGCTTGACGCCGCGTTTATTGAGCGCGTCAGACATGTCGCTGATGAGGTCACGCTCACACGTGGTCCCGGGCAGGAGCTTCTCTATTGATTTGATAGGGGCTGGGAAAGTACCACCGTAAGTGGTGAAGAAGACGTAACCGGCTCCTGTTCCCTCCACCATCTCGGCGAAGGCGTTCACGTCGAAATCGCGTACAGCATCAGGGAAAGGCTTCCGAGGCCCGCGCCGCGGCGTAGCACGATCACCCCAATGGAATGTCACTCCGTACTTGGCATCGACGAACCAGTCGGTGCTGGCACGCATTTTGAGCGCCCTCTCCTTAGCAGCAGCGATGAGGCCCACTGCGGCTAGGGGCGTCAGTTCCACAGTATACAAACGCATCACTTCGCCTGTCTCCGGCTTCGTAGTGGCACGAAGCGTCATGTCGACAGGACCTCTTGGTAAGTGCAGCGTCCCGTTGATCGGCACCTCCTCAAAACTCGTATAGTTCTCTCCCCAACTGGGCAGCCAGCCAGTGGTCTTGTTCACGGTGCCGGTCACTTTGCTGTCACCTGCGGTGATCTCGAACTGCGACCCTGCTTCACCGAGGCAGGAGTAAGTGATAGCCACCTTGTATTCACCCGCCTCTGGAACCTGCAGCTTCCAAACATAATAATCATCCAGGCTGGTCCAACCTTCAGTCCAGTAATAAGGTTTTTCCCCCTCTGTCCCGCCGCGTTCAGGAGGCTCAATATTTCCATGCAGCTCAGCTTCACCCGCCCATAGGACGGTAACATCCATGGGTCTCACCTCTATGGCTCCCTCCGGAACTTCTCGGATTCCCCATATGGAACAACCTGCGCTCGTGATCACAAGCGGCGCCAACAATAGCACCACGACACAAAAGCCAATTCTACCATTTACCTTTTTCATTGGATCTCCGCCCCTTTCATTGTTATGGAATATCAATCGGGATTTCCTATTGTATCACACCCGGTTCTTTGGACACACGTTTGCGGAACCGCAGGCTGCGTTTCGCCATTATAGTCCTTCTTCCTGATGCCAGCAGCACCAATTTTGCTTTCGGCGGGCTGGGTCTTGGGCGCATGTGCTTAGTGACCTGGCCCCCTGAAACGAGCCCATCTGTAATCTGCCCGTAATCCTCTCCAATCACGCATTTGGTACTGGAACAAACGCGCCTCAAGAGGCACTAATTGTCGTTATGTCCTAAGTATTGACGGCATGAATGGAATATATTATAAATATGCAGAGCAATACTTTTCTGCTTACGAGGAAAGGGCAATGGCTAATAAGAGAAAACGCCGATTGTGGAAGAGCAAAAAGCCTCAGACGACCACCGGAAAACCCTCTACGGCTACGCGATCTACTGTCGCGCGTATACGCGAGGTGGCTGTGCTCAGAGTTAACGGAACTCCGTGGCAAGCGATAGCGCAGCGGTACGGTTACAGCAGCAAAGCTACAGCGCAGACGACGATGACGCAGATGTACTTGCACGATGCGCGTAAAAAGTTAGAGGATGGTCAGACGGATGTTCTCAAGGTAGGCCAGTCAGCAGTTCACAGCTTGCTGAATCACTGTGCGAAGATGCGAGCGCAGACGCTGAAAGTCCGTCCAGGCAAAAGTACAAGGCCGGTGCAAGTCAAATTTAACTCGACAGTCAAACAAGCTCGACGAAGGAAGAAACGTGGAGGCAGGAAGGAATCTTGAGGATGGTTGGTGGCTCAATGACCCTGAGACGATTTGCACGTCTCACATTGAGCGGCAGAATCATGGACTTGGCGGGGGATATCTTTGATCCTTTGTCAACGTTCGTGGTGATCCAGTCCTTTGGAACCCATCTCTGGTGGTCCGATTCCAGACGGATTATGAATTCCCTGGCGCTGGCGCAAACGGCTGGTGTGCGCTTATGTCCCGACACTGCGGAAGTATGGGATTGTCAAGTTGTTTGGCTTCCAGAGGGTATCCCTCCTTCATCTCGTACTCACACGGGTGCCGTTGGCCTTTATGACGGCGAACCCTGGAGCATTTAATTTCCGGCTTGAGAGACCCGTCTGCCAGGACTCCCGCGATTTGACAGTCGAGGCCATTCTGGACGATAATGCTATATTCTATTGTCTACTTTCGCAAATTAGGTTGTCGTGAAGCTGCGGCTCTGGGCCCGAGGGCTCAAAGCTGTGTGTCCCGATAGTTCTGCAAGGAGTGAAATATGTTCAACGGTTTCTTCAACATCCCAAGACCCAAGAATGAACCCGAGTTATCCTATGCCCCGGGGACCCCGGAGCGGGCTGAACTGACAGCCAAGCTCCAGGAAATGCTCGACAATCCGGTCGAGGTCCCGAGCATCGTGAACGGGAAGGAGATCCGGTCCGGCAACGTGGTTGAAATGCGCTGCCCGCACAACCGGAGCCAATTACTCGGCGTTTACCACGAGTCAAACGCTATTCATGCTAACGAGGCCATTGAGGCTGCCAACAAGGCGAAGAAGGAATGGTCGGAGATGCCGTGGGACAATCGCGCCACGGTCTTACTGAAAGCGGCCGAGCTGCTGGCAGGCAAGTATCGCCAGACACTAAACGCAGCCACCATGCTGTGCATGAGCAAGACGCCTCATCAGGCCGAGGTCGATGCGGCATTGGAATTGATAGACTTCTGGCGTTTCAACCCGCATTTCATGACCCACATCTACCACGATCAGCCCATCTCCACTTCCAGAGTTCTGAATTACATGGAACACCGGCCGCTCGAAGGGTTTGTGTTTGCCATCACTCCTTTCAATTTCACGTCGATTGCGGGAAATCTCCCCACGGCGCCGGCCTTGATGGGGAATGTGGTGGTCTGGAAACCGGCTTCGAGCGCGGTTTTGCCGGCTCATTACATCATGAAGATTCTCAGGGAAGCGGGAATGCCCGATGGTGTGATCAATATGATTCCCGGCCCCGGACCCATTATCGGCCCGCCGGTGTTGGACCACCTGGACCTGGGCGGGATCCACTTCACGGGGAGCACCAAGGTCTTTTCGACCATCTGGCTCGCTGTAGGTTCCGACATCCGCAGGTACTATTCCTACCCGCGAATCGTTGGTGAGACGGGTGGAAAAGATTTCATCTTCGCCCACGCGTCGGCCGATGTTGCGGCGCTCTCTACGGCGATGATACGAGGGGCTTTCGAATATCAGGGCCAGAAATGCTCCGCGGCGAGCCGGGCATACATTCCCGATTTCATGTGGCCGGAAATCAAGGACCGTCTGCTGGCCGATACGGAAGCGATCAAGATGGGAGATGTCTGCGATTTCGGCAATTTCATGGGGGCTGTCATCGATGAGTCTGCATACAAGAATATCTCCGGGTTCATCGATTACGCGAAGAGCACCTCGGATCTGGAAATCATCGCCGGGGGAGGCTGCAACAATAAGGAAGGCTACTTTATCGAACCGACAATCATCGTAAGCAAAGATCCCAAGTCGCGTCTGATGTGCGAGGAGGTCTTCGGGCCGGTTCTTACAATCTACATCTACCCCGAAGGCGAATACGAAGAGACCCTGCATTTGTGCGACCAGACCAGCCCTTATGCCCTGACGGGGGCGATATTCGCTCAGGACCGAAATGCCATCGTCAAAGCAACGAACATCCTGCGGCACGCCGCCGGCAACTTCTATATCAATGACAAGCCGACGGGCGCCGTGGTTGGGCAGCAGCCGTTCGGCGGGAGTCGCGCCTCAGGCACGAACGACAAAGCCGGCTCCTGGATCAATCTCGAACGGTGGATCTCTCCGCGCACAGTCAAGGAGAATTTCCTGCCGCCGACCGACTTCCGGTATCCGCACATGCAGGACGAAAAGAAGAAGTAGTCCTTTAGGTGCATCGAAGGATATGAGAAAGACCTGTCATGTAGCCGACAACGCCATGAAAATCATTCATGGTGACTGCGATGGGCGCCGTTGTGGCATCGCGTGTTCCAGGGGCCAACGACCGAATACGCCTCCGGGCGATCAGCACCGTCTGCCGTCCCAGTCCCCTATTTCCAGGTGCTCGCTATTCTTCCTGACGGCGCCATTCGAGGGCGGGGACGGCGAGCGTCGCTGAAGCGCGTTGGAGCTTTTTCAACGCTTCGGTGACAAGGCCAAGGTCCGACTTAGTAACCGCGCGTTGAAGCGTCTCAACCGCATCCATATACTCTCGTGCAGCGTCCAGGACGATTCTGCCAAAAGAGGGGCTACCCCACTCGATTCCGTTCAATCGGGTCTCCGATTCAGGCAGGTCAAGATTCTCCCGGATACTATCCGACAAGCTGCCGTACCGAATACCCCATTGCATCAGCATTCCTTCCACCTCATCCGCGAGGTCCAACTTCTCTTCCTCACTCTCGGAGGAAGGACTGAGTGCGTCGTGTATTCCTAATGATAAGCAATGGCAGTAGATTAGGTTCTCAAGCAGATCCATGCCGGAATGAAACGGGTCGGTCGCTTTACGGATATCTTTCTTTACGGCATTCAGCGCATCCAATATTCTGGGAATCTTGAATTCTTCTGACCGGAGGAGCTGCAGTGTGTTGTGCTGATGCCCGCTTTGGGGCGGAATGAAGTCGCCCGTGAATTGGATTTGCTTCTTGTATCCGTTGGATAAATGCCTGCCTTTGTAACTGAGAAAATAGACCCACATGATCACGCCAACAGCAATGATGGCGGACCAGGCAAGTTTTCCGTGGCGATCGGCGTCCTGATAAAGCATCTCCATCAAGGCCAATGCCTGGCAATTCTGATCGAACCAATAGTCCGATTCCCAATCGTAGAAGTAGCTGTCGTTTCGGAAGGCCAGTTCATAGCACAGCCTCTCATGACGGCCTTCGGGAGGAGATAAAGATTCGTAGAATTCCTTCAGCAGCTCTTCTTTGCTCTTCGTTGTCTCTCCCATGATGACCGGGCGGGAAACGTTCTCGCCGATCTGTTCCGTCCAATAGTGGTAATGTTCAAGATCGTCCCCATAATAGAGCCTGTTGAATGCCGTGATTAATTCCATTGGGTCACGCGTGCTCATTAACTTTGTGTCGGGCACGCTTCCGGCATAGACAAACGACCACTGCCTCCCGTTCCACTCATCGATAGCGGGAACAGCAAGTATGGCCGAAGCTGACTGCAGCTTGTTCAATGCAGACTTGAATTTCGGAAGCTCTGATCTGTTGGCGGCATCCTTAAGCTCAGAGATCGCGTCAATAAATTCCTTTGACGCCCCCAAAATCTCTTTCGCAAAAGCTTCTGTGCCGAACTCAATCCCTCCAAGGTCTGATTCCGGATCGAGGGATGACAACATCTGTGAGGAATCTCCTGTAAGCCTGCTGAATCGAATCCCCCACTGCATCAACATCCCTGTAATCTCGCACGATAGGTCCCTCCGGAGTCTCGGGGTGCCGTTTTCGTCAATGAGGGTGTCACGGATCCCAACTGCCGTCGCATGTCCCCGAATGAGGTCTGTCACGAATTCGTACGCCATTTCTTTTCGCTTGTCCTCGCTGACAACTTCTCCGAGAGCAGATATCTTCGTCTCCAAGAGGGCCGGCATATTGAAATCGTTTGAGCGCAGAAGACGCAAGGTATCATGTTGATAGTCCTTTCCAACTGTAACCCAATCGGCAACGAATCTAATCTTTTCCTTGTAGGCATCCGATCTCATTCGGTCCTTTCGTTTCATAAATTGGCAACAATATGTCAGGCTGCCGGATAGCACAACAGACCAACTCAGTTTTGAATGCTCATCGGTGTCCCAATAAAGCAGCTCGATTAGCGCCAGTGCCTGGCACCTTTTCTCAAACCATTCGTCGGACTCCAAATCTTGAAGGAACAAGTCATCACGAAAGGCAAGCTCAAAGCAGAGCCTTTCATGTCGCTCTGCCGGAGGTGTCAGGGAGGCATGGTATTTCGCCAGCAACTCGTCCTTTCCGAGATGCGACTTTCCAAGGATTATTTGCCGCGACACATTCGCGCCGACCCGTTCCCGCCAAGCGTGATACCTTTCGAGAGTTCCGTAGTAGTGCTTGTTGAAGGCTTTGATGAATTGCAGGGGGTCGCGTGTGCTCATTAGCTTTGTGTAGGGCATGCTTCCGATTCATCTTCCGGGGGAACGGTTACGATAGCAATCCCAGCCGCAGCCACACCGGCTGCAGCAGGACGGGCTCCCGGAATCGGAAGGAATACCAGGGCCACTGCGCCAAGAAGAAGCAAGGCGGAGCCGACATGCCGGAATCCGAATCCCCTGGTGCGCGTCGCGCGCCGCCGTTCCGAGCCATCACAGAATAGCTTCTTTCCGAACGCATCAAAAACATACTCTGGCCATGCGCCCTGTTGACCCATGCATTGTGATCTGCAGGCGGAGCAGATCCTGACCCGGCCTCCGTTTTGGACGCAATCGACGAATTTATCGATGCAATTTTGTTTCTGCTCCTCGGAGATCAATCCCAGGATATCAACGAGATTGACAGGGTTGTTTCTAACATAGCCATACAGATTTGGTCCATCGATCATTCCCGCCGGATCCGGCTGCGTCCATCGGCCGACGGACGGGCCATAGTATCGCATCGGAAAGTGGTAGAACCCGGTGGTCGGCTCGAACTCCTTCCCAGTGAATAAGTAATTGTTCCCGGTGGGAGCCGTGCTGGTGAGAAGCGACCCATACGGCTCATATTCATAGTTCCTTACAACCGCCTCATTCTGGCTCAGCAGCCGCGTCGAGCCCAGGATGTCGTTATGGAACCAGGACGTCCCGCCGCTATCTCTCATGGCGTAGAGCGACCCGGTGCCGTGGTAGAAGTTGTGGAAATAATGGGCTATCTCGCTTCCGTCCACTGTCGCGCTGGATTGATCTTCCTCGGAAATCACCCGGATGCCGTCCCAGTTGTACCACGTATGTTCACTCCCTTCGGTCTTGAGCCGTCTCCGGCCATCCCCGCCATAGGTGTTCTCCTGTATGGTATTCCCGTCTTTCTTTACCTTGGTCATCCGGTTTCCGTACCCGTATTCGTAGGTGAATGTCGTCGTTCCGTCCGACTTCTGGGTCAGGCTGCCGTTCTTGTCGTAGGTGTAGGCCCATCTGCCGTCGCTTGTGAGCTGGTTGAGGGCGTTGAACGCATAGGCCGTCGTGGTGTCGAGGTCGTCCGAGAAGACCCGGATATTGTCGTACCGGTAGGCATTCGCGCTCGTCATGGCGAAGGTCAGGTTGGCCGAGGTCAGGAATCCCGCAGACGACGTGCTCAACACCTCCGTCATCGCCTGGCCCGATTCGCCGCGCCAGACCTTCACGTTCGCCCCCTCGCATTCCAGATACACGTCATACCATTTGCCCTGCTCCGTCGTCGCCTGGGAATTCTGGTCCAAGTTCGTATACTGACCCGCTTTCTTTTGCAGCAACACCATCTTGTCCGGCTTCAGGTTCAGGCGGATATACTCTCCGCTCGCAATTCGGAAATAGACATAGCCATCATTTCCCGTCGTGTCGTCTGTGCAGTAATACGAGAACCATAGCGCCAGGTCGGCGTCGGAATTGCTCTGGCGGATACCTCCCGTGCCGCTTGTCCGCTCGAGGTATTGGTTGGCGGCGCTCCAGCCGCTCGTCCCGCTCCAGCCGGCCAGGTCCCCATCCTCGAAATCATCCACGAACGGCTCGACCTTCGTCAGGATATTCCCCGCCTTATCGTAGGTGTAATCCCAGGTCCCGCTGATGGCCGCGGTGCTGTTGTTCCGCGTCGCCGTCACCAGCCGGTTCATCGAATCATACTCGTAATCCCAGTAATCCCCGTCGGCATGGGTCACCCGAGTGATGTTGTCGTTCTTGTCATACTCGTAATCGAACTGCTCCGCCGTTTCCCAGGTCGTGTCGGGCTTGAGTTTATGCTGAATCGTCTCGAGGCGGCCGACGGAATCGTAGGAGAGTAGCTCCTTGCGGACGTTGGGATTTCCGTGCTTTACCTCAGTCATCGCCCCGCTCACATCATACTTGTAATTCAGGGCATCCATGCTGACGCCATTGTAGATCTGCACGATCCGCTTCTGATCGCCTCCCTGCTTGTAGGTCACGACATCTCCCGCGTCGTTGTCCTTCAGCTTCCAGCGGACTTGGGCATCGTCGAATTCGTGTTCAAACGTCGTGCCGTCATAATCCTTCCATTTGGTCAACCGGTTGATATCGTCATAGTAGTAGTAAATATCCCCGAGCC
>SDBV01014181.1_pt1 | contig 10062 bp, 13 predicted proteins | sample 2277081 | NCBI WGS metagenome assembly SDBV01 (sample SAMN10402039, study PRJNA504765) | marine sediment metagenome | isolation source: marine sediment core GS10_PC15, 223 cmbsf | place: Arctic Ocean: Southern Knipovich Ridge | collected 2010 | reverse complement strand
GCGCAGTTCCGGATGACCCAACCGCTTGCGGCGGCCGGCTCGCGACTATGAGCGCTTGCCTGAAACTCTGGCGAGCCTTCACTTCGTCGTTTTTGCCATGCTCACGCTCGTCCATGCCGTGCCTATTATCCAAAGTGCCTATAGCGTTCGATCGTCACCTTTCTGCACATTCCATTCGACGTACAGGCAATACTGTTCCACGATCGTTGATCGTCCGTTCTGACGCGCCGCTGCGTCTGCCTTCATGCCAAGGCCACCCGGACGGACCACGACGGCCATACCATCGGCGGCATCGGTCCAATCTGGTCGGAACTACCGGTCGGACTCTTTATGCCGAAATGTGCAACGGCGAGCTTTTGCGTGAGACCATCGATCACCGCTGAGGCGGTTTGCGCAAACGCGGGCGTAATGCTGATTGCCAGAAAGGCGATCCACGTGTGCCTGATCGTCATAGGCTGTCTCCCGCGCGATGTCGACTTAAAAGGTCACCGCCGCTTTCGGGCAAAGTGCCCAATCTCTCGCCGCTCTTGAGGCGTCTCAAGGGTAAACGATAATTTTCATCATATTGACTCGCTAAAATTTGCTGTTACCATTAATTCATCAGCATACTGACAAAATAGAAGGCAAGACGATGGCATTCCAATTCGCGGCAAATCTCGAAGATCTGAGCCCGGACGAGCCCTACGCGGCAACCATCGACACCGAGCAGATCGCGCTATATCTGGTCGACGGCGAGGTGTACGCGACTCACAACGTCTGCACCCACCAGTTCGCGTTGCTCAGTGACGGCTATCTGGAAGATGGATGCATCGAATGTCCGCTTCATCAGGGGAGGTTCGACGTAAGGACCGGTGCAGCGCTTTGTGCGCCCGTGACGACTGCAGTGAAGACCTACAAGGTTCAGGTCGAAAACGGCGCGGTGATGGTTGAGCTCTGAAGGTCTGAATTTTTGAAACAGCCGGGAAGTCTAATGGAAACGATTCTAATCATCGGCGCAGGACAAGCTGGGGGCCGTGCAGCGGAGACACTGCGGGCGCACGGCTTCGACGGTAGGGTATTTCTGATCGGTGATGAGAAGAACCGGCCGTACGAGCGTCCTCCCTTGTCGAAAGCTGTTCTGACAGCTGCCCACGACAACGAGTGCTTTAGCGCATGGCTGCATTCGAGTGAGTTTTACGGCGTTAACAAGATTGATTGGCTTGCTGACAGCGTCGAGAAGCTCGACGTAATCCGCCGGGTTGCGACACTTCAAAGTGGTTTGAGGGTTAGATTCGACAAGTGCCTGTTAACTACGGGAGGCCGTGCACGCCACTTGGCAAGTGTTCCGGATAGCCGGCATGTATTTACGCTTCGTACGCTGCCCGACGCCTTGAATATTCGGGATCGCATGACTGACGCGCGCTCCGTCGCTGTTATTGGTGGGGGATTTCTTGGGCTGGAGTTTGCGGCCAGCGCGCGGGTGAGGGGAATCGACGTCACAGTAATTGAATCCGGTAAGCGACTACTCGGGCGAGCGTTACCAAGCGAATTCTCCGAACGGTTGCGTGTGAAGCACGAGCAAAACGATGTCAAGTTCATGTTCGATGCCGAGCTTGTCTCCTCTGTGGAGCATAACGCCGGAGTCGCACTGACTTTTGCGAACCATGCGTCGCAGCATTTTGATTTTGTCGTGGTCGCGGTGGGGCAGGAGCCGAACGAAGAACTCGCGAAGGAGTCTGGCCTAGAGACGGGTAACGGGATTTGCGTCGACACACATTGCGAGAGTTCTGTCGCCGGGATCTATGCCGCCGGCGATTGCGCGAATTTCCCGTTTGGTGCTGACGAGCGACGTGTGCGCCTCGAGTCATGGCAGAACGCGCAGGATCAGGCAATCGTTGCCGCCCGCAATATGCTCGGGGAGTCCATCGAGTACCGCCCGACCCCGTGGTTCTGGACGGATCAGTACGACTGGAACCTGCAGATGTTGGGAATGCTCGACGGCTCTGTCGATCATTGGATCGAGCGTCAGGCGTCGGAAGACAAGACCCTGCTGATGGGATTGCGCGACAGCGTCATTGTATACGCGCTTGCCGTAAATAGCGGTGGAGACCTGCGAGCAATTCGCCGTCTTGTCGAACAGACTGTGCAGATAGACGCCGCAGCGCTCGCAGATCCGAGTGTCAAGTTGCGACAAATCGAGCGCAACGCCCGTTCATAATGTATTTAGGAGAGTGCTTTGTATTCGTCAGAGACAGTAATCGGGCTCGGTACGCCCAGCGTTAAAAACAAGCCGATTGATCAACTCGTATGGCCGGAAGAGGGTCTCCAGGCCATTCCCGATTGGGTTTATACGAGTGACGACGTGTACGCGCGTGAGGTTCAGCGGATCTTCCACGGGCGCACGTGGAATTTCGTTGCGCTGGAGGCTGAAGTGCCTAACAGCGGCGACTACAAGCGCTCATATGTTGGCCCAACGCCTGTTGTCGTCTCGCGCGCAGAAGATGGTTCGATCCATGTGTTCGAAAACCGCTGTGCACACCGTGGTGCAGAATTCTGCCGTCATACGCGTGGAAACAACAAAGAATTTGTCTGCCCGTATCACCAGTGGTCCTACGACCTCAAAGGAAACCTCCAGGGTATTCCTTTCAAGCGTGGGGTGAACAAGCTCGGCGGGATGCCACGCGATTTTCGCAACGACGATCATGGTCTCAAGAAGCTTGCGGTTACGACGCGTAACGGCATCGTGTTTGCGTCGTTCACGCACGATATGGAACCCATTGAAGAATACCTGACACCGGAAATTCTCAAGGATTTCGATGCGGTCTTCAATGGGAAGAAGCTTCGTATCCTCGGGTTCTACAAGAATGAGCTGCCGTGCAACTGGAAGATGTATCACGAGAATCTGAAGGATCCGTACCACGCAACGCTGCTGCACTCATTCCTCGTCGTGTTTGGCCTGCTGGTTGCTGGTAACCGGTCGGCAATGGTTGCTGACAACAAGTACGGTATTCACGGGACGATGGCATCCGCGAAAAGCGATTCGCTATACGCCACCGTGGACGCGGACAAGAAGAAGGAAATGCGGTCGTTCCACGAAGGTATGACCCTGAAGGATGAGCGTTTCCTCGAATACGTCAAGGAATTCGATTCGGAGTGGTCCGTAACGATGCAGACGATCTGGCCTAACCTGATTGTCCAGCGCGAAATGAATACCTTGGGCGTTCGCCATATCGTTCCAAACGGCCCTAACAGCATGATCATGCTTTGGACGATGTTTGGTTACGAGGACGATACAGACGACGTGACCCGTCATCGTCTGCGCCAGGGTAACCTGATGGGACCGTCCGGTTTTTTGGGCCTTGAGGACAACGAGGCGATGAAGTTTGTTCAGGAGGGTGTGCGCCGCTCGGTGACTAACCGGAGCGTTATCAAGCTTGACGGTGATAAGGTCGGAACTGCAGACAACCTGATTTCCGAAGCCGCGATTCGCGCCATGTACAAACACTATCGTGAAGTGATGGGGTTCTAAATGCTGCCAGGATTTGAAAAGAAGCTGATTGCGAACGACAAGGCACTTGCTGCTCGTGCGGCCGTGGAAGACTTTCACGCTGAGTATTGTGCAACCTTGGATAGCGGCGACATCGAAAGTTGGCCGGAGTTTTTTACTGAAGATTGCCTGTACCGTGTCACCGAATACGAGAACGCGCTTCACGGCTTTCCAGTTGGACTGATCTATGCGGAAGGGCGGGATATGCTGCGCGACCGTGCTGTCGCTATTTCGCGCACACAGATGTTTGCACCCCGGCAGATGCTGCATTTCGTGACGAATGTCCGCATCCTTAACGTGACGGACGAAGAAATTGTCGCGCAAAGCAACTACTTGCTGCTGCAAACCCTGGTTGAGGGCGCAACATCACTACATCAGGCCGGTCGCCTCTTCGACCGCTTCTCCCTCAATGGTGGCAACATCCTGCTGCTTAAGGAAAAGCAGACTGTCTACGATACGGCGACGATTGCAAACGATCTCGCCTATCCCATCTGATGGAGTGGGCGCGCAGGTGTTGCGCCGAAACGTCGCCGGGGTGCTGTGACCAACAGAGCTGGATCGTTCCGGAATTGACACCAGTCATGGTTGAACTCATCGTGCTGAAAACGGTACCTTCGGCGTTCTTCGGAACTTCACTGGCAGCATGGCTCGCCGAGCGTGGCGCGCAGACGCTCGCCGTCGCAGGTACCGTCACCAGTGGCTGTGCGCGCAAGCGTGGTTGATGTAATGCAATACGGCTTTTTGCCCGTTTGTCCTGCCGGACTGCGTAGGAGATCGGGCGATTGAACCGCGTGCTGCAAACCTGTTCGATATGGGGCAGAAGTATGTGGCCTTGGCGTCGCGCAATGAGGTACTCTCAATCGTGCGCGATCTGTAATTCCGGGCTACGAATGCCGGATCAATGAATAGAAAGTAGGAAAGCGGTAAAAGCGCGGTCAGTCGAAATGCTTAAGTGACGTGCGCCCGTACTGATTATTTCCTTCGACCAGTTGCATCATCATGCGAACGAACGCTGCTTGTTCTTTTGGACTGAGCGGAGATAGAAGCTGCACTTGGGCTTTACGCATGCTCTCGTACATTTCTTCCATCGCTTTTCGGCCTTTTGGGGTGATGTTTGCGATTTTCAGGCGTCCGTCGACCGGACTCGGGCTCCGCTTGACGAGACCGCGCTGTTCCAGTCGCCGAAGCACGTCAGCCATTGTAGTTCGGTCAACCCCAACTTCGGCGCACAAGGACGTCTGGTCGAGGTTCGGCCGCTCACTCAGCGTGGTTAGCAAACCATACTGAACGGGTGTGATAGTGAAGTCTTTGCATTGCTCAAAAAACAGTGCGATATGAATCTGGTTCAGGCGACGGATGAGAAACCCGGGTCGCTGCCACAGATGCCCGGTTTCGATTGTTTCATCCTTAAAAGTTGCCTCGGAGGGTGAAGGTCTCATATCCAATTCTCTAGTAATAAACGAATCGGTCTGCGTTTTTCGCATCAATGCAATAGATCGTAGCGCAAAATTTCAGACGTTGGAGGCGTTTGTGCATACATGACCTCCTCAGCAACATTATATGTCGGTGTGCTGGTTGATGCGGAGCATGCGCACATGGTGCTCGCAGATGAAAGCGTTTCAATTACAACTGCGTCGGGATTTTCGTAAGCATCAGATGATAGCCATAGCGGCAGGAGTTAACGATGGCCGCAAGAGTGGCTATCGAATTGGCATGGCCCTCGCGGTAGAGGGTAAGCAAGGCGCGACGTTCCACGGCAGCAGGTCGTCAATGCGGTCTGCCGGATGATCGGGGATCCGCTTGGGGACATAGGCAAGATACGCTTCTGGGTCGAGGCCGTTTAGACGCGCCGAGCCGATCAGGCGGTACATTGCGGCCGCCCGCTCATCCCCCGTGTCAGAGCCGGCGAACATGAAGTTACGGCGACCGAGAGCTACCCCGCGCAGGGCACGCTCGGCAACGAGGTTATCGATCTCCGCCCGTCCATCGGTGGAGTAGTAGACGAATGCCGGCCAACGATTCAACGCGTAGCGAATCGCTTTGGTGGTGTCGGACTTCGCTGACAACGTGGTAAGCGTTTCTTCGAACCAGCGCTTCATATCGTCGAGCAGCGGTACAACCCGTGCCTGGCGTACACGTCGACGCTCATTTGGCGGCTGGCTACGGATCTGCTCCTCGATCCGGTAAAGTGCCCCGATCCGACGCAGCGCCTCTTCGGTGACGGCAACGGGTCGTACGGTATGCAGATAGTGGATTTCGCGACGCGCGTGCGCTAGGCATGCAGCCTCCTGAATTTGCTCACCGCGATACAGCTCGGCGTAGCCGGCAGACGCGTCCGCCTGCAGCACGCCGGTGAAGTCAGACACGACCAAAGCCATCCGTTACGCTTTGAATCGCTGGTCGGCACTCGTCTGCTGCTGCACAGACGGTTGGGCAGAGATCGACAACCTGATCGCGGACCGGGCGCTGCGCGGCGTGGCCCTCGGGAGGCGCAACTTCCTGTTCGTCGGCTCCGAATCCGGCGGCGAGCGCGCAGCCGCAATGTACAGCCTCATTGGCTCGGCTCGCCTGAACGTCCTCCATACTGAGGCGTATCTCGGCTTCGTGCTTGAGCGCATCGCCGATCACCCGGTCAACCGCATCGAGGAGTTGCTGTCGTGGAATGTAGAACCGGCAATGCCGTCCTCTGCTCGCGTCGGACCGATCCGATAGCATTTCACCTCTGTCGTCAATCATCTGAGCTGCGGTGCTGCTTGAGCGTTGACGCCGTACCGTTCGTGCTTCTATTGGGGGACGCACTCGGCGGGATACCACATTCTCCCTATTGACACTGGAATATTCTCTACACAGAATGATGTCGTCAGTATGCTGATGGATGTGAAATGGATAAGCGAAACACCAGTCCAAGGCATCACATCAGCCTTCTCCGACATCTTGGGGCTGGCCTGTACTTCCGGGTGGTGGAGACGTTGATAGCATCGCGACCAGCATTGCCAGCGCGGTCTTCCATCGCGCCAGCAGCGCAGGGTCGAGCAATTTTAGTGAACTACGTGCAACCACGTCAGTTCAGTTAGCAAGATTCGAACGCAAGGGAATCGACAATGAGCAAGCTGAAAATTAGCCTCGCATGCGGAAACTATGACCGTACTCAAGCACTGATCGATGGGCGGGTGCAGATTGAGGGGTGCGAGGTAGTCGCGACAGCGCTAGAACCGGAGGAAGCCTTTCATCGTGCGTTCCGTTACCAGGAGTACGACGTCACCGAAATCTCCATGAGCAGCCACATGATGACGACGGCGCGTGGCGACAATGCATATGTTGGAGTTCCGGCGTTCATCTCGCGTGTGTTTCGCCAGTCGGGTATCTATGTGCGTACTGATCGAGATATCAACTCTCCGAAAGATCTCATCGGAAAGAGAATCGGACTGCCTGAATATCAAATCACCGCGAACGTGTGGATCCGCGGCATCCTCGAAGAGCAGTACGGTGTGACGCCGGGGCAGATTCAATGGTTCAGAGGTGGCGTTGAGGAGACCGGGCGCGGCGAGCGTGCTCCAATTGCACTGAAAGATGGTGTGCATCTTGAACAGATCTCGGACGACAAGACCCTGTCTGGGATGCTTGAATCCGGCGAGCTCGATGGTTACATCGGAGCGCGCGCGCCTTCCTGTTTTCTGCGGGGCGCTCCGAACGTTGGTCGGCTTTTCAAAGATTATCTGTCGGTAGAAAAGGATTACTTTCGCGAAACCAGAATTTTCCCAATCATGCACATGGTCGGTGTCAGGAAGTCGCTGGCAGAGCAGAACCCTTGGTTGCCGGTAGCAGTTTTCAAGGCTTTCATGAAGGCAAAAGCACTCGCGATCAAGGAACTGGACGAAATCTGTCACCTTGCCGCGACGCTTCCGTGGATGGTGCATCACCATAACGAAGCAAAAGCCCTAATGGGCGACGATTACTGGCCCTATGGTCTTGGGGCCAATCAACACACAATCGACAAGTTTTCTGACTATCACTTTGCACAGGGTCTCTCGCAGCGGCGTGTTGAGCCGAAGGAACTCTTTTGGCCGCCGACACTGGATCTTTCCAAAATCTGAAGTAGTTGATTTCGGGCCGGTCGGGAATAACCCTCTGACGCGCGATTCGAGTGGCGCGTCAGAGGGGCACAGGTAAAAAAATAGCCTCGGGACTCGTGGCGCAGATTCTACAAGTGCAATCCGAAATTCAGATCGTCATCTTGAGCGCACGCAGGTAAGCCAGGTAGAGCCTTAAGGATTGTTAGACTGAAGGCTGAGACAGCCCCTTCACGGCCGGCACATCTACAATGTACATACGATACTACATAGTTAGTAATCCTATAATTATTACGATGCAAGGATGATGGGATTATTGTAGGTGGACAAAAATTTTGTTATCCGAAATAGATTCTAAGAGAAATTAAATTTTAACGGCCTCAAGTTCTAGGCAGGCAGATATATGGATCCGAACGCGCAACGAGTTGTCCAGCATAGCCGTGTTACGGCGCAGAGCCGTAGCTGGTATTCAGCCTCCGACTCAAGGCAGAAAGCTGCATTCTGGTCGTCGTTCGCCGGCCACGCGGCCGACGGGATGGACACCCAGATGTACAGCTTTGTCATTCCTGTTCTCATCGGGTTGTGGGGGCTTTCGAACGCCGAAGCCGGGCAGATTGCCTCGGTTTCCCTCCTGACTTCGGCGTTAGGTGGATGGGGTGCCGGCATTCTGGCAGACCGGTTCGGGCGGGTGAGGGTGCTCCAGTGGACCATTCTCCTCTTTTCCGTATTCAGCTTTGCCAGCGGCATCTCGACCAACTACGGTGAACTGTTCACAGCTCGTGCATTTCTTGGGCTGGGTTTTGGAGGTGAGACAGCGATCAGCGCAGTTCTGATTGCTGAAAGCTTCCAATCCAATGCACGCGGCAGGGCAGTGGGTTTTGTGCAGGGTGGATGGTCGATTGGCTGGGGATTGGCCGCGATTATCTCCACTATCTGCTTTTCGTATTTTGAGCCAGTTGTTGCGTGGCGCGTAATGTTTATCATCGGTGCGACGCCTGCAATTATTATCCTCTTACTGCGTCGTCACGTGAGTGAACCGGCTACGTTTCGGCGTACGAAGGGCGGTCAAGTGTCGGCTTTCAGTGCAATATTTAGTATTTTCACAAGGAGGTACGCGGCACGTACAGCACTTGCGACCCTGATGTGCACGGGGATCAATGGTGGATTCTTTGCAGTCATGGTCTGGCTGCCTGCTTACCTCAAACTTGTGAAAGGACTCTCGTTTGTGAACACGGGAGCGTATCTCGGGGTAGTGATCTGTGGCTCGTTCACAGGGTATCTGTTCGGCTCATTTCTAGCGGATGCCATTGGCCGGAAAAAGACTCTCGCGCTCTTCGCACTTGGCGCGTTGGTCACGATTTTCGCGTACACACGGTTCGAGCTGGGTCACGGATATCTCGTGTGGATCGGATTCCCTCTGGGACTGTTCACTTCGGGAATTTTCGCCAGCATTGGCTCTTTCCTCTCCGAGCTGTTCCCAACTACCATCCGCGCCAACGCTCAGGGTTTCAGCTTCAATGTGGGCCGCGGTATCGGCTCCGTCTTTCCAATGCTTATCGGTTATGCATCCGCGAAGCTGTCTCTCGGTGGCGCTATCGGGGTATTTGCGGCGACCTCGTATGTGCTGCTATTTGCAGCCCTGCTGATCCTCCCGGAGACAGCAGGGCGAGAGCTGGAAGAATCGTAACCGCTGCATACGAATCCTGTTTGCATCAGGAGACGGCTTGTCTCGCAGACTTACTCATAAATCAGTAATGCAGGAGACAGACGGATGCCTGAAGAACGAACGCACGAGCCCGGGGCTTCGTCAATTTCTACAAGCTGTTCGTTAATCCTTGGCCCCAGCTTTTCGTCCCTTTTGCAAAGGGCGTCGCGCGACACCGGTGCGCTTGACGTGGCTTCAGACCAAGCCACCCAGATTGAGGTCAGGCGTGTAACCAGACAAGTGGTGCAGGGTCAATTTGCCTTGGACGCCCGCGACGTAATCCTTGACGACTGCTTTCTTATGCGCCGGCAATCCGTCGACAATGAGATGCGCCGCGTTCTTGCGCTTGAACATCAGTTTCTTGAGAAGCGCCACAAGCAGCTCGCCGGAAAGGCGTCCTTCGTACGTTGCAAACCAAAAGGTCCCCTTCGAGTTGACAGCGGACGCCACGCTTATGCTTTGCTGCTGGCTAGGGCGTTCGACAATCGGTGTTTCACCACCTTGCGCCTACGCCTTGCCATGCACCGAGTCGGCGCGAAAAGGCTCTGCTGTCTCTTTTAATGAGAGGCTTCGACGCGGTGGAGGGTATCCAGTTCACAATTTTACCTGCTAGAGCGTGTTAGGCACTTTGGATAATGGGCACGGCATGGACGAGCGTGAGCATGGCAAAAACGACGAAGTGAAGGCTCGCCAGAGTTTCAGGCAAGCGCTCATAGTCGCGAGCCGGCCGCCGCAAGCGGTTGGGTCATCCGGAACTGCGC
>SDBV01014180.1_pt1 | contig 10062 bp, 7 predicted proteins | sample 2277081 | NCBI WGS metagenome assembly SDBV01 (sample SAMN10402039, study PRJNA504765) | marine sediment metagenome | isolation source: marine sediment core GS10_PC15, 223 cmbsf | place: Arctic Ocean: Southern Knipovich Ridge | collected 2010 | reverse complement strand
CCGTTCAAAATTAAATTTATTTCTAAAATTCTATTCTATTTAACAAATATAAAAGAATATATATAATTATTGTGAGCTATATGAATTAATGATTTCTTTCCTCCGTTCTAATCCTATCTTGTTAGTCTATCTAAAAATTCGCTAACGATATGCGTCTGAAGTAGCACTCTAATTGATTTTAATTATAGATTTATGAATTTAAATAATCTTGAATATTTTGTTCATCAACCTTTAGGATTCTAGTGAGAAATTCTATATTATTCTCCTCGTCTAATACATTTACGATTCCTTTAATGAATCGTTCTCTTAAATAATTCGGCATTTTTTTGAAGATTTTTCTGATATTAGGAATATCAATGAATCGTTTGTATGCTCTAACATATTTTTGTTCTCTATTAATATCAAATGTTACATATATTATATCACTCGCTAAATCTAAATCATCAATACGACCTCTTGTCTCACCGGTACTAATTCTATACTCGAAAATCCAATCTGGTAACATTTTTATAGTCTCACTAACCCATTCTTTACATATACCATATCCTCTTTGAAAGTGGATTGACTTTTGATCCTTATGAAAAAATTGAAGCTGTTCCTTCTTTCGGTATTGGTATTTATATTTTTTTTTAAAATTTGCATAAAAAATTCCTGTGATTATTAAAATTAACAACATAACAATAACTAGAAAAATAATAAGAAAATTTGGGAAAGAAGGTGGAGGAGGTGGGGGTGGAGGTGAAGGAATTGGTGGGGGAGATGGTTGGTATTCAATTAAGGTGAAAGAATATGAAAATGTTACTGTATCTAGGTGCCGTCCTGGGCTAAAAACCAAAAAAAACTCACCTTCTGTCTCTATTAAAAATTCTGCTGAAACTATATTACTGTAAAAATTATTATCAATTGAAAATGGCTTATTGAGAGAGATCCATGCTTCGTAAGTAGTCTTATTTATAAACATCATCAAAAGTTCATCGAAAGGGAAATAACACTCAAATTCTATTATAACTTTGTCTCCCGTTTCATACTCATTGGATATTAAAAGGTCATCCCCTATCTCAAGTATAATACCATTTCCTACTAATCTATTTACATCTTCTTCAAAGTAAGGTATTGAGTTCGAGTCAAAATCTACTAAAAAATCAAGAGTAATTTTACTGGTACCATCACGGTTCGAAAGTATCAAAAAATAATTAATTGCTTCACGGGTTGTAAAATCGATTCTTTTGCTGTGAAAACGAAGATAATTAACAATGGAAGTAAAATTTTGGATATTCTGCTGCCATTTATTATAATTAGCAACATCAAGAAAGAAAAAATCAATAAATTGATTGGATCTTGCAGTTTCAATATAAATTGAAATATCTTGCTCAGAGTATTTAGGTGTTATTTCGTAGCTCTCATAATCTCCCGCTGAAATTGAAACAGAATCGGAAAGATCATAAATAGTACTGTTTCTTATCCGTAAATTCTCAGACGTACGTAAATCATTGATTTTTAGAATATACGGTAAGAATACAATGACTACTATAAGAATAATAATTATCAAAAAGATCTTGTTATTTTTCATTTTTAGCTTGGTCTTAATTTTAAAATCTTTCATATCCTCAAAAAAAACCTTAATTTCTCTAATTGATCTCTATTGTAATTTTTTAAGCTAGATATAAATATCACGATGTATATTTAAAAAAAAAAGATTTGAAATTTTGCAATCGTCATATACTTCTTTTTCTAATTTTTTTATTTTTTCATTCGGATAGAAAGGTAAATTCAGAGTCTGATTCCGTATCATTTCTTTAATTACATTAGAAAAACAGAGCACCAAAAGATTATTACCAAAATAATGATGATTGGATATGGTGGATTTGCGGTCGGGAGTATTATGTGGTTTACTATCGGCTATTTACTTATTACTGTTCCTTGGGCTCCCTTACAAGTTTTACCCCCAGTGTTAAGAGGTAGAATTTTTCTCCTACTTCAACCAACCTCATGTGGAATTGCCGTATATATAATGTATAGAATAGGTAAAAAAAAGAATGGCGAAATCACATTAAAGTTTTAAATGATTCAAAATAAAATTAAGTCCAATTGGTCCATCTAGAAAAATGTTTTTTTCATTAATAATTGGAAAGTTTGTATTTAAATCAGATGAAAAATCACCAACTGAGAAGCTATTTTCTAATTTAAGATAATCATAATCATTACCACTAATATCTCCAGAATCACCAATTTTTAAAATTGAACTTAAATTTCGAATATCATAAAGTTTTGATCCCTTTAGTAACGCTCTGTATTTTGAAATTTTTTTAGGTAAAATATCAAATGAATAATTTGTCGATACTAATTTCCATCTATTAAATTTTGATATAAAGGAAGAACATAAGTTATAATTACTTTTATTATCAAAACATACAAAACCACACAGGTTTTGTTTAAAGTTAATATGATTCTCCTTTAAAAATTGGAGTATTGTATCATATTCATTAAAAGTTTTAGCATTTAATTCAAATAATAAGGTTTTATCTCCTAAAATAATTCTTGCTCCATTATACTGAGCAATGAATATATACTTTTTGAAAGGAAATTTATCAAAAGGAAATTGAACTAAAATTGATTTTCCTCTCCCAGTTAATATAAATAAAGGAATTTTGTTTTTATTCAGAGAGATTAATTTTTCTAATATCTGAAGATCTACACAACTTGTCCTTTTTTTTATAGGTATTAAAGTTCCATCAAAATCCAATGCGATTCCATAAAACCTTTGCTTAAAGATTAAAATTAAAGATCGTTTAATTAATGAGATTATTTCTGAATATTTACCTTCAATCTTTTGTATTTTTGCTGAAATTATGTTTTTAATTACTTTTCTTCGAAATCTTTTCAAAGAAAAAGAATTAGAATTCAGTGTAATCATTAATAGAGCCCAGTCCAATTGTATAATCCCTTGGCTTCATTAGGGAAACCTGGTTTTGAAGGATCTTGATTGTAAAATTTACCTAGTTCATTAACAAATACTAACATCTGAATAAAAAGATCAATCATTCCAATAAAATCGTTAGATTGTGTTTTTATTTCAAAAACAGGTACAAAACTAGAAAATCTACTATAAAGAAAATTTGCTAAATCACTAGTTTCAGGAGTTTTAAAAATAATTACTAAACGATTATTGGGATTCTTATATAAGTTTATGTACCTTCCATGTGTATAATTTTTAAGGTCAGATCTCTCTATTGTACCTAAATTACACTCTATAATTTTAGATTCTAAATCTACTAACGTAGGCTTAGACCAATTAGTTCCTAAAGCAATTATGTGAAGTTTTTGTTCCATAGTTTTGTATTTATTTAATTTATGATTAAAATCTTTATGAATTTTCACGGTGTATCTCTTAACTAAATTTTCTAAATTCTTTTGAGATATAAATTTTGAGTATTCTTCTTTCCATTTATTTGAATATAAAAATTTCGTTAATATACTTATAGAAGATATCATTGAATATACTCCAACAAAACCGCGCTCTTTTTGAGGTGTTTTAACTGGCAGAATAAAACCATTTTTTAATTTACTTATTTTTTTAACAAGAAGAGAATTAGAACTTCCAGTTAGTAAAAATATTTTTTTACTTTTATTTTTAATAGCTTTTTTAAAACAACTCTTAATGTCAGGGTTAGTTCCACTATAAGAAATTATGCAAACTGGATAAGTTTCATTAATATTTAAAATGTATTCAAAAGGAGTATAAGCATAAACACAAAATCGCTCATTTGGAGGTTTAAAAAGTTGTTCAATTGCTTTTGCAACACTATAAGATGCACCTGAACCTATCACAATTAAATGGTGACCAACCTTTCCACTTTCAATAGAATAAAATTCTTTCTCGAAAAAATCCATAGAATATTTAAGAACAGAGGGTAAATTTAATAAATTACTCTCAAACACCCCTTTACCTCTTATTAATTCAACCTTTTTATTATCTAGAATACATAAAATTTCATTGTTTATCTCTTGGGATTTTTTACCATAATTTTCTATTAGATTAATTGATTTTTCAAACATTCCTTCTTCAATTTCAAAATTCTTAATAAGATATTCATACAAACTACTAAAATTTTTTTTACTATTGAGATAATCATAAATATAAGTCCTTGAGCCCAGAAACAAACATGCTTTTCTCGCATTCATAATACTTTTCTGAATTACATCAATAAATAATTCTTTATCAATGCTCTTTAGAGATATATGATTGTCATATAAATCAAAAATTTGTTTTATCAACATCGTCATAAAAGCATCCCCCGCACCGGCACTATCAATAACATTATTTATTTTTTGGACTTCAATTTCAATTTCTCCAAAATTAGTATGATATGTTTTTATTGGATTTTCGCCATCAGTTATAATCCAGATTAAAATATCTGGATTTATCTCATGAAATGTCTCAAATTGTAAACTCTTTTTTAATAAGTTAAAAATCTTTTTTGGAATTTGGATAACATCTGCTAAGTTTATCGCTTTTTTAACTAAATCTTCTTTTAAATATCTAGTAGAAATCGTCCCAAAATCAAAAATTAATAGAATATTCCTTTTTTTAGCTAATTCGGCGAATTCTAACAAGCTTTTTGAAAGTCTATCCATATAAAAAAATTTACATTCATCAATAGAATTTTCAAATTCTTTCAAGAAATATGATTTTCTAAATTGAACGGAGTTTGTTTGTTTTGTATTTGATATTGGAGAACTTGAACTAAATTTGTGATTCCAATGATTATTTGATTTCTCTATTAAATGATAATATTCTCTTGTCTCTGAATTTTCACTAATATAAATAAGATTATTATTTTTTGAGTAGGAATTAATATCTTTTAAGGCAATATTTAAAAGATTTGGTTTTCTATTGCCTACAGCTCCTATTAGTTTAACTGGAATATCAAATGATTTCAATGCGAAATATACATTAGCAGCAGAACCTCCTCCAATGGAACCTATATAATTCCAATTTTTTTCATTTTTTAAAAAAATATGATCTGCTGTTATTAATCCCGCAATAAAAATTACTTCTGAATTCATTCTAATTTTTAAAGAGGTGTTTTTTCTTATTAATAAATTATCACAGATTAACAATTTATTGTAAATACTTTTATATAATTAAATTTTTATAAAAATATCGAGACGAAAAGATTAATTAAATATTTATTTAAATTTTAGAAATCAGATTGTATTTATCAATATTCTTTTTTTAAATTGAGTGTTGCATATGGAAACAAGGTATGCTGAGGATACATATATTATTAAAAAAATAAATGAGCTCTTTGAGAATAAATTAGATGATGACTTCATTAGTGATTTAATTTTTTTAAATAATATTAAATTCAAATATTATGAGCAATTTGCTCCAGGTTTAAATTTTTTTGATTATCTATTCCTTTGGTTAAAAAATTTTGAAAAAGAAGATAGATTAGAAGCTTTAAATTTACTGAAATGCCTAATTTTTTTTTCTAGAGATGAAATGAAAATCCTCTCACACCAAATCTTTAGAGAGAAAATAAAAAAATACCTGTTAAAATTAATTATTAAGGAAAATGAAGAATTAAATATTTTCGACTACAATGGAGCTTATAAACATTATTTTGAGTATTTAAATGAATCATTATTTATAGCTTTAAGTGATGGAGCAATGATAGATTATTTTCGAAGACAAAATGTAAAAAATAATGAACAAATCGTTTCATATTATAAATTACATTTAGACGCTCAATTTGAAATAGCTTTTAAGAATTTTGAAGAAAGAAAAAAACCATATAGATTTTTTTTTCTCATTGAAGATTTTGTAGCTTCCGGGACTACTTTCTTAAGAGATAAAAACAATATTAAATTTTGGTTAAAAGAAGATAACATTAATGAATTAAATAAACATGATGATATTAATAACTTAAATAATAAACCTCCAAAGATACCTAATCTAAAAGGTCAATTAATAAGGTTTTTAAATTATTGGTCCCATTTAATAAATCTTAATCAAAACTACAAAATTATTTATTGCCCTTATGTAATGACTTCTTTTTCAAAAGATAGAATAAAAGCTATGCTAAAGTATTATGGTTCATTAAATTATATTCAAAACTTTGAAAAAATAAAAATTTTGCCTCAATTAATTATTCCGAACGAACTTCGAGTAATTAAGTCATGTTCAAGCTCAGGTTTAAGAAATATTGAACTCAAGGATGCTTTAAATATTGAAAATTTATGTAAAAAATATTATAATAAGATAGAGAAACATATAACTCGCTCTCATCTTCTAGGTGGTGGCTTACAATTTGGTTTTGGACAAAGAGGTTTATCTATAATTAGATATAATAATGTTCCAAACAATTCAATTTATTTAATATGGTTTTCTAAGGGATGGAATCCAATTTTCCCTAGATTTAAAAGACATAAGAACTAATGAAAATTTTAAAAGTGGTGCAAAGTAATGATATCTAGAAGAAATTTCGACGCCCCTCCAAACCCATTCCAAGTTGAGAGAAATGAACTTTTAAATAGAAGTATTATAAATTATATTGATTCCTTTTCAGTTGAACCTTACCGAATAGAAGAATTAACAACTATCTTTAAAGAAACGGATATTTTACTATTAGGTGCTCCCGGAGTGGGTAAGTCAAGTTTAATTAGATTGTTAGTATGGGATGTTTTAATAGAAATTAATGAAAATCATAGAAAAAAATTCGATTTTTTAAGAGAATTTTTATATATAAATGATAAAAAAAATAAAATACCTTTTTTCGGGTTTTACATTAATTTAAATGAAGATATTAACAAAGATTTTTATGGTACAAGACTAAAGAATGAAGAGTGGAAAAAATTATTTTTTTATTATTTTTCTTTATTTGTTATATCACAATTTATTTACAATTTACAACAATATGCTTCTAAAATTCAATTTAATGACATTTTTTTAAAAGAAATTAAATGGAAAAGTGAAGAAATACCACCATTTATCTCAAGAACGAAAAATCTAACTGAACTCAATCAAAAGATAAGATTAAAATTGATAGATATTCAGAATTTTTTGATATCTTTTGATTCTATTCAAGAAAAAAAAAAAAAATTAAGATTTTTTTCATCAGAATTCTTTTCAATTTCCATAGAAAATATAATTAATTCATTAGAGATTGGCTTTAATAGAATAGTTCTTATCTTAGATGACTTATCATGGCTTCCAAACCAATTGATTGAATTGATATTATCATTCTTTGGAAGAAGATATAAAAGTTTGGAAATAAAACTTTCAAGTAGGGATAAATCTTTCATTACTGATAAAATATCAAGCTTAGATCGGAGGGATTTAATACCTATTGACTTTGATTATCTTTTAATGAATTATAGGAAAAAACGATTTTACAATAGGATGGTAGAGGATATTATAAAAAGAAGGATGTCAAAAAAAGGATATTTTTTTGGAAATATTAATGAGGTGTTTCCTTCAATAAATCAAGATAAAGAAGCAGATTTTTATTCAAGTAAAATCAGTATTTTTGAGAATGATGATTTTTTTATTAATTGCTTTAAAAAATTGAGTAGATTAATGAAGATTGAAAATTTACTGGTTGATTTGGTAGATTTAAAAACAGAATTAAAGGAAAGTTTGATTATTGAAAAGATCGACAAACATAAGATGATGGATTTTATAGCTACAAAAACTCATATAAGAAACATAAAATATTTAATAAAAATATATGAAAAATTAAATGAAATAAAAAATCCAATAGAGAGAAAAATTCTTGAAATTTTAACTGCGAGAAAATTTAATGGAAATTTATCTGAAAGTTCTCTTATAAATATTTTTGATATTATGTGCAAAGAATTTGAAAACATAAAGAAAAATAGAAATTTAACAAAAATTAGTTTATATTTACTAGCTCAAGAAGCTAATCAATTAAAATTATATTCGGGATTAGGACATATAGTAAAAATTTCTTCGTTTGTTATAAAAGATCTTCTAGAATTGTTAGAAGTAATATTTAATAAATATATTACATGGCAGATGAAACAATATAGTTCTATTTTTGATAATCCAATAATTCCTTTTGAAATTCAAAATGAAGCTATTTATGAATATGCTAATAAGAAAATCAAAATTAATTTATTAAAAAGTACTAAATATGGTGTAGTTTTATATAAATTTTTTGAGGGTCTTAATGAATTTTTTAAAGATCAATTTGAAATTCAAGCATCTTATCAAAATGGAAGGAGTGGTTTCGCTTTAAGCACTTTAGAAGAATGTGTTAAATTAAAAAGATCAGAAATTTTCAGTGAAGCTTTAGCTAATTCATACATTATCTCAAAGGATATAAGTAAAGGATATGAAGAACATAAAAAGAAATCAGATTATGTCTTTTATTTACATCGTATTATATGTGTATTTTACGGTTGGCCTATAGCTTTAGGAGGATACAAATACACTAGATACGAAGATATAATGAAATTTTTACTTAAAGGAATGAGCCCTCCTAAAAAAAAAATAAAACAATCTCTTATGAATTTTATTAATAGTTCTGATGATATAGAAAATGTCTAGAATAGAAACTTTTGAAAAATGGTATTTTTTTGAAAAATGGGTTAAATTTCTAAAAAAGTTTGATTTTAAAAATTCATTATTCATTGGTAGTGCAGGTTTTGAAGATCGCTCATTATCCTCACTAAATTCATTAATAAACTGTAAATCCTTTAATATTAACTTAATTAGATTTTATTTCTTTTTTCTTGAATCACATAGTACAATAGAGCAGGAAATTATGGATGGATTAGGCATTAAGAAAGATGCAGATAAAATTGATGCAGAAACTCTTAAAATGGTTGAAAAATTAGAAATTTTGAAAAAAAAAAATAATCTAAATTTAAAAATTCATCATTTCCATAGAACGAATATTAATGAACAATTTATTGGTCACGAAGAAATCTATAATATTATTCAAGAAGATTTTTTAGGAGGATTTCCTAGTAATATTTTCTTCGATGTTTCCGCATTTCCACGGGCTATTTTTATGCCATTAATAAAAATTCTATATCAGGATAAACAAGTAGAAAATTTATTTATTATTTGGACAAATAAAGGGGGTTTGGAATATGAGGAGAATGTGAGCAATTATGATCAAATTGTAGATGTACCTTTATTTTCTGGTGTTGATGTTGAAAAAGAAGAAATGATATTTTGGTTACCAATTTTAAATTATAATACTAGTATAATTGATCTTGTGTTAAGTCAAAAACAATTCAAAACAAATTCTAGTCTGTATCCAATTATTACATTTCCCTCTCACTGGCCTCATGAGACAAATAATTTATTATTAGTGAATAAAAAATTTTTTATCAACAACACATTCCAAATTGATAAAGTATTATATCTTCCATATAATAATCCCTTTGAATTTTTCATAGGTATAATAGAATTTTATAAATCAAAGAAAAAAATATTAAATAATAATTTTACTCTAATTATATCTCCATTTGGGTCTAAGGCTCAATCTATTGGAGCATCATTAGCAGGGATTCTTTTGGAAAATGTTAGACTCACAATTTGTAGACCTGTTCAATACCACTACGATCTTAAAATTCCTCCAAAAGAAGAAGAAAGTATATCTTTTATTGCTTGGGTTAAAGGAACATTCGAGTAATTTGATAAATAGCTGAATTTTATACAAAGTCAATTTAACGACGTTATACAAAATACCATTGTTAAAGCTTTTAGCACAATTTTGAATTTAAAATTGCAGGTCGATAAAGTTCTTGGTGAAAAAGTTTGGAGTAACGACTTTATTAAATATCGAGGATTTAGCAGATAGACTTGGAAGAAAAAAGATGCTGGGCATTACGGTGGGTGGAATTGCATTGGCATCTTTAGGAATATTTATATCAGTAAACTATGTAATGTACATGTTTTTTGTATTCTGCTTGTACTTTTTCTTTTCATCAGATATCTGGTTGATATATATTAATGAAGAAGTAGAAGGGAACAGACGAGCATACTATTCTAACGTTGTCATGATGGTGGGTTTAGTAGGGGCT
>SDBV01014179.1_pt1 | contig 10062 bp, 10 predicted proteins | sample 2277081 | NCBI WGS metagenome assembly SDBV01 (sample SAMN10402039, study PRJNA504765) | marine sediment metagenome | isolation source: marine sediment core GS10_PC15, 223 cmbsf | place: Arctic Ocean: Southern Knipovich Ridge | collected 2010 | reverse complement strand
AGAGGGTTTTACAGGTTCGGATTAACCAGAATGTGCTGGGTTCTTGTACCTGTCATCTGTTTTTTGGGGCTATTATCTCCTTTTATTGGGGGCTATCTTGCAGTTAGCTTTGACAAGGTACTCCTGATTTTGGGATGTGTTTTTATTACAGCTCTGGTGACGGTGAATATGGGCGTTATTCAGGGGATGCAGTATTTCCGGAGCCTGTCGGTTATCGGTTCGGGCGTTTCTGTCCTTAAGTTCGCTTTTGCAGTGATCTTTGTGTGGATGGGTTGGGGAATTTACGGCGCTTTAGGAGGTTTGCTGGCAACTGGTTTGTCTATATGGGGATTTTCACAATGGATAATTTTATCGAGTTTACCTTCTGTGAACAAGCCGTTTCACATTACTTTTAAAAAAGTTTATAAATATATTGGAGGCCTTTTCCTAGCCAATGTCTTTTTTGCGGTAATGACCCAGGCAGATGTTATACTGGTTAAGCATTATTTCCAGGCACAAGAGGCTGGACTTTATGCGTCTGCGGCCATTATGGGCAAAGCTGTCATGTATTTGCCTGGCGCAATTGTTTTGGCTTTGTTCCCAATGGTAGCTGCAAATCATGCAACTGGTCAGTCTTCATCAAGTATGCTGATAAAGGCCGCTGGTATGACACTTGCCTTATCCGGAAGTGGAGCGCTTATCCTGCATTTCTTTCCGGAATTTATCATGGGAGTTCTTTTTGGATCACGGTATTTACCGGCTGCTTCCATCACGGCTATATTCGGGCTGGCCATGCTTCCAATGGCTCTGATTCTGGTCTTGATGAACTTTCTCCTGGCTCAGGGTAGAATCCGGTTTGTTGGCTTTATGGCAGTGGCAACAATCTTGGAAATAGGTGGCATTCATTTTTACAGGGACAACCTCCATAGCGTTTTGTATGTGATAATGACAGCAGCATGTGTGGCTCTGTTTCCAATGGCTTTTTCAGCATTCTGGCAATACCGAAAACAGAGATAGTATAGATAAAGTCAGTTTATCTCATCGCAGAGCGCAAAGGAAAATGCAAAACACATTTCATGCTCCGAGGCGAATGAGGTTCTGAAATACTATGGTCTTGCCATGTTGCCCATGGGCTTTTTAATGGTCCTCATGAACTACCTGATTGCCCGCGAGAAAAATCTTTTTTCTTACATCATGATTGTTGGCGCTCTCCTGGAAATCTTCGCCATCTTTCTGTTTCACGACTCGCTTATGCAAATTGTGTTCATCATACTGACGGCAGGCACGCTTTTACTGGTGACCGGGATTGCTATCCAATATGCCGCTACATTGCAGCCAAATAGAAAGGGACGGGAGAGCGCCAAACTCAATCATCCTGAATTATATCGAAGTTTTTGCTGATATGAATATTCTTTGGTTCACTTGGAGAGACCTGAAAAACCCCTTGGCCGGAGGGGCGGAACTCATCAATGAGGAAATAGCAAAAAGGCTTGTAATCAACGGTCACCATCTGACGTTCATCGTCAGTGGATTTGCAGGGGGTATGCCGGAGGAGGTACGAGACGGGTATAGGATTATCCGCGTTGGTAATCGGTATACGGTCTATTGGCATGCGTATCGTTATTATAAGCAAAATTTAACCGGATTGGCAGATCTGGTCATAGACGAGATGAATACGATCCCATTCTTTTGCAAATATTATGTAAAAGAACGGAATATCTTGTTCTCTTACCAATTGTGTAGGGAAATATGGTTTTATCAGATGCCGTTTCCGTTCAGCGTAATCGGATATTTACTGGAACCGATTTATCTGCGGCTCTTGAATGACAGGCAAGTTATTACGGAATCGGACAGCACGAAAAAAGATCTCTTGCGATACGGCTTTCAGGCAGAAAAAATAAGCATAATAACAGTGGGAATTAAAATCAAGCAATTAGATAACCTATCCTTATCTGACAAATTTCCATTGCCAACGTTGCTCTCCCTCGGGTCTATACGCGGGATGAAAAGGACCGCGGACCAGATCAAAGCCTTTGAGATTGCGAAACTGCAGATACCGGAATTACAGCTTAAGGTCGCGGGATCTGCCGGAGACGGATATGGCCGGAAAGTCGTCAGGATGATTAAAGAAAGCCCCTATGCCAAAGACATCCAATATCTCGGGCCCGTAAGGGATGACGTAAAAATGGATCTTATGCGAAAGAGTCATGCAATCATGGTCACATCGGTGAAGGAAGGATGGGGGCTTATCGTCACTGAAGCCAATTCCCAGGGAACTCCAGCAATAGTTTATGATGTTGACGGCCTGAGAGACAGCGTCAGGCACCTCGAGACGGGGATCATATGTAAAAGCAACAGTCCCGATGCCCTGGCGCAAGCGGTAGTCAAATTATTCAGCAATCACTCAGAGTATCAGCGACTTCGCACAAATGCCTGGCAGTGGAGCCGAGAACTGACATTTGAAAGATGCTATGAAGACTTTTCTGAAGGAATCGGCATTCGATGACGACACCGTTAGTATCCATTATTGTTCCCACATATAACTCCGGTGACTATCTGGAAAGATGCTTGCAGTCAGTTACAGGGCAAAGCTATCAAAATATCGAATTAATCGTTGTCGATAATAATTCACGCGATAATACGAGAGAAATCGCTCAAAAATATACCGATAAGGTCTTTAATTATGGACCAGAGAGAAGCGCGCAAAGAAATTTTGGGGTTAGTCAATCCGTCGGTAATTACATTCTTATCATTGACAGTGATATGGTTCTTTCTGAAAAAGTAATGGAGAGTTGCGTAGACAAAATTCAAGAAAATAAAGATACCAAGGGTATAATAATACCAGAAGAATCATTCGGCGAAGGATTTTGGGCACAGTGTAAAAAATTTGAAAGAAGTTATTATATCGGCGTGGAATGGATGGCGGCCGCGAGATTTTTTGAAAAAAAAGCTTTTCTGAAAGCCGGTGGATTTGATAAAAATATGGTCAGTGGGGAAGATTGGGACTTGTCACAAAGAATAGAAAAAGAAGGCAAAATAAACATGATAAATGATTTGATTTATCACGACGAGGGGAAAATAGAGCTTTTTAAAACAATTAAAAAAAAGTTCTATTACGCGGAAAATTTTACAAATTATGCCGGTAAAAACAAGGGTAATGTGAAATTCAAAAAGCAAACAGGAATTTTTAGCAGATATAAATTATTTTTTTTGCATCCGGAAAAACTTTTCAAGGATCCAATTTTATGGATAGGAATGTTTTTTATGAAAACTTGCGAATTTGGATTTGGTGGTGCCGGATATTTGATAAAAAAAATTAAAATTGAGAAACAATAGAAATATATTATGGAAAATAAAAATAATTTATCAATCTTAGTGTATATCTAAAGAAAACATGAACAATGCAAATAATACTTTCCTCAATATGCTATTGGTGTTAATAAAACCATTTACTAAAAAACCGATAGTAGCGTGGTTGCTGAATCAATTAAGAGTTATAAGATCAACTTTGTTTAAAGTCATACTAAAAATTAGGAACAGAACCTCCACTAACATATCCAAGGAGTTCTCTTTTCTTGAGAAGCGATATTCATATTTTATACACTCATATCACGATTCATGGATGAATGAACGTTGTGTTGAGATACCGGTATTTAAGTCGGTTATTGATACCCACATAAACCAAGGTCATAGCATTTTAGAAATTGGGTGCGTAATGAAACATTATGTAAATAATGCGTTTTGGATAATTGTAGATAAATATGAAACATATCCCGGTGTGATAAATGAAGATATCGTTTCTTATAGCAGTCAAAAAAAGTTTGATTTTATTTTTAGTATATCTACATTAGAACATGTGGGGTTTGATGAAGAGCCCAAAAATCCAAAAAAGATTCTTGTAGCCTTTGATCAAATAACAAAACAACTACTTTCCAGCAAAGGTATGTTTATGTATTCGATACCCTTGGGTTACAATGAGTTTTTGGATAATTGTGTCATGAATAAATTGATACCTTTTGATGACATTGTTGTTATGAAAAGGAATGGGTTAATGAAATGGGAGCAGGCGGCATTGGGAGAATATGTTAAAAATTCCTACAATTACGCTTTGGAATTTGCAAAGTACATTGGTATATTCACCTATCATAGTAAGTAATTGTTCAGGAGTTCGGCCCAAACAAATATGTTTAATAAATATTTAGAAAACTTATATAAATCTGCGGTTGATTTGAATAGTAAAAATATTTTTTCACTATATGATAAAAATCGTGAAGCTAGGTTTGTGGATCTTGGATGCGATGACGGAGTAATGACAAACAAGATCGCAGATATCATAGGTACAAAAAATGTCTTTGGGGTTGAAATTGTTGAAGAATCTATTCGTGAAGCTGTGAACAGAGGAATACAAGTAAAACACTTTGATTTAAACGGAAAGTTTGACTTCGAAGATGATTCTATGGATGTCATTAACGCCAATCAGGTGATAGAGCATATTCACAACAGTGATAATTTTTTAAGTGAAATGCATAGAATTCTTAAAAGTGGTGGTTACGCGATAATAAGTTCAGAAAATGGTAGTAGCTGGTGCAATATATTTGCCAGTATTATGGGTTGGCAAATTTTTTCTTTGACAATCTTTTCTGGGAAAAAACAGGTTATAGGCAATCCGTTTTCTTTAAATAAAAACGGTGGTGGATATATCAATTCATGGAGGCATGTCAGAATCTATAACATTCGAGGTTTAAAAGAATATATCGAGGCATTTGATTTCATTATCGAAGAGGTTCGTGGCGCAGGATATTTTCCCTTGCCAGGAATATTAGGGAACATTGACAAAACTCACAGTCACTTTATTACTTTTAAAATAAGGAAAAAATTAAAATTGGCGTTTTAATTGATAGACTCAATGTTGGTGGCGTTGAAAAAGTAGCCATTGGAGAAAGGAAACTATATTATAGGTATAAAAATGTACATAGAACAAAATAAAGAACAGAAAGTTACTTTGGCTTATGATCGGGATTATATGATTGAGCGTGACTATTTTCCTGATCATTTGCTTAATACTTTAGAGCATTTTTTTCGTGAAAATGGTGTAAAAAAGATACTAGAAGTAGGAGTTGGCTCTGGAAAATTGATGCAGGCCTTACGGAAAATGGGATTTGAAGTAGAGGGTATTGATATTTCTTCAGCTTCAGCTGAGTTGGCTGGTGCGCAAGTCGCTTCTGCAACAGATATTCCCTTTGCGAATGATAGTTTTGATTGTGTTTTAGGAATCAGTATTATTGAACACTTAACCCAAGAAGATGGGACTCGTTTTGTAAATGAGGCGAGGCGGGTTCTTAAAAATGGTGGCGTGCTTTTTTTAGTTACCCCTAATTTTTCTTCGCCACTTCGTTACATACAAGGGAAAAATTGGTTTGCATATTCTGATAAAACCCATATATTTTTTTATTCTCCAAAAACTCTAAAACAACTTCTTTGTACTGGAGGGTTTTACGAATCGAAATGTACTTTTAAAACAACCGCTTCATCATTAGAGTGGCCCCTGCCATCTTTCTTTCAAAAATTACCAGTTTTATTTAAACGACTGGTTAACTATATATTTATTAGTTCTCCTCTGGCATTCTATAGGAATAGCTTTTGGATAAGTGGTAAGAAAAGAATATGAAAATCGGTGTTTTAATTGATAGACTTAATGTTGGTGGCGTTGAAAAAATAGCCATTGAAGAAGTGCGCGCTTTTCGTGATATGGGAATTGATGCCGTCCTAGTTGTTTTATCAAGAAAGACTATTGTGGCGGGTGCTTTTAAAGATCTATTAGTTGGTATACCTATAGAGTATTTGGAAGATAGACTGATTGGTTTTTTGAAATTGTCTTTTAAAATACCATTTTTTACTTTTTTTTCTTTTTTCCACATATCGTACCCGTTTTTTTTACCGTGGGTTATAAAGAAAAAAGAGTATGATGTTCTTCTGAGTCACAATACATATACCTCGTTTACCGCCCTTACTATTTCTCGATGGAGGGCCATTCCTTACGCAATTTTTGTTTATGATCCCATAGAATACATTATAGAAAAGGCATATCCACAAGGACCGATTAAATGGGTATATGGAATTTTGCGTTTTGTTGCAAATACTTTGGATAAGCTGATAGTGAATCAGGCTAAGATTGTTTTTGTGAATGGCGACTCACATTACAATCATCTTAAGAAGATTATGTATGATGATTCGAAACTTGTTATTTTGTCGCTAGGCCACGATTTTTCTCAAAGAATACGCGATTCTCGCGGCGATTACATTTTAACAGTGACGGCCTGGAAACAAGGGAAGGAACTGGAGACGTTACTGGAAGTGTTAAAAGAAATAAAAAGCACGCGCCTCGTCGTCGCTGGAAAATGGCTCCATGATCAATATTGTGAGAAAATTGACAGGATGATAGTGGAATTGGAGTTATCAGAGAGAGTGGAGATAGTCGGCGAGATAGATGAAAAATATCTTAATCAGCTATACTCTGAAGCGAGGGTAACGGTGATTGCAAATAATGAACGTGGCTTTGGAATGCCTGCGCTTGAGGCTGCAGCTAATGGTTGTACTTTTATTATTCCAAATGAATGTGGTGTTACTCGGTATTTCGAAAATAAAATAGATGGTTTTTATTATAAACATGGAGATAAAGATTCACTCAAAAAATATACAACACAGCTTTTGAGTAATGAGAGACTTGCCTATGATATGGGTCAACATGCCTGGCAAAAAGTAAAAGAAAATTATAGTTGGAAACAGCATGTGGAAGTTATATTAAGGTATGTAAAAAATTATGAATAAATTTATTTTTATTATAAATGGTGGACCCATAAAGAGTCTTCAGACAAGTGGAGGAGAAGAACACTATTTATTACTTGCCTATTATTTAAGTATTAAAAAAAAGGATATTAGTATTTGTTGTCCTAAAGAATATCTTAATGCGAAACGTATAAAAACTAATCGTCTTTTTACTTATTATTCATTACCACTAGAGGAGGTAATGTATAGTTTTTTTCCTTTTTTGTTTTTTATATATTGTTATAGAATATTTGTTACTATAATTAAATTATATAATGTCAAATCTGATTTTATTATTGCCAGCTCTCACTTATTTCATGACATAATACCCACTTTCTTTATTGGTCGGAATTATAAGTTTATAACCTATGTGCACCATATAATTTCTGAACAAACAAGAAAAGGTTTTTCTTCTCTCATAACAAAATTTTTGGAAAAAATTTCTTTTTATGTTATGAAAAAAAGAAATTACCTCGTTTTTGTTGATTCTGAAAGAATTAAAGAAACCTTGATTAACAAGTACGGTTTTCAAGAAAAAAACATCTATATAACCAAAAATGGTGCAGACTTAGAATTTATAGAAAATATTAAAAGTCATCCCAAAAAGATTTACGATATTTGCTTTTGTGGAAGATTAATCAAAGCAAAAGGTGTTTTTGATTTGATTGAAATTGTAATAAAAATTAAAAAGTATTATCCAATAATCAAGTGCGCTATTATTGGCCAAGGACCAGAAAAAGATAATTTATTAAGAGAAATAAAAAATAATAATTTAGAAAATAATATTCATTTATTTGGTTTTGTCAGTGAAAGAGAAAAAATACGAATGTTAAAATCAAGTAAAACATTTGTGTTCCCATCTCACGAAGAGGGTTGGGGAATTGTTATAGGAGAAGCAATGGTCTGTGGTTTGCCTGTTATTGTCTATAAATTAAAAGATATTCTTGAAATATGGAAAGATAATGTAACTTGGATTGAATGTTTTGATTTAAATGAATTTTCAAATAAAATTATTAAATTGCTAGAAAACAATACAGAGAGAAAAATTTTTATTCAAAAAGGTCTAAAATTTGCTAAAACGTTAAATTGGAGTAGTATTATAAAAAACGAAATTGATAAAATAATTAAAAGCGACAATTGAGTTCTTTTTTCAGCAAAAGTATGAATTACAATAAAACTAGAGAGATATATTCAGATATTTATAAAATTCTTAATGACTTTTTATTAACAAATAAAGATTTAGAGAGTAATTATTATATTAATGGAGCAAAAAATATATTAACTAACAAGGTTAATATCTATATAGACTATACTAATTTTTTAGAAATTTATAGGTTTTTTTATCCTTTGTTAAAAAATGCTTTGAATATCTTGGATCTGGGGTGTGGTTTGGGGGATAAAGCTGTGGTTATGAAGCAAATATTTACCCTTTCTAAGATATATGGGGTAGAAACTAATACGAATGACGACTCTTATCATAAAGAAAATCTACCCTATAAAATATTTGAAAGAATTTATCCTACAATGTCCGATAATTTTAATATAAACTTAAGCCTTTATGATGGTTATAATTTAGATTTTTCAAATAATACTTTTGATATAGCATTTTTATACGCTATTATTGAACATATTTTACCTAGTAACCGTAAAAATTTTATTAATGCCATTTCCCAAAAGGTTAAAAGAGGCGGGTATGTAGTAATAACAAGATGCCCAAGGTATTATTCTTTAACCGAGTTTATAGCCAGAAAATTTAAATTAGGTGCTCATCAATGGGTTTTAAAGAAACAAGAATTATTGAGTCTATTCGATGAAGACTTATTTGATATAATGGTTTTTAAAAAATTATCAAATATTCCCGCTAACCCTGCTAAAATTATGAACAAGATATCATTTTTATTAATTTATCTAGATAGATTTTTTAACTTTATTAAATGGCCATTTTCTTCGGACTATTTTTTAATTGTAAGAAAGAAATAATTTTCATATGAATAACAATTTTAACGAAAAAAGATATTCAGGGGAAATGCCAACGGATGGTGCGGACAAAACACGAATAGGTTTTATTTTGAAAAATATTCCAGACAATAACTTAAAAGTTTTAGATTTAGGCTGTTGGGATGGTTCTTACACAATAAGATACAAGAAAAAAACAAACACAATCTATGGCATAGAATCCTCAATTACATCAGAAAGGAAAGCTAAAGAAAAAGGAATTATCACAGAAAATGGTAATTTTATGGAAAATGATTTTTTTGAAGGAATTAAATTTGATATTGTGGTAGCAGGGGAAATCATAGAACATGTTTTTGATACAGATTTGTTTTTACAAAAAATACATAAAATGTTAAAGCCCCACAGTAAATTGATTCTCACTACACCTAATGTAGCCAGTTTACCTAGGAGGCTACTTTTATTACTAGGTAAAAATCCCTTAATGGATAATAGGATTACAAATATTTCCGCTGGGCATATTAGATATTTTACATTCAAGGGTATTTATGAAATTCTGAAAGATAATGGGTTCGAAATTATAAAATCTCAATCGGATATTCTTAATTTTAATAATAAGGGAACAATGTATTCAACGTTAATCCCTAAGTTATATAAAAAATTTGGTAAGACTATTTTAATATTAGCAAAAAAAAGTCCAAAAGAAAAAAATGAAGAAATGGAGTGAACCCCATCAACTGCACAGGATGTGATAGAGTATTAGACAGGATCAATACCCCCGAGGGGTAGAAAGGATCATGTCATGAAATATAGGAAGTTCACTCAGGAGTTTAAAAGATCAATTGTTGAGCAATTACTCAGTGAGACAGTTGGGCCAACGGAACTTTGCAGACGTTATAACATTTCTTCCGGTTTGCTTCATAGCTGGAAGAAACAATACGCTGAGGGTAAACTGAATGCTGAGCCTTCCAGAGAAGCTGAACTAGCTGCCAGAGTTCAAGAGCTGGAGCGTCTGCTCGGCAAAGTAACCCTTGAGAATGAGTTTTTAAAAAAAGCCGTCAGGAACAGCCTGAAACAAGCCGAGAGAAAAGGGAGTTCATTGCCGAGAATCGCACCCTTGTCCAGAGCATTCAAAGGGGGTGCGAACTCATGAAACTGCCACTAAGAAGCTATTACCATAAAGGAGGAAATTTAATAAGTCGGCCAAGTTTTGCATGTCAGGGGCAGGCGATGGAATTTAGGACAACAGAGCAGTGGAGTGTAAGCGAAGAGGCAAAAAAGGGGGTTGAACGTCCTCCGAGACGT
>SDBV01014178.1_pt1 | contig 10062 bp, 10 predicted proteins | sample 2277081 | NCBI WGS metagenome assembly SDBV01 (sample SAMN10402039, study PRJNA504765) | marine sediment metagenome | isolation source: marine sediment core GS10_PC15, 223 cmbsf | place: Arctic Ocean: Southern Knipovich Ridge | collected 2010 | reverse complement strand
GGTACATCAAATTCGATTTCACTTTGGATTACGTTGACATAGGTTCCGTTATTTGAACCTATAAAATCAGTACAAACAGGTACAATGTCATTATCAAATCTAAACATAGATACCCCGTTTGCTATTCCGGTTTCGTCTTTTACAGGTAATGTTGCTATATTTAATATCTGTGGCTGTGTTAACGCCCTGTTAATAAACAATACTTCATCCATATTTCCGTTAAATAAATCCATATTTCCACCACCATCTTGATTCTGTGCTCCAAGCCTGCCATTATCTAAGTTTCCTGCATCGTTAAACCAAGCCCCTTTATTCGTGGTTATACCAAATTCTTGCGTTGGCTTTGCTCCATTTATGTAAAGAATAAGTTCTACCCCATCTTGAACTATTGCAAGATGAGACCAAGTATTATTAGAAAATGCTTGAGCTGTAGTTAATAAAGTGAGTTGTGTTGTTCCTGCAATTCTTATGCTTGAAAACATGCGCCCATCTGTCAAAATTCCAACCCTAATAATCGAATCATCACTTGTATCTCCAAACGAGATAAAATATTCAGCTCCAATAGGTGTAGCATCAACAGGCTTAACCCAACAGCCCCATGTTCCAACAGTTGTGGCTGCAAGAGCTGCCTGAACAGCATCTATATTAATATATTCATTGCCTCCTGCTAAAAATACGGATTGGCGGTTTGTAAAACCTCTTACAGAATCCTTAACCGCCCGTTCTAAGCCTTTATTTAATTGATAGTATCCCATTTTAATTAGCTATCCATGTTGCGCCATCTGTGGCTATTGAGGCATCTATAAATACAGCCGCAATGTCATCAATAGGAATAAATACCTGTTCTCCGGCTGCAAGTTCATATCCATCAGCAGAAGATACGGTAGATTTGCCAACATAAATAATCCCGGTGTTGCTTGCCTCTGCCTTTACAGTAACACCAATAACTAGCGCACTGGTAGTTCCAAGTGCTAATTGTGTTCCGGGTGTCGCGACAACCTTTTTTCCGTTCTTTACAGCCGCAGGTACTGATACCGAAGTAACATCGACATCACCAATATCTACCCCACTATTTGCTCCCAGTTTGCCAATTACGGCACTTCCTGCGGTTATTACTACGCTCGAAATGCTGCTTGCTACTGTTCCCGCCAACGTTTCTACTGCGGTCATTATTCTCGATAATACTACCATGATTTCTAGTTTTAAAGTGTTATTATTCTATATGTTATAAATATTTTAAGATCAAAGTTTCCGTTTAGAGCCTCTCCGGTATTGACACTTACAGTTAGTGCTTTGTTGTCTACAAGCTGAGTAGTTGCAGTGCCGCCACGGGTTTCTATTACTATGCCTCTCGATATACGTGCTACCGTTGAAATAAGTACCTGCTTGTTTTGGGCTTGTTCGGAAGCTGCCGTATCTGTTATTAATACTAAGGTTATATTGGTGTCATAAGCTGTAAATCCTGCCGTAGTAACTGCCTGAGCAGTCCAGCTAATAACTTCAATAGCTTTCCCGCTTCCGGGCGCTGCCACCAACTCAATAGGAGAACCATTCAAAGTAACAACATCCCTTGACTCAATTAATTTAGTTGCTTCCTGTACGCTTCTTTGCTCATTCCATACCAAAGTGCTTGCTATATTTGTAAATACCCAATCACTATTAGAGGTTTTATTGTAGATCCTCACACCTTCAACCGGGGTAATACTAAACCACGTATCGGCACTTGTGTCATATCTGAGCCAGTCATTATCCGTTGCACCATCCCACCCGCTATCAATAGCGGAACTATCCATTATTACATATATGTCTCCATGTACCTCAGTGGGCGGAGCAACATCACCGTCAACAAAATTAAGTGCCGGGGGTAAAAGATAGCGACTTTCCCAAACCACTGATCCCTGTTCGCCCTTAACCAGCATGTCGTTTTTAGATGCTATACTAAAGTCTTTAGGTACGTGTATCTGATCGTTTTCTGCGTTTGGATGTAAAGTTTTTGCGCCCATTTAATTAAAATGAATTATACATCTTGCTAATCCCGAACCTGTTCTTGTTTCTAAGCAATGTCCTATTTCTTGAAAATGTGTTGCTACAGCACCTCCTACATTCCATACATCAGCACTGCCTGCCGTGGATGATGATATAATTCTGTCATGTCTTGCACTTCCACCTCCATCCATTAACACATCTGCTATACCTGAAATAACAACCCATGCTTCATCACCATCTGCTATTCCCGCTTCATAAATAATAGCAATTACAGCATCAGAGTTTGCATCGCATGTTCTGAATGCATCGTCAATAGCTGTTGCTGAATAGATTTCAATTAACTGCCCTTGAACAGTATTCCCGCCTGTCTTATTAGTTAATTTAATGGCAAAACCACCAATAGTTGTATGCCCCGATTTAGCTTTTACGTCTAAAGGAAGTGTAGGAATAGTGCCTATGCCTATTTTTTCGTTTTTGATCTGAACAAAATTATTCAGGCTACCAATAAAAAGTTCTCTGCTTAAATATAAATCCTTAAATCGTTTAGCAAGCGATCCTAAAATAACAAACGCATCTGATCCCGCCCTGAAAATATCACTGATAAGACTTACATTTTCCTTTGCTTTTACCCTTATGCTGAGCCTGCCTCCCGTAATCCCAACAGGTGAAAACTTTACGCTTATTTTAGATAAGCCTAAATCTACGTTACCGATTAAATGATTTTTATCAGCAACATCTACGGTAACAGTTTCAAGTGAGTTAAAGAGTTTATTGTCATCGGTTTCCCTGACAAGCAATTCACCGTCAAGTACCCCTGTTACGTTTGACCATATAAGCTCGAGGCTATAATTAACGTAGCCGCTTATATCATCAGATACCCAGTTATTTGCGCCACCTGACAGGTCGTAACCCTTTAATATGTATCTATCTAAACTCATTGCAATCGTGATGGTGGTCGTTATGACCATGATGGTGTCCGTGATTATGTCCGTGAGGATTTGTACCGTATAATATAAATCCTGTTTTATTTTGGTGCGTGTCTTTACATGGATTATAATCTGCAAAAGCACTTGTATCGCTCTCTCTAATGTCTATAATGTATTTTCTTAAGTCGTTTTTCCATCTCTCTGCTCTTGCTTCTGTTGCATTTCTTAACCTCGCATAATCATCAACGGTGCTTTGTTGGGCGAACTCTGTTGCATTAATCATAATACCCTGTGGGGTTATGTTGTTCCTTATATAAGGTAACGCATCAAAAAGCACAAACCAACTTAACATTTGTATTATAAAGTTGTCATATAGTAGTTGGTTCTCCGCACTGAAACTTCCGGCTGCCTTTTCAGCTAAAAGAGTTTCGTAAAATGTTTCACCAATAGCATCTTCAAGATACTGCCTTTGAGCAGGTAGAATATACTTGGTCAAACGGGCAACGTCAAAAGAAGCATCAGGAATACACTCTGTTACTACTTGAGCTGTCGTTATAAGTTCGGTGTTAAATGCCATTATTCGCTCGTTATGTTTACATTACCGCCTTTAATCAGGTTTTCACCTATATCTTTGTCAGGGTGCGGATCTTTGCCCGTTACTTCTCTCTGTTCGTCAATAGTCCATATCTTTTGAATATCTACTTTATCTATCATACTAACAGGAACTAAAGGTTTAATATCTAAGGTAATACCCTCAAAAAGTTCCGTTTCTTCCAGTAGCTTATTAAATTGTCTCAGTACTGGCTCCCTGTAATCAGGTATTACGGTATTTTTAACCAACTCATAAGCCGTTCTTATCTCTGAGTTATTACTTAACTTACCGGCTGTCTGCATTAATAATGCAGGATGCCACCTGTGAGCTTCTACTATGCTATCTTTAGCTAGTTTTTTAAGTGTTTCAAATTCTCCGGTTTGCGCGCTTCCAAATTCATGTACTTCTGCCTTTTGTCCGTTTGCCTCAAGTAATTGAACAAGCATTTTCCTGCCATTACCCTCACCTGTAAAGGTGTTTTTTAATCCATTTACATATTCTAAAGGTGTTTTTCCTTCAGGCGGATCACCGAACAGTTGAATTATTGCAGATGGAAAAAATCCATTTTCTAACTTGTCTAAATTAAAAGTGCTTACCTTGTATTCTATGTCAGCATCCTTTAAAGCGGCTGCGTGGTCTACAATCCCATAAGTACTATACTCAGCTTCATAATTCTTAATATGAGTTAATGACTTTGCCCCCTTACCAAGATCAATCTCTTTTATAGGGAACTCATCATTACGTGGGAATACCGGGTCAACCCTTATATCCCGCCAAAATGAACTAATATATGCCTTGTCTGTAAACGCGCCTTTCCCGACCCTTACCGTTGTGGCGTCTCTATGAAATGGGTTTATCCTATTTCTGGTTTTTACTTTCTCAAGATAAGCGTTTCCGAAATCAATAAAATCACCTTGTACTTTTTTATAGACGTCAAATAAAGTTTCATTCTTACTGTTTACATTATCGACATATTTTTGCTGTTTAGAACTTAGCTTAATAATCTCGTCATCTTTTTTGTAAACAAAGCCGTTGCCTTTAGTGAATACCAGTTTAGATTTTAATACAGCGGCATGGGTTGGGCTTCTTAATTTACGCTTCGCAAGGTCATTGATATAAGTATTACTACTACCTATAAAAAAGAACTCCCAACGCTGTCGCTGACCTTGTGGGTCTACGTTCTCTCTCGTTGGTTGCGGTGGCGTTATATGAACACTTGCAAGTATTCTACCCTTCTTTAATGATTTCTTTTGAGCCGTTTTCATATAGCTTTTTCAATGTCGTTTGATTAGCAGTTGCCAATATGTACCTGCCATCGCTGTCAGTGGTTACGCATCTAACAAATTTATCAATGACTTTATAAACTGTTTTCTTTTTTTGTAGTTTCATAATGTAAAAAAAGGAACGAAGGTTGTCCCTCGTTCCTTCGATATATTAAATTAATTAATAGTTACGATCCAAAGCTCACACTTCCATCTGAATTGGTGTCGATGCTGCCTACGAACTCCCGTACAATCTCAGCGTGTTTTGCAACCAACTGAATAGTGAACTCATTTGCTCCTGCCAGTTCTCCCTCAATTACACCGCTTACATTTGGTTTTGCGGCTGCCTCTCCGAGTATAATATCGTCCCATCCAATTACATATCCGATCTTGTCAGAGCTTACCTTATTAGTTCCTTCGATTATTGCAACAACTTTTCTTGAGTCAATAAGTTCCTGCATTCTTTTCCCAACAGTCTTGTCTATTCCTTTTACTTTAAACTCTACTGTATTTGTAAAGGTAGCAGTCCCGCTTTCGTTCTCGCCTTCCATATTGAGGGATTTGCTTTCAAATTCTCCCTCGTATTGAAACCAGACTTTTGCAGTAGTTGATAGTGTTACAGCCGTAAAGTCCTGCAATGAACCCGCAGTGAAGCTGGTTATGTCACATTTTTCAATCAGGAAAATACGAGCTAATGCAGCGCGATCCTGCTTATCACAAAGTAGAGTTGAATCAGTTGTAAGTCCCATATTATTTTCCTATTGACATAAGCTCAGGATGCAGAATTTGCGCTCCCAATTTGAGCTTAGCGATTGTTTTTAAAGTTTCCGTTTCCTCCGAATGAAACATCTTAAGGTTTGCATCCGGGTCTGAAATGTCCGAACCAACTATAAGGTTCTCAGGAGTTGTGTACACGATCAGATTGTTACCTATTGGTGTTTTCTGTGGGTTGTCGCTGTCTGAAAGCTGCGTGTCCCAACCTAAAACTTCGACCAGTAGTTGACCCCTGAATTTAACTATCTCTGTCCCATCTTCAAGAGTTGTTTGTCCCTTCTCATTTTGGGTATCTTCGAGAGTAGTTAGGTAATTATCCATAATGGTTGCCGTAACAAACCATCTTTTATCTTTTTTAGGTACAGACCTCAGTGTCTTACTTTGACCTTCCCAAAGCAACCTAAACGCTGTGATTGACCCGTCTGAAACTAAAGTATCATTATCTGATGCTGTTTCGATTGAGCCGTTAGCACTCATATCAAGCACCTGACCGAGATCACCGGATGAAGAAAGGGCAAGTTCTAACCAACCATCAAACGGGCCGTAATCTGCTTGCGCTCCATCCTGACCAAACCAACACATACGGGCAATATCTACCCTTATAGCCTCAAGGGTTTTCCTTCGTATGATAGTTTCAACCACCGTACCTCTGAGGTCGTCAATATCTGTTCCTGTTCTCAGCGATTCTGCGAAAATAGTGTCATCCCATGCGTCCTCACATTGCTGCAAATTCACTTTGACCTTTTCGGTTGAAATAGTCCTGTCGGATATTGTAAGGTTTCCGCTTGCCGAAAATCCACAACTTGAATATTCTTTCAAGATTTTCTGTAATGTTCCGGGAATATAAAGGTTCTTCTTATCCCTTACGTTCATTACGTTATAATTCGAAAAAACGTCATCGCTACCCTCTTGAGGCTGCCAAAATATCTCAGTAATTAGTTCTTTCCCTGCGTACGTGTGGGTGAATGATGTTTGTACTGCATTTGCCATAATTATTGGTATTATAAAATTATAAGTTCAGTTTTTTCCTCATTCTCGTAATTATCCCTTTGCCAAATTCCGCTTCATCTTCTAGCTTTTGGGCTTCCGGGTCAATATCGTTTCCGTTTTTTGTGTCGGTTTGTGTACCGCTTAACCTTTCGATATCGGCTTCTTTTTCTTCTATGTCTTTTTCAAGAGCAGTTATTTTTTCTTTCATGGTAGTTTCGCTTGCTGTAAGGATTTCATTTTCTCCTGTTAATGTTTCATTGGCAGTATTGAACTCTTCCAGTTTTGTTTCAAACTCTTTTAATTTGTTCTGGATATTTTCATTATCCAAAATTTTAACTTCAACGGTTGTCTTTTCTGGGTCTTCCGGTTTAGAAGTTTTCAATGCTTTTATTTCATTGATTATGCCGTCTTTCAGTTCTGTAAACAGCGTGGTAATTGCAGTTAAGTCCATTTTATTTTTGGGTTTTTGACGTTCTTTATATTGATTGTATTTATTCATAAATCCCTCCATTACTTCGGGTCGCTTTTCTGCTATTTCCCATACTTCCGGGTGCGAATCAAGAAACATTGTTACCTGAGAAGCAAGATCATCATGCGAAAAAGTTTCAAAAAGTCCTTCGTTTGCAGCAGGTTCATCTACTAAATCCGTTGCAAGTAACTGGGAAACCCTTGCGAATCCTTGCTCGATTTCGTTTCCTTCTGTGTCTTTTTCGCCTGTTTTTTTAAATTCCGTGCTGTCGGGGACAAAAACAATAGATGCTCCGAACATATCGGGGTTCTCAGATGCCATTGAGAAGACGTAATCGTAGAGGTTTCCATTTGGTGAATTTTTAGCTGAATTATCAATAAATAAATCTGCTTTTGCCTGATCTCCTGATTTTCTGAAATTTTTAAACCTTCCTAAATATGTACCTAAAGCAGTTGAACTCATATTTGGATGACCAAACCTTGCCTTTACTCCTGCTCCAAACTGTTTGCCCTCTGTAACTATTTGAGATAAGAATTTACTGTCAGCCCAAACTCCGTGTCCTTTAATCTCACCTAAAGTTGCTATCGAAACACCTTTAATAAATCCTTTCTCGGAATTTATTTCCTCAAAACTTGTATTGTATATCGGGGGCGTATTAAAATGCCTCATTGGTAGAAATTTTTACAAAGAAATAATAACCGTTTTTGGTATTACGGTATTTCTATTACCAATAATGAAACATCAAAGGATAAGGGATTAACGGTAAGGTTTTGATTTGTTGATTATCTTTATTACTTTTGGGTCGGAAACGCTTCCTCTGAAAAATGAAAGGATTTTGTTACTGCAAAATACTGGGAATTTGAAAGAGGAATAAAAGAAAAATATGATTGTAATAAGAAAAGAGGAAATAACAAAGGGTGAGGATTGATCAAACCCTCTAAAGGAAGGGGGCTTACGTATGGTAGCGGTTCCCCTCCCAACCCTTTGCGTTACAAATATAACCTTTTTTTGCCAACTGCCAACTGCCAACCGATATCACCGATCACCGATTACCCAATACCAACATACCTTTGTTTGAGCGGCTATTTAACATAACATTTCATTATAGGATTCTCTTACCTGATAGTTCTATAATGCATATTATGTTGACATAGCTTTGAGCGTATGAAGTCCGGTAATTGTTACTCCTCAACAATTATTTTTTGAGAAAAAAAAAGGACTGAATAGCGAAGCGCGGGCTTGTTATCAAACCGCTAGTTTGGTTTTGGTATAGCGTATTTGTAATCTTATATTCAAAACCTGAAACGCCATTACATTTGATGTTTGAATTGTCCTGAATATAAAAATATGTGCATTTCTGCTTCGTAGATCATTTTAAATTGAGTAGCGCACTTTTGGGTTGTTTCGTTGCCTTTAAACGAGATCGTGTAATTGCCGGGCTTCATGCCTCTGAAGAATCCGTGTCCGTTAATTATCTCTGCTTCGCTGCTCACTCTTTTTGGTTCTAACTTTTTGGTATTGTAGGTTATTTGAACAGTTGCAGTGATAACCCTGTTAGAATCTTGATCCCAAATAAATACTTTAACGAACCCATCGCCACCTTTTCCGGCACAGCTCGTAAACATAAATATAGCGATTGCAAATAATAAGTTTTTCATAATTTAAAGTTTTATATAGTTTGTGATAATCTTTTTTATTTAGAAAGTGAATCTTTAATGTATTATATATCAGTAGTCAAAACCTATATGCCATTGAAACACCATTGCCTTTTAATCCAAATGAAATAGCATTATTGTTTAATTGTTCACCCGCTCTGCCTATATGCGACCAGCTTTCGATCATAAATATAAATCCTGCAAACCCAATCAGGCCGCCTATAATTGAAACAGCCTGTTGTTCTGTTGAACTTAATTGTGTGGACAACAGCACGATAGCACCACCGGCAATTTGTGTTTTTAAACCAATGTACCACCGTTTTCTTGCAAGTATTAATTCATCACCTACTGATATGAATTTTAATTGTTTGTTATTTGCCGCTTCTCTTTTATGATCTAACATTTGCTTTTTAGGAACTTTCTTTATTGTTTTTGCTGAATCGGAAAGGACATAAAAATAAATGTTCAAATAATCTTCTTTGGTTATTTTTACATCATAAGTCGTACTATCCAAAAAAGTAACATTGTCTTGCCCGTTTACCATAATAGGAAACAGGAGAAATAATAATATTTTTTTCATAACTATAAAAGTTGTAACTACCAGCCCCGAATAGTAGTTATATAATAAAAAAAGCGCGGAGCTGTAACCACACGATCTGTAAGGTACTCCAATACCCATAGCCCGACAGGAACAGTCCACGCTTTCCTTGTATACGGGCTATATTTAAAAATTTGGAGTTTTTACAGAGCCAGATTAACGCTTTTTCTTACTTATGTAAGATTATGTCAATGAACGATAGGGGCAAAGTTAATCAATTATTATATCTATAGAATAGCGAGAGTACTTTGGTAGGTATTTATACCTATAATTTTATATACTTATTAACAATTATGGATTTGATTATATTTGTCGGATGGAGATATGCAGCCTTTTTTTTATTCCTGTTGGATTGCTTCTTGATATATTGGGTATTGTCTTGTTATTTGTATATGGTTTGCCATCAAAAATTGAACATTTGTATTCTGATATGGCAGTAGAAATAAATGATAATGAAAAACAGCGAATAATCAAAAAGAATAAGCGCATATCCTTTTTATCTCATTTTGGATTAGTGGCACTTATTTTGGGGTTTTGTCTTCAATTTGCTGGTTATCTTTGTCAGGTAATGTATATTCCTTCATGCGGTTGCGGATGTCAATAGAAGCAAATATAACAACCGCAAAAGCTCATAACGTCTTTGCACCACAAATCTGATCCAATGGGACCTATTTGCTTCATTAAAGAAGCTCACCGAACCGCCAAGCTCAACAAACTCTAACAGAGTTTTTACTCCTTGTGAGAATAACTTCTCTGGCAACCCAGCACCTAACATTCTACTTACAAACGCTAACCTTCCTACCCTATATG
>SDBV01014177.1_pt1 | contig 10063 bp, 8 predicted proteins | sample 2277081 | NCBI WGS metagenome assembly SDBV01 (sample SAMN10402039, study PRJNA504765) | marine sediment metagenome | isolation source: marine sediment core GS10_PC15, 223 cmbsf | place: Arctic Ocean: Southern Knipovich Ridge | collected 2010 | reverse complement strand
TTTAGGAAATGTCCGCCTGATGAACTCTGAGCCCTCAGTTGAGTAAAGAACTCAAAAGCGGATGCGAGTGATTGGACTGACTTTGCCTTACCGGTCGCCTGAATGTAGGCAACTTCTGAAGCCAGCTCTGCAATTACAGTCGAGTCAGCCGACTTGATAAGCTCTGCTGCTGTAGCTGGGTCCAGGCTCATCAACAGTGTGGCCGCTTTTTGTGTACCCGTCAGTGCCACTTATTTATGCTCCCTTATCTGATTCAGCCCAACTGAGGAACAGTCGTTTGACTTCTTCAGGATTTTCCTGTAGTGCGTTGGAGATTTGGCTTCGCAGCGCTTCGGCATTTATGGCATCGGCCTCGGTAGGAAGAAGGTTATCTCCTGCTGCATCTCCAGAAGAATTAGTCGCCCCTGAAGAAGTTGCCAGGGCCAATTGACCCTCCGCAGAAATTTGTGATTGGGTCTTTGGCGGGGCTGCGAAAACCTTCAATGCAAGCAGGGCTCCGATTACCAGAACGCCAAGTGATGACCGCTTGGCCAGTTCCAGCAGGAAATCAGTCGAGAACATGCCCGCCTGTTCGGCAGTGCCGGCAGATAAAATTGCAGGTTGGTGGAAGGATGTTGATTTAACAACAATATCCGCGGGGTCGGCGTTTATCGATTTGGCGACGAGTTCGCCGATTTCCTCGATTGTAAGTCTCGCCACAGGCTCGGGCTGGGTCTGGTCGGCTTCGGCGCCCTCGGCCGGTTTAGGTATTGCCGGTTGGCTCAGGTCCACCAGAACAGAAGCGCTAATCGAACTGATCTTGCCAGGCATCTCGATGACACGTTTGATAGTTTTGGCCGGAGGAACATATTCGAATTCGTTTTTAGTAGTTTTTCCGGGGGGCGTTGGTTCTGCGCCTTCAACTGAAGGCTGAGGGGTTGTCTCTGTCGTCATTATTTCTTTGGAAGCGATTTGCGTGTCGGATGTGTATGTTTCAACCGTTTCTTCCTGGCTGGACATATCGACGTCAACGCTTACCTGAACATCAGCCCTGTTGGGCCCTAGCATGGCGGTTAGCATTCCCTCGGCCTTGTCTTTAAGGTACATCTCCACTTGCATCTGATAGTCAAGAGTGGAAGATGCATGTGTGCCCATTCCGGAATCATTCTCGCCCGACAGCAGATTCCCACTCGAATCGACAACAACTACATCCTTCGAGGCAAGACCATCGACACCGCCTGCGACGAGGTGGACTATTGCGGCAACACTGTTGGGGGTGAGCCTGTGGCCGCCTTGTAAGGAAATTACTACCGTTGCCGTGGCGTGTTTTTCTTTGCCGAACAGTGTCGCTTCCGGCTTGGCGATGTGAACCCGGGCCGAGCCCACCCCGTCGAGGATTTGGATCGATCGGGCCAGTTCGCCTTCGATCGCGCGGTTGAAGTTGATTCGCTGATCCATAGGACTCTGGCCAAGAGGTTTGTCATCCAGAATACGGTACCCGACCTGATCACCGCCGGTTGGCATGCCCAGTTGGGCCATGGTAAGCCTTAGCTGATAAATCTGATCCGAGGGTGCATAGACGCTGGTTCCGCCGTTTTTCAATTCGTAAGGAAGTCCTGCATCTCTGATTTTTTCAACGACTTTTGCAGCCTCTTCGGGTGGTAGTTGGCTGAAAAGCAGCGATAGGTCAGGCTGGCTGGCCCAGCCGAGAAGTACAGCAGCTGCGATCCCGCATGCCAGCACCGCCCCCAGCAGTACTACTCGCTGGGAAGTACTGGCTTGCAGCCATAAATTGCGAAGTGTTTCAAGCATTTGCGTCTCTATCGATCAGTGTCTGTTTTCCCGAAAACCTAAACTTGCATGTTCATCGTTTGCTTGTAGGCCTCGATAACTTTATTTCGAACGCCCATCAGCAGTTTAAAACTCAGATCCGCCTTGGCCATCGCCTGGACTACCGGCAGAATATCTTCGGTCTTGCCGGTAAGCAGATCCTGTGCAGCTGACGAGGCGGCTGTCTGGTCGGCGTTAACCTTCCCGACGTAAGTCTCCAGCAGCTTTGAAAAGCTGGCCTTGTCTGTGCTGTTGTCTTGGCCCAAGGGCTTGGCTGCCGGCAGGGGCTGGATTTGCGGGGTTGGGCCTGAAATAGGGTTTATGCTTGCCATTTCCTAATCTCCTATCGCAACAGTTGAAGCGTTGCGTCGACCATATCCTGGTATCGTTTGAGTACAGCCGCATTTGCCTGGTAGGCCCGGCTGGCGCTGGTCAGGTTCATCATTTCCACTGGAATGCTGATATTGGGCATCATTACGTAGCCGTCGGAATCGGCCTGGGGATGGCCTGGTTGATGAATGCGTTGAAATTCAGTGGTGAAATCTTCGGTAACCCGATCGATCTTTACCCCGTTGAGGGCATCCATGACCGATGAAAGAATCACTTCCTTTCGTCGGTAGGGGCCACCTGTGTCTGTTTTTGCAGTACTTGCGTTGGCCAAGTTGTTGGAGTAAACGTTCATCCGCATCGACTGGGCACGCAGGGCCGACATTGTAATGTCGATCGGTGATCTAATACTGGTTACAGGCATCATTCAGCTCCTACTTAGAACCCATCGCCATTTCCATTTGTTGGTAGGTCTTGTTCAACAGTTTCACGTAGACCTTGTGCATGGCTGAGTTTTTGATCAGATCGCCGATTTCAGTTTCCAGCACCACGTCGTTGCCGAATTCTCCGATTGGAGTGTTTCCCGGCTGGGTGATCTTCGGCAGAAACTCATCGGCCTGAAGCGAACCATCTGCTTCCAATGCTTTTGCCAGGAGCTTTTCAAACTCGACGACCTGTCGTTGATACCCAGGGGTATGGATATTGGCGATATTGTTGGCGATGGCCTTCGCCCGAAGCGAAGTGCCCTTTAGCGCGGCACTTAATTGTTCTGTTATTCCTGCCTGGACAGCCATCTGGCACCTCTTGTAGTTTGGAGTTCGGCATTCTGCTGGTACTTGCGAAGTTTGTCGCGGAGTGTCCGATCGGTAATGCCCAGCAGACTGGCAGCCTTTGCTTGATGCGACTTGGTCTGGCGAAGCGCTTCGTAGATCGCTTGCCGTTCCAGCTCTCGCAGGCTTAGCACTTGTTCCTGGCTGGTATCTTTCTGGCTGAGGTCATCGATCAGTCCTGAAGCTTCGTCTAGCGACAGGACCGGCCCGGATCCCAAAATGATGGCAGTTCTGACCACATTTCTCAGTTGGCGGATATTGCCAGGCCAGTGGTAACTGCTGAATAAGTCCATCATCTTCGGATCAAGGTCAGTGATTTTTCTTCTTACCTCGCGGGCGTAGAGATTTATGAAATGCCATACCAGCAATGGGATATCTTCGGTTCGCTGACGAAGCGAGGGTACCGTCAGCTTAATTCCACAAAGCCGATAGTAAAGGTCTTGACGGAACTTGCCCGATTCGATCATTTTGACAAGGTCGCGGTTGGATGTTGAGATAACCCGAACGTTAACGCTGATAAGTTTACTGCCGCCGAGGCGTTCGAAATCCTGCTGTTCCAGGACACGCAGCAATTCTGCCTGGAGTTTTTTTGGTGTCTCGGATATCTCATCCAGAAGCAGCGTCCCGCCGTGAGCTCGTTCGAATCGACCCTTCCGTTGGGTGTAGGCGCCGGTAAAGGCTCCACGCTCATGGCCGAACAATTCACTTTCTAACAGCGATTCGCTCAAGGCAGCGCAGTTGACCCTGATGAATGGTCCATTGGCCCTTTTCGATGATTGGTGGATCAGGCTGGAAATCAACTCCTTACCAGTTCCGCTCTCGCCTGCCAGCAGTACCGGCGCTGAAGTGGGCGCAATTCGCTGGGCCATTTCGATAGTTTCCAGCAATGGCTTGCTCTGGCCGACGATCTGGTATGTACCTTGCGGATTCTCGTCGCAAGCAGCGGCCAGTGGGACTTTGTAGCTTGGCAGGAGGGATTCGATTGCTGACCGGACGGTCTCAGTGCAGATCGGCTTGGCAAGCAACTCATCGGCTGAATCACGAATCTGGGGGTCTTTGTCCAGCGACTCGTTATTGACCAGGAAAATAACAGGTGTTTCCGGATAGTCTTTTTTCGCCTGCTGGAGAATCTGACTGCCTTGGCCATTGATTAGTTCCAGATCAGCCAGCACCAGGTCCCATTGGCGGTTGGACAGTTTCTTGGAAGCGGCGGAGGGATCTTTTACGACCATTCCCCTGATGCCAAGAGAAGTCAGCACCTCAAGTACTATCCGATTGATATCGTTCTCACTTGAGATGATCAGTACGTTTTGGTGGATTTGTTTAACCATTTAACTGTTTATTATTGCAAGAGCCTTTTCAAATGGGCTTTACTTTAAGTATGCCTTGTCTTTGACCAGGGCAAGTAGCTTCTGTGGTTTATGATTTTCACGCCATGTGATGAGATCTACTTGTATTTTTGCAGCTTCCGACCAGATTCCGTCCGGTTGGCTTTGTAGTAACTGGTTGTATAACTGACCGGCCTGGTCAGGGTTGCTGTCGAAGCGGCAGTTGGCCATTTGGAACATCAACCAGCCCTTTTCGTTATCGCTACTGGCCTCGGTCAAGGCGTGCTTATAAACGCTATACGCCTCATTCAGGTAGTCGATCTTAAACAGTGCATCTGCAAGGGCTACCTTGTCGAGAACGTCCGCAGGCGAAGCTGTTTTAAGCTGCGCAAGTACCTTGGCGGGAAGTTTCAATTTGGCAGGGGCTGGTTTTTCGACGGCCTTTACTATCGGCTTTGCGGGTTCGGCTGGCTTTTCTTTTTGAAGCAAGGGTCGCTGGGTCAGTTCGATCTTTGATAACTGTGAGGCTGCTCTGGTAAATTTTGGGTCAGTCGAGCCCGTTAAGGGAGCCTCGATATTTGTATGCCACAAGAGCAGTCGGTTCTGCTTGCTGCGATCGACAAGTGACTGTTGATCTTGCTGCGACGCCAGGCAGGCAGTTACAAGTACTACCAGAGTCAACGCAACTGCCAGGATTTGATGACAATGGGGGATCATTACTCAATAGCTCCTGCAAGGTCTTGGTAAACACCTGTGAAAGCCGCAGCTGCTTGTTCATAGTCGTTCATTGCCAGGTATGCTTTGCCCAGTACATCAAGTACCTTCTTTTTCAGTTGCGGGTCATCCGTTCGATCGAGCAGCCCCTTGGTGATTATTACAGCTTGTGTGGGCCGGTTTACTTGAACGCAAAGACTTGCCAGTTCAAGCGCAACCTGGTGTGCTTCGGGTCCGGGTTTCATCCTTGTGAGTGTTTCACCGAGTAGTAGGTGAGCCTCAGCGAGCTTGCCCTGCTGAAGCTTGCAGCGGGCGAGTTCCAATTTCAGATCGGTCTGCATTTGATGGTCTGCAATATCAACCGCACCATTATTGATGGCTTTAATGGCCTTTTCCGGCAGGGCCATCTGGCGATACAATTTTGATGTCAGGATCACCATTTCCAGCCGGTTGGCCTGGGTGATTTGATCGGTTCGTATTTGCCAGAGCGCTCCGAGTCCCCTGGCTGGTTTGGCGAGGGATTTGTGGACTCTGGCTAGTCCTAGCAGAGCGTCCGTTCGCTGGGATTCAGTTGGTCCCGAAGCAAGAGTCAATTCATAAGCTACCAAAGCTTCATCTGTCTTGGTTAGCCCTTCATTGCTCTTGGCCAATAGCAGGAATACGTCAGCAGGGACTTGTTCGGAGAGGTCTTTTTTGGCTTTTACAAACTTAAAGAACCATTCGGCAGCTTGCTCGAGTTGGTTTTGCCGGTAGAAACACCTAGCCAAGCCGAGGCAGGCCTGGGATTGGCTTTGCGGTGAGATATCCCGATAGTAGAGCCTGCGAAAGACAGTGGAAGCTTCAAAATAGAGCCCAGCCCGCATTGTAGCCTGACCGAGATCCAGATAAATCTGTCCATCAGTTGGTGGGTTCGGGTCAGAATTCAGGAGATTCAAAAGATCGTTTCTTGCTCCGCTGAAATCATGAATCCCGATCCGCAGTTTTGCACATCGATATAGAGCGGTTGACCCAGAGGGTGTGCCTAGGAAACGAGTTGCTATAGCCTTGAATTCACGAATGGCTGACGCTGTCTTTCCCTGCGACTCATAAATACAAGCGACTGCAAGATGGCCTAGAGGGTTTCGCTTGTCATTTTTAGCCCGAAGGAAAAAACGCCTCCAGACTGAGATCGACTCGCGTGCGAGCAGGTCTTGTTGCTGTCGGATAGTTGACAGCGAATCTGGGTCATAGATAAAAGCTTTCTTGCCATCGAATCGAGCGACGAGCCCAGCCATCCCGGCAGCCAGTTCGATAGCCCTGTAGGTTGTTACCGATGGCAGTTCCAGTGAAACTGTTCTCCGGCGAACGGCCGAAGGCGTATCTACCCATTCAATAGGACAGCCGGTCGCGGCTGAGATTTTCCCGAGAAGTTCTTCCAGGGCAATCAGATCTGAGAAGATGGACCATTTTGGACTTGGCTGATCTGTCTTGGCAGGGGTAATTTGAGGCCCCATTATTGATGTGCTTGTATTGGTCCAGCCTGATTGAAGCAGCGATTTAATCTCCGCTTTGCCCAAGCCGGCAAAAAGATCTATAGTTTTTTGACTTTGCCATGGGATAACGATGTCGGTGTTGAAGTGGCGAAGGGCTTTTTCAGTAAGCGAGCGAGCTATCAGGTGGTCGCAGTCCAGGACAAACTTGCCCGATTGGCCGGCAGTATTGAGGCTGCTTAATGCACGGTATGTTCGTAACCTTGCCTGCATGTGCCGGCCTTGATTTAAATTTGCCAAGGCCAGGTGATATTCAGCAGCAGCACGGATAATGGGGGATGGGCTTTTTGAAAGTGCTTCGAACAATTCATTTGCTTGGGTGTCCTGGCTGAGGTTTGAAAGGCACTGGCCGGCCCGGAGTCGAAGCAGTTCACGGGTTATCGCCTCGTTAGGCCGAGAAAGTGAAAGAGCGATAAGCTCTCGATAAGCTAATAGCGCAACATCGTAATAACCTTCCTGGAATAACTGCTGGGCTTCGGCAAAAGTAACATTCTGGGGCATGTCGCCCGATTCAGGGGCAGCTACGTCAGCGAGTTCTTGCTGTTGGGTTAAAACTGACTCTTGATTAGCTTTGGATTCTTGTGGGCCGTTGAACAGGCCTTTGACTATTACCAACACAATGATGGCCAGCAAAACTGCGTGGGCTAGCAGTAGGATATGCATGATGGGAAGATGCCGGGTTCGAGGCTTGCCGGTTTCATCCGGTGATGAAGTTTCATCTACTATCGCAGCGGTGGGTTTTAATGGCTGAGAAACAGGCTCTGCTTGGACCGCGGGTTCAGCAGCAGTCTCAGGCTCTGCCTGTGGCTCGGGCTCGGATTCCGGCCCTGGGCTTACTTCCTTAGAGGCTTCTTCCTGGGGCAGCTCTTCGGGTTCCTCGGCTGAGGTCTCGGCAACATCGTTGTCGGTTTCGGCGGTCTCATCCACAGCCATCACTTCCGCATCAGGCTCAGTGGTTACCTCAACGGCTGACTCATCATCAGTTTCAGCTGTCTCGACCTCAGGGGTTTCCTCTGTCTCTGGTTCTGCGGTTGGCTCGGAGGAGGTCTCGTCCTCGCTTACTTGTTCGACTGGATTTTCTCCAGGCAGTTCCTTGACTTCGGCGGTCTTATCCACAGCCATTACTTCCGCATCAGGCTCAGCGGTCACCTCAACGGCAGACTCATCATCAGGTTCAGCTGTCTCGACCTCAACGGCTGACTCATCATCAGGTTCAGCTGTCTCGACCTCAGGGGTATCCTCTGTCTCTGGTTCTGCGGTTGGCTCGGAGGAGGGCTCGTCCTTGCTTACTTGTTCGTCGTCCTGGACGGTGGCCTGGTCATTATCTCCGGTGGTAGTTTCTTCCGGATTTTCGAGAGGTTCCTCACCGGCAGGATTTTTCTCAGCCGCCTCAGCATCCTCAACAGCTTCAGCGATCTCCATAGCTTTAGTTGCTTCAGCTTCTTTCGGAGCTTCAGCTGCCTCAACTGGCTGGGTCTCGCTGGACTCGGCTTGTGGGTCCAGTTCATCCGGATTGACTTGTTCGGTTTCGCTCATCGCTTGGAGGATCGATCTTTCTTGTTTTGCATAGTATTTTTGCCCGCGAAAAGACTGACACCTTATAGGGCGTTTCGGTCTTTGCGCAGTATGTCTCGTATTTTTCTATGCAACCGTTGTGCCAGAGTCCATTTCGGGCTCCATTAACAGGTAAATACGCTTCATTAGGCCAATCAAGCTGACTTGACTGTCGGATATGAGTTCCGACGTGTATGTTTTTTGCGCGCAGCGCGAAGGGTTTTCAGACGTTTGAGCCTAACTAAAAGATTTATTGACGGGGTTTATTGCGAAGGAGAATCGGCCTGGGGGGACTTTTTTATGGTGTTTGTTGCGATGGGGAATCAGCTTGAGGGGGCTTTATTTCATAACGCTTTAGCTTGGCGTGGAGCGTTGCGCGAGTAATACCCAACAAGGCGGCTGCTCTTGTGCGCTGCCAGCCTGTCTCTCGCAGTGCACGGAGGATAAATTCACGCTCAGCTGTCTGGAGTGAGAAATCGTTCGGCACGGTTGCAGTTGAAGGCGTCGAGGGCAGTTCGGTTGGGGTATCAAACTGGCCTAGTTGAAGGCTTTGAAGGCTTATCTGATCAGTTTTTTCCAAAATCAGGGCTCGTTCGATTACATTTCGCAACTCTCTGACATTGCCAGGCCAATCATGATTGATCAGAGCATCTCGGGCTTGGAGGCTCAGTGTAAGTTTGGCGGCCTGGCCGTCGGTAAATTGCTCGATAAAGTATTCAGCCAGCAGGGGGATATCTTCGGCCCGGTCTGCTCGGGCGAGTGGTGGCATTTGGATCGGCAGGACTGCTAGGCGGTAATACAGATCCTTTCGGAAGCCCCCGGTTCGGCTTTGTTCAAGCAGGTCGCGGTTGCTGGTGGCTATAATCGTAGCGTTGCATGTTATGTCCTTTGTACCACCTACCTTACGGAAGTTTTTCTCCTGCAGTACTCTAAGAAGCTTAGCCTGGAGCGATGAATCCATTTCACTGATTTCGTCGAGAAGGATACTGCCATCTCCAGCCAGCTCGAACAGGCCTGTTTTGTCGCGGTCTGCACCTGTGAAGGCCCCTTTAACATGTCCGAAAAGTTCGCTTTCCAACAGTGTTGCTGAAAGGGCGGCACAGTTTACCGCGACAAAATTGTCAGCTTCTCCGGATCGCCAGGCATGGATGGCCTGGGCGGCAAGTTCCTTGCCCGAGCCGGTCTGGCCAACAATCAAGATCGGGTTGCACCGGCTCTCGGCTACCAGGCGGATGATTTCCAGTGTATCGACAATTGCAGGGCTGAGGCCCGCAAGGTTTACGTCGGGGGGGCAATCGTTATGGAAATATTTCTTCCTGGCGGCAGCTTTGCCGGATAGTTCCGCTGCGATCCCTGCAGCCAGTTTACGAAGTCGCTGTTGGTTTAGAGGCCCTCCAATATAGTCATACGCTCCTGCGCGAATGCATCGGACGGCGGTGTCTATATTGGGCGTCTCTTCGACTACCACCATTGGAGGAGCAGAGCTAAGAGATTTCCGAATCAAGTTCAGGGCGGCTGTGCCCTCTTCGGGCGAGTTGACGCGAAGGATGACCAGTTCTGGTCTTGTTCGGCTAATTAGCTCGAGGGCAGACTGGGTATTTTCTGCAAATAGCAGTTCGTCGGCGTATTGGTCCAGCGGGGACGAATCGGTCGCGCGTGCCCGGCCTGGCGCGGCTACATCAACAACGGTATTGAAAACTGATCTGCTGCCGTTCATACCAATCCAAAGTTTGGCTGTGTGTAACTTACACTTCTGTCAAGTCGCTGGCGTTTAAAGAAATCTGTGCAGTGACAACAAAGGAAGTGACCGGGAGGTTTGACGAAAGAAGTCTCGTTAAGTGGCGCCTGTGAGCAAGTTGCCACGCTCCATTGGCTGATCAGTTCAGACTTGATTTGTCTGCGTGCCTTAGTCAACCCGGAATCCATTCCATAAGTTGTTTCCAACGGATTTGCTTGCCCGATTAAAGCAACT
>SDBV01014176.1_pt1 | contig 10063 bp, 8 predicted proteins | sample 2277081 | NCBI WGS metagenome assembly SDBV01 (sample SAMN10402039, study PRJNA504765) | marine sediment metagenome | isolation source: marine sediment core GS10_PC15, 223 cmbsf | place: Arctic Ocean: Southern Knipovich Ridge | collected 2010 | reverse complement strand
CCTGTAGCTTGTCGAAATATTCCTCTGAATCGAAGTCGATCGCCGGCGATGGCGGCAGCAGATTGCCAGTTAAGAAATAATTTTCTAGCTGTGCTTGGTCAGCCGGCAGTGATGGTGGGAAACCATAGCCGCCTGCTGGTTGTTGTACCAGTGGAACAGCCCCGCCATAGCCGCCAGCAGCACCATATACGCCGCTGGTTGGTACTCCGCCAGGAGTCGTGCCGATCGGAACGGAAAAACCTTCAGGGATGGTAGTAGTGATATCCAGATCCTCAACGCCTCCCGGCATTTCTGGGATCTCAATTCCGGCTAATTCGGCAGTTAATTCGCCTATTAATTTATTCAATTCCTCAACGGATTTAGTCGACATGATTTCCAACTGCATATTCTGTAATGCTTCAGTAACATGCAGGCCCTGGGCCTCGGCTTGTTGAGCAAATAGACCCAAAGCCTTTTGCTGGAGTAAGTTAGGCAGCCCCAATTTAGAACTAGCTCTATCGAAGATTTCCTCTAGCTGTTCTCTATCAAATTGACTAAATGCCTCTTCGGTTAACTGCTGTCTACCAGGACCGGGAACGCCTTCTAAAAACCTACCTGTTGCGCCAAGAACTGATGGTCCTAGTCCTACTGCTTGGGCTTGCTGAAAACGCTCCATGGCTTGTTGGCGCAGTTCATCCAAAGGCGTCTGAGCCGCCACGCCGGAAATGGCATTGATTTGATCTAGTAGCTCATTGCGTTCGATCATCCATTGCCGGATTTCTTCTAAATCCTCTTGTATACCCTCTGTAGTTGTGCGATGCCTTTCCTCCCACCAGGTGTCGTAATCGTCTAATTGCTGATTGAAAGACGTGCGGAGATCGTTACGCTTTCTTTCCTCGGCAAGAGCCTGGGATTCTATCTCGCGCTGGCGGCCTCGCTCCTGAGCTTCTAGGCTTTGCTTTAGAGATTGCGACAGATCCCTGATTTTTCGGGCATTGTTTATCCTGGCGTCCTGTAGTTCATGCTCAAGGCTGCGATCTAAATCCTTTCTTTTATCCTCTGCCTTGTCGCCAACATCACGTATGTCCCTGTCCCGATCTTTCTTGGCTTGTTTTTCCTCGAATGCCTGTCTACGCCGTAGCTGTGCCAATGTCTTGGCATCGTTACTGAGCATCGCCTCAAAAGCATTAAAATTAAACTTATCTCGCAGCTTCTCCAAATCATCGAGATAGTCTTGCTCACTTTTCAGACGCTCATCATTAAGATCTTCCTCTAGTTCAATGAGCTTACGCCCATGCTTACGCGCTACATCAGCTTCTTTGTCATTAAGATCTTGGGAAGCGCCCACTATATCAGCGGCAAATTTAAGTTTGATATCACCAAGTTTTTGTCTGTTCTTGGTCTCGATATCAATGAGCTTTCTAGCGTTATCGGTCGACGCCTTCAGCATATTCCTGCCAAGATCGACAAGCATCTTCTCGAAACGCATTTCAGCGTCTATAGCAAATTCGCGGATCGCCTCATTAACTTCCTTCTGTTTTTCAAGGAAGTCGCCCTCATCACTTGCCAATTGTTTCAAGGCATTGGCCAACCTCAAGGAAGCATCAACGGAATCTTCTGTAGCGTCCGCAAAATCTTCTGTGGCAGCAGCCGCATCAAGCGTTACATCCTCATATTCCTCCGTTAATATAGTTAGTTTCTCCATTGAGCCTGCGGCCGCTTCCTCCGCAGATTTCCCGACCATCTCCCACGCCTCGGAAAGAGATAATGAGCCATCAATTACACCTGATAATCCAGCCGCCAGACCCACTAACCCGCCACCCACTGTTTGTAAAATAGCTAGAAAACTAGTAAGCGTAGAAGAAAGCCCATCAAAAATTTCTTTGAGTGATCTTAATCCCCCTATAGCCTCAACGGCAGGACCAGTTACCCACTCAAATATTACAAGATTTCTAAATATCCAACTCAATACATCGTAAGCTGATTTTACTGTAGAAATGGCGCTGGCTATTGCCCCTACAACAGTGTTTAGATCTTCTACCAAACTCGAAACGGTAGTGAGCAAGTCACCGGATACAAATTGCTCTGTTAATTTAATAATATTGTCAGCGATTTCGCCCAATGAATTCGCTATTTTTTCAATCTCTTTAGGATCGATTTCCTGTAATGTTTTTACTAGCCCTTCACCGACATCTTTAGTTATGTTCGCTATGATATCGCCAATCATTCTCGCTACGTTGTCTAAAGTGCCCTCGTTAGCATCAAGGAAAGTAAATAGACTTTCAAACTGCCCTTTTAGAGCATCGATAATTGGTTCACCAATCAACAGCTTAAAGGATTGATATTTCTGTTCCATTTGGCCAATCTTGACATTGATGGTTTCGGCCTGATCGGCAAAGGTCAAACCCATTCTTTCTAGCTCAGTATTTAATCCTCTGACCAAGCCGTCTACCAAACCAAACTCTTTCTGAGCCGCACGAATCCCGGAAACGTCTATCTCAAACGCTTTCCGTAACGAGACCAAATCACCGGCTAAAGCCTCAATAATGGATCGAAGTGCGTCTGAAGGCCCAAGATCAACGGCCGATGCCGCCAGACCAGGGATGAGCTCTGCAATTTTGAAGGCCGCTTCCAGGCTGCTCACCTTTGGCAATATCTTGGGCAAGATTTCTTCTAGTGTAACGCCTAATCTTTCGCTTTCTTCCCTGGTTCGGCGCAACGCCAAACCGACCACGCCGGGCTCAGCAGCCTTGAATATAGCTTTGAACGCGGCCTCAGTAGTCTCAAATGCCTTGGCCGCCTCAAAGGCATCTTTGACCATTTTCTCAAATGCGTCTTTAGCCACGCCGACAAGTTGTTTTATAGCTTTAGTGACGGCAATGATGGGAAGTATGATCGCGCCAATGGCCAACCCCAGCGGTCCCAGCGCGGCATAAATTTCACCAAACGCGGCTGTTCCTTGCACACCAAAACGCTGTAAGGAAAAGCCTAATTGTCTAACGGCCTGATCGTGACTCTTGAGCTTAGGCCCAAAATCGGAGCGATTAACAGTAACTACAAAATTCTTGTACTCTTTTGTCAGACGACGAATCTCGGCAGCAAATTTAGGATTATCCTTCATGAGATCATGAAGGGCTTTTTGAGCAGCGCCCGTTGCCTTACCAGTACCGCCAATAACGGTCTTAAATGTCCCGTATTGACCGGTTAGCTCGGTTAGACCTTGCTTAACTTGAGGAAACGCCTTCGCTAACTTTATAAACTCTCGATTGGCCTTGCGATTTTGTGCGATGGCTTGTCTCTGAGCAACAGCAGCCTTTTTGTCAGCGGCAGCGGTCTCTTTGCCAAGTCGAGACCTGGTTTTTCTTTCTCGTTCCAAGCCATCAGTAATGGCCTGAGCCCTGGCCGCCTCTTTTTCACGAGCCTTTTCCAGATCCTCTAAACTGCCTTGCTGTCTTTTGATTTCTGATACGAGTTGCTCCCTATCAGCGCCTTCTTCATCTAGTGCAGCCGTCAATTCCATTATCCTGGCCTTGACAGTAGCGATCTTTTCTGCGTGGGCGATTTGCGCGGCAGACAACCGATCTGTAGTAGCTACGGCATCTAATAACGATTCACTAGTAGCGGCGCTGGCATTGGTGTTTTTAATAAATTCTTGAGTGAGTTTGTCCATGCCGGCAGCAGCCCGTAATTCAGACGCCAACAGATTTTTATAAACTCTGTCTGACTGCTCTGCCTCATCAGCGGCCTCGGCCTGGGCGGCGGCCATAGACGCCTGTGTCGCTTCCACAGCAGCGGCTTCTGATACTCTAGCGTCCGCTGCGGCACGAGAAGCAACAGCCTCCTCTGTTTTAAGAGAATTGATCTGGGTTAACGCACCCTGTAAATCATGCAACCGCGCCGTCAACATTTCAGTGTTAGCACCCTCTTGAGACATGGCGCTAACGACTTCGCTGATCGAATTCTTGAGTTGGGCAGTAACGGATGCTTGTTGAATCTGCGCTTCCGTTAAGGATGTGGTTCCGGTAACGGCTTTCATCAGCGCTTCACCAGTATGTGCGCCGGCAGCCGCCTGCTTAATGAATTCCTGTGTGGTTGTATTGGTTCCAGCAGCCAGCTTTAATTCGGCCGCTAATAATCTAACATATTGCTTTTCTAGTTTTTGTGAGGCTTGCTCCGCGCTTTTCTGCGCCTTCTCGGCTTCGTTTAATGCTTTCTTGGCGTCGGCAGTGGCCTTTTTGACATTCGCGCCCATTGATTTGCCGACATTCTCAAAAGCCTTGTTATATTTAGCGCCCAGGCTCGATAAAGTCTTATCCAATTCCGCAAGATTGGTAATGACTTCACGGTCATCCAGGGTGAGTTTATAAACATACTCTTTAGGCACCCGCCATTCCCTCCATGACAGTAGTCAAATCCTCTATCTCACGAGTTAGAATGACAGCATGTTTAACCAAGTTTTCGGCCTCATCTTGAGGAAGATCCTCTTCGCGTACCTGGACGATAAATCTTTGAGCCTGAAGACGCTTAAATTCAATAAGTTCAAATAAATCCTCTGATGTTTCCATAGCCGCTTCTTGAAAGAGGAGTTCTTCGTAAAGGGCTATAAGATCCGATGTTCCGCCTACGCCAAGTGGCGGAGCCATCCTCATGTTTGTCGCGTATTGGACCACCATATTACGCGCAGTAATACGCCGGGCATGATAAGCGATCACCAAGCCCAAGAATTCGGAGTCTATTTCCATCACTGACGCCAGTGACGGCACGCTCACATCTTCATCAGTCAACTAGCGAACTCCCTGGTTAAGGCATCTTCGTAAGCCTTGTAAACAATTGCGTCAACTCTTGATTCAGCATCTTCGGCAACAGTTACATCAAATATCCGCCCTTCAATACCATCAGCCCATGGCTTATAAATACCAGTTGTACGTCCTGCGCCAGGACCAGACGATAGACCCCGCACAGATGTTTTAGACTCCCAATCCCTGGACACGTGCATTGGCCTAACTTCAGTGCCCTCTTCTCGATTTAACAATTGCCATACAGATAATGTCGCTTGTTCCGCTGACTCTGCTCTCATTTCAACGTAAAGAATGGTGCCTCCAGGCACTGCCTCAGCCACAAAGACGAAATCTGGCGTGTCCTCAGCAAGTTCCCAGGGCTCGACAAGTTCTTTGTGCATTCTAATTATTTCACCGATAATTGCTTTGGATCCAACCGCCTCTTCAGCAGCAAGGACATTTAGTTCGGCATTATCTGTGGGTTTTTTAACTAGCTGCATTCGCATTGTCACGAGCGATATTTCTCCTTCTCGACCGGCTCATTTCAAGTGTCTCTAGCCAGGTCGGCAGTTTATATGCACAAACACGTCGAGACCGTTCATCTAGTGGCGTCTGGGCATACTCATAATCTCTGAGCCCAAGAGCATTGGCGATCTGATTCTCCCAGAGCCGGATAGCATTGTAAGCACCTAATCCAGCGCTTGTTTTATCCATGGCGTCAAAGATCTCTTCATCATCGTAGCTGGCATTGAAAGAGGTTCGGAGCGTGTTCGCCAATATCTCCCTGGTTAGTGGTGGTACTAGAGCACGCCAGGCAACGGCCTTGAAATCAGCAATTGTTTTAATTCGATTGAGATCTTCTGGGGCTATAACATTATCACGAATATAACGCAGCAATATCTCGCAATATTCGTGGGCAGCATCCAAACGCATACGATTATGCAAGAGCCCGGCCTGGACAAGCTGCCATTCTCGCAACCTGTACCAGGCCGGCGAACTCTCTACAATTTCGCTTTCAGGAATGTCTGGTTTTTCCGGCAGCTTTTCGTACCGGCTTAGGTCAAGCTCGACTTCCCTTTTGTCGCCCGTAACCATTTCCATTTCATAGGTGAATGGCCCGACATTGGGCAGCGGTATGTTATCAAGCTCGAATATCCCTAATGTTTCACCTTTCCATTCCAAGCCGTCAGACAGAACGATTTCATCAGGCACCAGACCACCTTATAGCGGCTCTAGTTGATGTATGGCTGCAAATGAACCGTCATTGTCACCAACGATGATAGCTTTGTTGTTGTCTATTTCGCTGAAATAGGCCGCATTGTAGCCATCATTGACGATTTCGGTGACTTGTTCCCAGTTCTGGCCGCCATCAAAGGATAGCCAGACTTGACTGGTTCCAGGAGTCGGATCATCTACTACTGCACGCACGATCTGGGAGTCACCACCACCAGCGCGGACACCACCAACAACCTGGAGCTCTACAACGGCCAGGATTCCGCCAAAATCGTAAAGCTCAGTCCAGTTGCCGATAGATCCGGCTGAATCAGTGGATTTGAAAACGCTTGTGCCATTGCCGGCATATAGCGTGCCGTCGCCAGCAACTACTAGGGCTGTGAATGCAGCACCACCAGTAGGACCTACTCTAGCAGCGAAAACGCCGTCCTGGTCTACTTCGCGCAGGATCTGGTTACTTGCGCCGATGGCCCAAATATCCCGCTTATCAGGCGATAGCACGAATTTAGCGATCGCATTCGCGCCCACAAAAATTGCGGCATCAGGCGTGGTATTGCCCTGATTCTCAGATCGATAAATATCACCACTAGAAGCAAACAATAAAGAATCATGTAGCAGCCAGGCCATGGCCTCAATCGTGTCACCTGTGGCCGTGCCCTCAATAGTTTGCCCGGTCCAAGTAGCAATATCAAGGTTGCCCCAGGTCACATCAGCATAAGCGTATTTCGCCTTGCTTCCAGCATCGGTAACATCATTACCCGCAATGACTCGGGCTCCGTCACGACCGAATGGACGCACAGCAATGAAAGCCGGCTGTTCAGCGGCAGTTGCGAATGGCTCAAGGGTTGTAGTGAGCCAAGCACCACCACCATTACGGCTATAGAGCACATTGCCGCCAGCAACACCGCCAGCACAACCGACATAAAGAACCTGATCAGCGCCGGGATAGCCATACCCGCAGCGATTACAATCCTCATCGGGAATGCCGCCAATTGAAATGGCGTTTTCTACCTCGGCATTGACCAATGACGATAGCTCCAATTGCGTCAGCAAAAGCACATGCCTGAAGCTGAGTGTGCCGGCAGCCTGCATGATCGTGTTGTCATACTCGATCGCAGGACCATCCCCGGGGTTATAGGTCGTCAAAACCCCTTGACCCCAATGCTGCATTTTATCCCAGATAAATGGATCATCCAGCACGCCGCATTCAACAGCGCGTAACTGCATGTTGATCGGACACTGTTTCTGAACCATGTTTTCCAGGAAAGTCATTGACTTTTTCTCATAAATAGTGACCGTTGCACTGGGCAGATCACCAGGCGCAGTTTCCGTGATGTCAACGACAACCGGATTATTAAATCGATCTCGACCATAGACCGGGGTGACGCCCTTGACCGGAATTGTCTTACCGGTCATGCTTGCGCCATCTTCGCCAACGGCGAAAGGCTTCAATGTCGTGCCCGGTCCATTCTCCTGCACCCAAAGAACAGATTGGCCTTGTTTGATAGTTTTACCCATCGTTTATACCTCCATGTATATTAAGACTTTTCAGCCTTTCTCGGGGCATCCTGCCGGGGACGACTGCCAGATCGTTTTCCAGCTTCTGACGCCTCTTTAGATCGTTCTGTCTTCTTTCCCTCTGCCGGTTCAACAGCCACGCTGACAGCCACAGCCTCACCTACAGACGGAATTTCATTAGACTTCTCTTCGGCAATGACCTGGTTCAGATCGCGCACTAGCCCGTAGACATCATATCCACAAACCCGAGCACCTAATCTGATAGGCGCATTTTGAAGATCGTCATAAGAAACGATTTTCCCTATGCGGAAAGCATTGACCAAACGATCAGCTTCCTCTGCGTAAGGAGTCTTCAATAAATATTTCTTCCATTCCATGACACTCTCCTAAAACAAAAAAACGCCACCAAAAGGTGGCGCTCCGACCGGCGCTCTGGCCAAACTAAATTGTTAAAAATCTAAATTAATTATGCCTTAAAATCTAGTTGTATAATTCTGTCAGCCGCTTGTAATACGTCAGTACCGGCGCTGTTACTCCACAGTTTAACATATTTTGCACCCTCAAGGCTAGAGGGGAAAGCATAACTCCTATCCACGACAGGAGTAATAGCCACTAGATTACCACTATCATCGTATAATGGTAAATAAGTACCTTCAGGCTCGTAAGCCACTTGGAAGCCTATGTTGGCAGCGTCCCAAGTACCGGGCATGTGAAAGACAGCCTTAGAAAAATCCTCCATTTCGAAAGCATCTGTAGTTGAATCCAGAATCCCCCAAAAGTCGGTCCAGTTAGCGCCTACGCCTGGACGATCAGCAGCAGTAGAGGTGTGGGCGACAATGCAAACGTATTCAACGCCAGTATCATTGACTAGATCATCCACAACATAGCCAGTAGTGATTAACCACCCACCCTGGTCAGTATAGCCCTGAATAGTTGCCTGTTGTGTTCTTTGCGCGAGTCTCATGATTACGCCTTTAGTTCTACAATAATAACCCGATCAGCCCCTTGGTTAGTGTCCGCACCGGCTGTATTACTCCAAAGTTTGAAGTAATGAGCAGGAGCCAGGCCGGCAGGCAAGGGAAATACGCGGTCGGCATCTGGACCAGAGATAACTACAGGATTAGCGCCATCATATAAGGGTTGATAAACGCCGTCAGGATCAGAAGATATATGAAAACCAATGTCTGCGGCTGTCCAAGCAGCCGGCATATGAATCACGCCCTTAGAATAAGGTCCAAAAACTATCGCCTCAGAAAGAGCCGCACCATTAAGTATGGTGACAACCTGCGGGACCGTGCTGCTTAATTTTAGCTTGCTCATTTTAACCTCTTAGTATCGAACGAACTCGACCTCGCTGAACTTTGCGCTTTGTCAATAACCCGCCCATCTGGACGCCAGGATCATTAAAGTGCGGTTTTTTGGCTATTGAATTCAGCAGCCGCTGTACTTCCATGCCGGCCCTGGTAGGACCATACTTGAGTTTTAAGCCAAACTCAGTCCTGGAAGTCGGATCATCCTCTAACATCCAATCTATCCAGGTATTATCACAGCCACAGGGCTTGACAGGCGTCCGGCCAGCTTTTACTAGTGCAAGCAAAATGATTGCTTCCTCGACATTGGGATCCATGGCTGCCCCACAAGAAAAATCAGTAGCATAATTGATCCTGATTTTCCGGTTAGCGCAATAACAAGTTCCTGATAGCCCGAGCTCACATTCATCAACGCAAATAAGACCTTCTTCAGCATCTGCAATGCTCAGTGTGATTTCTTGGTCTGAGTTACAGCATTCACAACCACAGATACCTACCATATCGCCGGCCGATGTCGTGTCAACAGTTGAAATCCGATATTTCACAGCATCAATATAATTGGCTATTTCGCTGACCTGCGTAGAATCAACATATGGACGGACAACCTGATATTTTTTCCAGGTAAAACGATAGCCTGGATCCGGCGCACAGGCCGGAGCCTCTGTAACGACAGGCACCTGCAATGCCTGTGGACCAGAGTAAACAGCTAGAACTGGATCGGTGTAGGAAAACTGTACCTGACCCGGCACAACATCAACGCCTAATGCTGCCTCGCATAACTCTATATATGCTTCATCACCATCAATAACAAGTGAGTCTTCTATCCAAGCGCCCCATTCCTTTGTTCCTATATAAGCGATAGGTGCTTGATGTACCTTGATAGAATCTGTTAGCTCATGTAATTCGCCACAAATTTCTTCAACACATAAAGCCATGCCTAAATCCCGTTTAATTTGTCGCTCGGCTGCAATGAGTTTATTGATCCAGCCGTCACGCTGATATTCTTTCCAAATTAGTTTGCATACGCCGCTAACTATTTGCCCGTAAGCGCCTGGCTTATTATCGAGATTGAGAACGGCCAAGCTCCGGTCAAATGTCACGCACAGTTCGGATGCTGTAAGCGGACCATAAAATGCGGCTGCTCCGCCAACAACTATCCCTACGCCTTTGCCAGGATCAGAATCATCTACCATTACGCCACTATCTCCGTGTCTGGGTTACGAAACTGGACACCACCCTTCTTTC
>SDBV01014173.1_pt1 | contig 10065 bp, 9 predicted proteins | sample 2277081 | NCBI WGS metagenome assembly SDBV01 (sample SAMN10402039, study PRJNA504765) | marine sediment metagenome | isolation source: marine sediment core GS10_PC15, 223 cmbsf | place: Arctic Ocean: Southern Knipovich Ridge | collected 2010 | reverse complement strand
ATTTTAAATCCACTTTTACAACATTAACATCATTTCCTCCTGTATTTAAAAATACAGAAACCTCAAAAGTATTTTCTACAGTAAAAGTTCCTGTTTGGGGAAAAATTGATAAAGAAGCCCCGCCGGCCTTCACGAGCTTTGGTAGAAACAGAGGAACGCAGATAACAAGCAGAACAACGCAGAATTTAATTGTATTTTTTAGTTGCTTTGACATAAAGACATTTTTTAATTATCAACCAAATTATTCCTACTCCTGCTAAAATCAAGATGATTATCCAATAAGGAAATGGGTTTTGGGGTGGAATATATTCAGCAATTATTTCATTGCCTGCCTTATCAACTGCCTTCACTCTTATTATACTCTTAAGCGTCTGGTCTTCCAATAAATGAGGGCTTCTTCCCGTTTGCCAAACTTCTAATCCATTTTTGGTCATTTCTGATACCTGATAATAATCAATCCCTGTTTGTTTATCAGTAGTAGAAAAAGTAATAAAATATTTGCCTTCAAAAATGTTCGGGTCCTGGCTAATCTCTATTTCAAATGGTTCGGGCGAAACGGTATCTTTTCTGATTTCTCGAAGCCATTCATTTTCGGAGAGTTCTAATTTTTCAGCCAAAACATTAAAAACAGCTCCTTTGGCTTCTAACTTAGCTTCTGTTCCAAAACCATCGTTCAGCAATACCCGAGAAGCTTTTTGAAATTCAATCTCTGCTTCACCCTTTTCTTTGACCCTAAATATTACTTTTCCCAAAAGCCCATTCTCTTCTAAGCAGCCGCCGGGTATTCCTCCGATAAAAGAAATCACACCGGTTTTATTTGAAAAACTCGGTTCCTTAACCCATAAAGTTAAAATTGAGTTTCCCTTACTAAAATCTTTAACTTCTAAAATCTCTTGGGGAAAAGTTAAATTAACCTCCGCTGTATTAATGGATTCTCCTTCAGTATTAAGTCTAACCTCCACTATAAAAACATCATCCAGATGATATTCGCCACTGGCAGATTCTAGATATAAAACAGCTCCCTGCGCCCATAGAGGAATCAAGCTGCAGGATAATATAGTTATTGAAATTTGTAGAAATTTATTGAAACTCATTGAAATTTGCTTCGCAAATTTTATCCTGTCCAGTAATACATCATTATTGAAAAATCTGGCAAACCCACTACCCAATCTTGATTTTGGTCACAACAGGCATTATCTGTTCCCCAGTAGTAAAGCAAAATACTAAAATCAACTAAACTTACTCTGCCATCACCATTCAAATCAGCATTAGGACAAACAACTTCCGGTATTTCTTCTACTATATAATAAAATCTTAAAACTTTAGAATAAGAACTTAATAAGCCCTCCAGTGAAGTAGCTTTAGCCCTGAGGGTATAAACTCCCGCTTCTAAAACAGATGTATCAAAAATATAAAACCAAGTTCCGTCAGTTTCGGCCTTGGTTTCTTTAATTATTTCCACATCTCCTGAATCAATAAAAATACTGACCTCGCTTTCAGGAGCGGTCTGGCCTGAAATATTTAGAGCTTCACCCTTTTCCAAACCATTTTTTTCAATTTCAATAGTCGGAGGTAAAAAAATACCACTGATAATAGTGGTTTTTCCTGAAGTTACACTTCTTGTAAAAGTAACTGTAACGGACTTTCTTCCTTGATTATCTTCTGCCCAAAGTCCAAAAGTATAAGTACCTGTGGTTAGATTAATAATTTGGACTCTAAAGTTTGCTTGAGAATCAGCAGTAATAAGGTTAACAATTTGTCCGTCTTTCAAAACAGTTATTTTGGCTGAGGGATAGGCCTTTCCTTGAAGAATGATCTTTGCTCGGCGGGAGACCTCGCCACCAGCTGGCAGCGGCACTCCTCCAATAGTACAGGCAGACATATCATAGGTGCAATTGTCGGTACAGCTTAGATCCCCTCCGTCATAACCGCCAAGCCCTATACAGGTTTGGCTTTTTAAATCAGTCCTGTCGCATTCTTCGCTTCCTTCAGCAACTTCATCACCACAAAGTTCTATTTTTACTGTAGCCGTAATAGTGTCAGTGATTGGCTCCTGCTGGGCTCGAACATAGTGAATACTAAAAACCGCCGCCCATACAACAGTAATTAATACTAAAATAAGAATTAAAGAATTTTTTATCATTATTCATTTTTCTCTAGTCTTTTTTATCCGTTTTGGCTTTTTTATCCGTTTTGGCTTTTTTATCTGTATCGGCTTTTTTATTTGTGTTGGTATTGGTTCTTGTTTCTTCTTAATTCCAATCTGAAATGAAAAATACTTTCTTAAAAATTTCCAAAGGATAAAAATAATTATAGCAGCGCAGACCACTCCAATAATAATCTGGGGCCATGGAGTATATCTTGCCCAAATAGCAAGAAATCGATAATACATAGCCCACCAGATACTAGCTGGAATTACTGTAAAATAAAGCTTAGAGGCTGCAGCTATCGCAATAATAGTAACACCTTCTTCGCTTCTTACGACCGGATGGGCTTGCAAAAAGCAAAAGTAATCTCCCGGCTCAACTCCTTTAACCGGCAAAGTTAATTTCACGCCCACGATTTGAGATTGACCGGGCTCTAAGTGAAAAGTAGAAGGACTAAAACTAAACCATTCTTCAGCCGGCTTCATTTCAGGATATTGGGCATGATAAGTAATTCTCAATCCATAATCAGAGGGTTCGTCTCCGGTATTAACTATTGACAAAGAGGGAAGGTCATAAATTCCGCCAGGCCTCAATGGTTCATCAACTTCTATCCTGCCTGTTCCTATGCCCACGCCGATTCTAGCAAATATCATTAAGGGGAGAGCTAAAACAGCTACAAAAACAGCTATGAAAATAAAAATAATAAATTTTCGCATGACTTTTGTAAACTAACTATACTCAAAATCCAATACTTTGGATTTTACTGTTTTGAATATCTTAAGATTTTTAAGAATAATCTATCTATTCACTAGCTATAACAGTTACTGTAATGCTTTTTGCGTCATAAGCTGTGACAGCACTGGGTACGCCGATAAACAAATCAAGGCTGGCGGTGTCGCTTGCGGATATACTATCAACGAAAGTATAAGGAGTATCGGCAACCAAAAATTCTGTCCAAGCGCTTCCTCCGTCAGTAGCAAATTTATGGATAAATTCGTCATTACTGCCTGTGGCCGCAGTTAATGCCCACGGAGTGCCGCCAACAGCTGTGCTGCTCATAATTGTAAAATCTGCTGTCACGCTTCCGTTATTTTGGACTATTTCGGGATAAGTCCGATCAACTGTAGTTTCTTGTTCACTCAGGGCTAATATCCCGTAAGCAACGGATCCAGTAGTAGTAACGACAATTGAAATTAATTTAGGGGTAACTGTACAACCAACCGTATCTGATGCCAGAATTGAAGAAATTCCTAAATAGGAAGGGAAATCTTCAAAACGGATAGAGATTTTAAAATTCATTGTCACCGCTACCGCTATCAGAGCAATTATTCCTAAAAGACAAATGATTCTGATATGTGTTTTCATAAAATTTTGCTTTTATATATTAGTTATTTAGTTATTTGGTTATTTAAACTATTTGACTCGACCTTTCAAATTAAGTTTCTATTAAATTATTATTAAATTATATCATTATATCATCTTCCCTCAAAAAAGTTATCCACAGATTTATTTCATTTTTTAAGGCTCTCCTACCTGAACAGTTACTGTAATGCTTTTCGTGTCATAAACGCTGGTAGTGCTGGGTATGCCAATAAATAAATCAAGGCTTTGGGTGTCGCTTGCGGCTATACTATCAACGAAAGTATAAGGAGTATCGGCAACCTCAAATGTTCTCCAATTGCTTCCTCCGTTAGTAGAAAATTTATGGATAAATTCGTTTGCACTGCCTGTAGCCATAGCTAATGTCCACGGAGTGCCGCCAGTAGCTGTGGTACTCATAATTGTAAAATCTGCTGTACCAGTTGAAGTATTAGTAACAATCTGGGTATCAACAGGCTCCAACTCCAGAGTGGTTTCTTGGCCGTCTGGTTCTACTATTCCATAATCAACAGCGCCATCTTCAACAGTAACAGAATAAACCACAGGGGCCCCAGCAATCTTAAGAGCAAGCACAATACCACAGGCGGCATCTGGAGGTTGGTTGGAATCAACTACCACATCCCCGGTTGCACCAGCATTTGTTCTCACTGCTGAACCTGCTGCATTAAGACCATCACCACCAACGTTTGATTTAATATGCATATCTGTATTAATAGAACTTGGGTCAGTTGCTGACATAACGCAACTACTAGCAAAATTATCTATATCATTCCAGGAAACAACAACCAATGAACCAGCGGTTAATGTCGTGACCCCACCAGTATAAGTGAACGGGTTAGTGGTGCCTGTGCATGTCGCCGTTCCTTTTGCCTCCCACGGATCGCCTGATGTTATTGCTCCCCGATAAGTTGTTACTGTGGCGTAGGTGTCGCCAGTGCCAGTGCTTTTGTCCACCAATGGGTCTGTTTCCGAAGAACCTGTTGCTCGCATCCAAAACCACCAATGCTTTGCTGTCCCGTCGTTAACATTCGCAATCTCGGTCCAACCAGTAATCGTAATCGTATCATCAACATCACGGACAACCACCTGAAGAAGAAAAATGTCATTGGCTGCATGAACAGGCAAGGTTACAGTAACATCAGCGCCGGTTGAAGTAGCAATTCCACTGGCTGCTTGGAAGGCCACTGCCGCCCACACTTTCTGAATTTCCGGCGGAAATGCTGGCTTTTTCCAAATCTGGGGCTTGCCAGAAAAAATCCAAACCGTCATCATTAAAAAAATCAGACAGATTACCAAAAAATTCCCCAGATTATTTTTTATAACCTTAGCCATTTCTCAATCCATAGGCACTCGGTCGCTCCGCCCCTACGGGGCTCCGCTCCCTCGTGCCTATTATAAACTCTCAGAGAACAGTTCTCTGTTCAGCCCGCGGAGGACTGTCCTCCGCTCAGTTAACAGAAGTCGGGCCTCTGTTTTGCTTTTACTAAATTATTCTATTTTACCACATCAAAAATAAAACAACCTGTGCAAAACTTAAAAGACATATTTGTTTTGTTTTATTGTTTTATAAGGAATAAAAAGAATCTACTAAAGAATCCGCGGAGGACTGTCCTCCGCGGATTCTTCAGTTTACTCTAATTCCACATTGCTTAATTTGCTCAATTTTTTAATCTCTCCTTTATATCTTACCCAATTCTCAATAAATTTTTTACAACCTTCTTCTTTACCCATTACATTAAGAAGAAAATCTCTTTTAGTTACAGAGGGAAAATTCTTTTTCCCAATATAGTCAGAATAACTTGACCATTTATAGTTTTCCAAAAACTTAATTACTTTTTCTGAATTTTTAATTCCCTTTTCTTTCCATTTTGGTTCTATTAAAGATATGCCATTGGTATGAATATAAACAAAAACTGTTTTTAATTGCTCATTGGTTCCGATATGAACTGCTTGAAATCTTCTTTGAAAGAGATGACCCTTTCTATCATATTTTTTATTGAAATAACTAGCGTAGCCAGTCCCAAGCTTTCTCATAAATTGAGTAACACCATTGCCTTTAATTTGTCTCACCAATAAATGGATATGGTTTGGCATAAAACAAAAAGCTAAAATCTCCACCAACAATTCACGAGCATCAGCGGAGGACTGTCCTCCGCTGGCTTTAATTTTTTGGCGGTGTTCTCTTCGCCTCCTAATCTCTACTGGCTCTATAGTATTAAATTCATAAAGAGAAAAGATCCCTCGATAATGATCGTCTTTATCTTTAAAAATCAAAGAGTCTCCGACTCCCCGAGTGACAACATGATAAATTTCATTATTAACTAACTGTGGTCGTTTAATAGGCATAAAAAGAATCAGCTCCGCGGAGGACTGTCCTCCGCGGATTCTTTAATTATAACTGCTGTGGCAAAAAATTCAAAAGCCCAATGACAATTTGTGCCAAAGGGCTTTGTTTTTACAGCTTTGCTATGTAATTCCCGCAGGAATTACATATGACGACAGAATTCGGATCTTCCAGCCGCATTTTCTTATGTTCAGCAGCTGCTGACATAAAGTGAGGAATAATAATACCTGCGAAGATTGCAAGAACTGAAAAAACTATTGCAGCTTTTATTATCCTTTGTTTTATCACCGTTCTCATTTTTAATCCCTTTCATTAGAATTCCATTAAAAGCTGTATTGTTCTAATATAAGCATAGCATAAATAATAGCACTTGTCAATACTAATAAAAAAGCCCGTTGAGTTTTTGCTTAACGGGCTTATTTTCCCTTAAACGGGCTTAAATAATCGGGGTTGCCAAGCTATCTTTCTTGCTAATTCAATAGTCCAAGCATAGTGGCAATTTTCGCATCTGTAATATCCAACAAGAGCCTGGCGAATAGATAAACCCTTTTCTTCCCATTGACTCTTTTCTTCAGTAACTCCGCATGACCCACACTTGGGACACTTGTGCAATGATATTTTTTCATTTTCCATTTTAAGCTCCTTTAAAAGAACAAATGCTTACAATAGACTTATTACTTATTGATATAATAGTATATCAAATATCAACTGTCTTGTCAAAAAAAAACACGCCGCTTTCGGGCTGTTTTGGGCTCCCTTGCCGACCCATCTCAGTCATGCTTATTTTACTACAAAACTCGCAATCTTTTCAGTTAATTCGTCTTTTCCTTCGTTTGTTTTGGCCGAATATCCCAAAACCGATATATCTCGTGCTTCTTTTTGGATTGAGGAAAGCTGTTTTCCCGCAGCGCCTTTAGCTAACTTATCAATTTTGTTTGCAATAATGACAATTTGATGTTTATTTGCCTCGAGAATTTTTATCATATCCCGATCAAGGGCAGTCAAACCGACATTAGCATCAATAATTAAGAAAACTGCTTTGGGCCTTGCATTGGAAAACCTCACATACCAAAAAATCCTTTTGATCATTTTGTTGCGCTCCGATATCGAACGCATCGCATATCCATATCCGGGAAAATCCACAAAATAGAAAGAATTATTGATGCGGAAAAAATTCGCTTCACGTGTTTTCCCCGGCGTCTTGCTTGTTTTTACAAGGTCTTTTTTGCCAACTAAAGAATTAATCACGCTTGATTTCCCCGCATTGGAACGACCAAAAAAAGCGATGTGCGATAAATTGTCTTTCAAACTATAATCGTCTCCGATAACACCTTTAACAAATTCTGATTTTGATATCTTCATAATTCTATTTATATTTTTTGTCAGATAATTTTTGTTCTGTTTTTTCTAAAATTAAATCATTAAGTATTTTTCTGACAAGCTCAATGCTGTCCCAATCAAATATAGAAATCTGTGTTATATTTTTATTTAATTTTTTAAGCTTCTCTGACGCCTCGTCGGCAGCGGCTTCTGAAACCGCGTCTTTTTTGCTCAAAAAGACATATTCCGGCTTTTCCAGAAGCAGCTTATTATGCGCCCCCAGCTCGTTGCGCACCGTTTTGTAATCCAACACGGGATCTGCGGAATCTGCGGCCACGAAATGAAAAAGAATTTTTATGCGTTCTATGTGTCGCAAAAATTTAATGCCGAGTCCTTTGCCGACAGACGCGCCTTCAATGAGCCCGGGAAGATCGGCAAGTATCAAATCATAATACGCGCCTAAATTTGGTTCCAGAGTTGTGAACGGATAATTTTCCACTTTACTTTTGGCGTTGGTTAATTCATTAAGCAGGCTTGATTTGCCGACATTTGGCAATCCCACAAATCCCGCATCGGCAATCAATTTTAATTCAAAACGGATTTCAAGAGATTCCCCGGGCTCTCCGCATTCAAATTCTTTCGGAGTTGTGTTTGTTGACGAACGAAAATGGAAATTCCCTTTTCCTCCCGCTCCGCCGCTGGCGATTACCACCTGCTGACCTATTTTAGTTATCTCAATATTTTTGCCTGTTTCTAAATTGTGTATCACGGTTCCGACAGGAATTGTCAAAACTAAATCATTCGCGTCTTCGCCGTCGCAAAATTGCGGACGGCCGTCCTGTCCGTTTTCAGTTTTAAATTCTTTTTTAGAGCGGAATTTATTTAACGAGCCCAAATCGGAAATACCCTCAACATAAACACTGCCTCCCTTGCCGCCGCTGCCACCGACAGGGCCTAAAGACATCAAATTTTTATTGAAGGCTACCGCCCCCTTTCCGCCGGCCCCTGCTGTCACCCGTATTTTTACATCGTCAATAAGCATACCCCGTAGAAGAATTTCGAATGGGCGAAAGCCCAATTAATATCTTTTTCAAGATCCTTCTTTTTTAATTTATAATTGTTTTATATTTATTGCCTATTTTATTTTACTTTCGCCCAGTGAAGATATTTTCGAAATTTCTCTACGGGGCATGTCTTTAGTTTAAACTATTTTAATCCGTGTTAAAAATCAATTCTTAATTATTTCTGCCTTTTAAAACGAACGCGATCTATTTCGGTAAGAATTTTTTTTCTCAATCTCACGCTTTTGGGCGCTACCTCAAGATATTCATCTTCGCTCATTATTTCTAATCCCCTTTCCAAGGTAAGCTCAATAAGAGGAGTAAGTATTATCGCCTCATCGGAGCTTTTTGATCTCATATTGGTAAGCTGTTTTCCTTTTGTGGGGTTTACTGACATATCATGTCCTTTAGAAACATTGCCTATCACCATCCCTTCGTAAACCTCTCTGCCAGCCCCGATGTAGAGAACGCCCCGCTCCTGAAGATTCCAAAGGGAATAGCCAAGAGCCTTTCCGCTGACCATAGAAACCATAGAGCCCACAACCCGATGCTCTATTTCCCCAATATATGGGCGAAAACCGATAACTTGGCTGCAAATTATTCCCTCGCCGCGAGTATCAATTATAAATTCTCCGGGATAGCCAAGAAATCCCCGCGTTGGTATTTCAAATATAATTCTGGTATGTCTTTTTTCCGGCTTTATGTTAATCACCACGCCCTTCCTTCTTGAAAGCTTTTCTATCACCACTCCCATCATTTCGCTCGGCACGTCTACGGTCACTTCTTCAAACGGCTCAAGTTTTACCCCGTCTTTTTCCTTAAAAATAACTTGGGGCTGGGAAACCTGCATTTCATACCCCTCGCGCCTCATATTTTCCAGCAAAATGGCGACATGAAGCTCTCCCCGCCCGTAAACTTTAATATATTCACTGAAGGAAAAATCTATCTTTAATCCCACATTAACCTCAAGCTCTTTCTTTAGCCTTTCTCTTATTTGTCGGCTGGTAACGAACTTTCCTTCCCTACCCGCAAAAGGAGAGTTGTTCACAAGAAAATTCAAGGAAATAGTTGGCTCGTCAATATTAATGGCCGGCAAAACATCTTGTGAAGAATCGGCGCAAATCGTTTCGCCTATATAAATATCAGGTAAGCCGGCGATCATCACGATATCTCCTGCTCCCGCTTCGCTTACCTCCTGCCTTTCAAGCCCGCGAAAACTGAATAATTTAGTCACCTTGCCCGCCCGGGCTTCATCGGATAACGGTTTTTTTACAAAAACATTGCTGCCTGATTTTATAGTTCCCTGATGTATCCTGCCAATTGCCAGCCGTCCCATAAAGTCGTCGTAACCGAGGTTAAACGGCTGAAATTTAAATGGTTTTTGATTCAGCTCATCAGAGGAGGCAACAGGAACTTCTTTTAATATGGTATCTAGCAACGGGGTAAGGTCATTTGATTTGTCATTTAAATTAAGTTTGGCGATTCCGTTTTTTGCCACGGCATACACGATAGTAAAATTAATCTGCTCATCGCTTGCTCCAAGATCCATAAAAAGCGCGAATACCTCATCGCACGCCCAATCCGGCCTGGCAGCAGGCTTGTCTATTTTGTTTATAACCACAATCGGTTTTAATCCAAGCTCTAAAGATTTCTTTAGCACAAACCTTGTCTGGGGCATTGGCCCGTCCTGAGCATCTACTAGTAAAAGCACTGAATCAATTGACCGCAAAACACGCTCCACTTCCGAACTAAAATCAGCATGCCCCGGAGTATCAACCAAATTTATTTTTGTGTTTTTATAAAAAATAAAGGC
>SDBV01014172.1_pt1 | contig 10065 bp, 4 predicted proteins | sample 2277081 | NCBI WGS metagenome assembly SDBV01 (sample SAMN10402039, study PRJNA504765) | marine sediment metagenome | isolation source: marine sediment core GS10_PC15, 223 cmbsf | place: Arctic Ocean: Southern Knipovich Ridge | collected 2010 | reverse complement strand
GAATTATACCTGGATAGGCGAACATACCTTTACACAATTTCAGGACAAAGGGAGTCAAGTATTCGATGTGATGGCATACGGTGCTGTAGGAGATGGCGTTGCCAACGATACTACTGCCTTCGAGGGCGCTCGAAACGCTTGTCAGCTTGTTGGTGGCACTATGTTCATGCCTCCTGGGATCTATCTTATTACCGCCACGTTTCAAATCGCAATGACCGGTGGCCGGTGTCGAATGGTTGGGTCTGGCTGGGATACAGTCTTGAAACCATCCACGAATGCCTCGGGAGTATTGCTAGCTACTCAGGGCACCGGTGTCACGGGTATGTATATGGCGAACTTTAAGATTGATCTGACAGGCACTGCTTTAAGATCAGGCTTGACCCTTAATGGGATCTCTGATTATCTAGTTGAGGGCATTTGGATTGAAGGGGGTACAGATGGCTTAGGAATAGGTTCTGGAGCTGGTTTTGGGAAAATACGGCGGGTGTTGATCACGGACCAGACCGGCAGAGGCATTTGGGTAAATGGGGCATCTTCCGGCTCGCTTGATTTTGAGGGCATCCGAATTAGCAATCTGAGCACCGGCACGATGGCTTCTGGGTTCCGCTGGGATAAGACTTCATCTACTGATGTTGGCGGCATCACCATGCGGGATTTTGGAATCACGAAAGGGGCTGGAACAATTACGACAGGATTCGATTTCCAGACCACAGTATCTCCTGCTCTCTTGTTCCTATATTGCGAGCATTGTTTTGCTGACTCTCCAGTGACGCCGATCCACCTAGAGGGCGACTACTTTACCATCGTCAACTCTGAGTTTGCTGCCAGCACTTCCATTAGCACGGACGCCATAGTAATTGACGGGGCAACAAAGGGAACTATCATCGGCACACAGTTCTTGAACTGCGAGGCTGGTGTGTCTTTTCTGAACGGTGCGGACAAGATCAAGATGGTCGGTAATCACCACGATTGTACAACTTATATGTACCGGATGCCTGCCAGCTCCCCACCTACGGACCTAGTTTTCCTGGATTCCAACGAGAAAAATCTAACGATCAGCAACCTTCCGGCTACCTTGACTACAGCGGCGGATAATTGGGTGATGACTGGTAACTTAGGAATCAATGAGGAATCACCAACAGAGAATTTAGTAGTCGCCGAACATGGCGAGCCTACCATTTTGTTGAAGAATCTCTCGGCATCAAAGAATTGGGCGGTAGATCTTGCTGGAAGCGGAACGTTTTTCCAGATTAGGGATGTAACCGGGGGTACAGCTCCTTTTGCTATTCAAGCCGGTGCGGCTAACACTACCTTAAGAATCGCCTCAACTGGTAGAGTAGGTATCGCAGGCGTTGCAAACCCAGCAGAGGCGCTTGAGGTAGGTGGAGCAATTCTACTTGATAGCGTTATTCTTTCTGCCATACCAGCTTCTACCAACGGCTCTCTGCTTTACTGTTCAGACTGCCTAAAAGGTTCCGATCCTTGTACTGCTTCCAGTACTGGTGCAATGGCGATGAGGGTCAACGGAGCATGGCAATGTATGTAGTCGTTCTGTTCTCAGCTTAGGCCTAGATCACTATGCCTTACTCTCAAGTTACATGGCAAGACTACAAAAGGGCTCTCTATCATCGGCTAGGAAAATATCACTTCTGGACTGATGACGGACTCAATGCTCCTATGGATATTGCAGACTTAGACCATCCTGAGTTTATAAATGTTCCAATTCCCAACGCAACCTATCCTGAGATCTCTGGATTTCTTAGAGAGGCTCTGCTTGTCTGGGGATCGATGGCTTTTCTATGGAAGGAGCGAATAACTCTCACTACAACCGCGGGAGAGGCATGGTATGATTTAAGAACAGTAGGTTCTGCTCAGAGCTTATTCGCTGGAACTCTAACGGAACTAGATCTTCTTGCGGAGATGCAGCACCATTTACTAGAACCTGTAGATCCAACAAATGTGGTGAGATCAGCAGTACTAACAGACGGTTCTTCGGGGCAAGTAAACCGTTTGATAGAGAGAATGCTTGAAGCTCTGCAGCGACGACTGAATCAGTTCCTATTCGAGACTGGCTTGATTAGAACGAGAGAGACTTTGTCTGGGTTGACTGTGCCAGCTAGTGGCCGTTATGAAGTAGCTACTGACATCGTGGATATTAGGAGACTATCATGGAAGGATCTAGTTAGTAGCACTACTACTCAGCTTGAACGAGTAGATGAGTCTGTTCTTACTTCATTCCTTCCCAACTGGCAAGCTGCGGGAGACCCTCTAACGTTTTCCACAATGGTAACACCAACGTTGAGAATACAGTTCGCTCCTCCACCAGCTAACAAGGGAACTTTAGACCTAGTATCTACAAAGACTGGGCCGATTCTAGATAACTCTGGTGTTGGAGTGGCTCTGGGAATACCTGACACCTATGCTCACACAGTCAAGTGGGGAGCGTTGGCGGATATCTTATCGATAGAGGGAGAGTTCAGAGATCCTCTAAGAGCGGAGTACTGTGAGCTGAGGTATAAGCAGGGTGTGGAGTTAGCAAGGATGCAGCCAGCTATCATTCATGCCGAGATTGCTCAACGGACTCTGCAGGTCACTAGCTTGTCTGATCTAGATGCCTACAGCTCAGGTTGGGAGAACGCAGCACAGAACCGACCAACTACTGTAGCTACGACAGGACTGAACTTGTTGACTCTGAATCCTATTCCAGATGATGTCTACACGATCACACTAGACATCGTTCGACCTGCTCCGTTCCCGGCATTCCCAGTCAGCAATGGTACGTTTGTGGACGTTGGAGAGGAGCACTTGGAAACTCTCGTAGATTACGCTCAGCATATCGCTTCCTTCAAGCAGGGCGGATTAGAGTTTCAAATGACCGGCAAGCAGTATGGTAACATAGTAGAGCAGGCTGCTAAGTTCAACGCTAAGATCCGTGGCAATGCAGTCTTCGCTGTACCAACGTTCGGGAAGAGACAAGAAGACGAAGCACGTGATATCATAAGCGACGATCAGGCTGTAGGGACACTGACGTAATGCCAGATTTCAACAGGCAGAAACGACGTTTCATTTGCAACGGCGTTGGGCTCAATACCTGGCGTGAGATTGTTGAACCAGACAAGTATCCAAAGCTGGAGAATGTTCGAATCAATGAGAAAGGAGTTATACAAGCAAGGAAGGGGTATGTTCTAATTGGAGCTGGTCTGCCTGGTGTTACGCATTCTATTGCTCGGCTAACTGATAAGCCTTCAGGAGCTAGTATTAGAATAGTTGGAACGGATGGGGATCTGTTAACTGAGACGGGAGGGACTTTAACAACACGAGCGGCTGGGTTCTCAGGAGATCCCTTAACCATAGTGCCCTACAGACCTGATCAGGCATCTCAAACCTGGGCCTATATCGGTGATCGCACGAGGATGGCTAAGATAGATACGGAATCGTTATTAGGAACTGTCAGAAATACTGGAATTGCTCCACCTACTGATCCTCCAATTGTTCGACAGGGAAAAGCTGAGCTGACAGTTCCTGTTCCAGGCACTGCATTTTCTAGTTGGATCAAGGCAGGAACAGCGACGGGTTCACTCTTATCTATCACACGACAAGGAGTTGGAGCAGTAGTTATAGTAGTTGCTAAGGTTCTTGATGATAATGCTTACTCAAGTGGTTGGGATGTCTTAGGAGTAGGCTCGGGAAAGCTAGGCGATGACATCGTTGAGCAGATGATGATTCAGTCATTCGCAAGCGGTGGAGGGTTTAAACAGGATCTTGAGATTGACAGGATTCTACCAGAGATTGTCCGCATCAATCGTGGATCAGCGCTTCAGTTTGATTCAGGTACTACTGGTTGGGCTACTGTCTCGCTTGTTCACTCCAGCACGGGAGCTACTTGGGATAAGAACATACAGCTTGACTCTATACTGTCCTTCTCAGCAACGTCTTCTGAGACTGTGAGAGTTGCCGAGGTAATTACAGGACCTAATAACGAGAGATGTGTTCGTGTGTTCTTCGCAAGTTCACATTCAACGTATGAATCCGCGGCGGCTGGCGGCACTCTTACTATCTCTTCAGAAGATGGCCTGAGAATATGGAACGATTCCTCTGGATCAGTTATAGCTGGTGACAAACTAAGCATAGTTCACGTAGGAATCAAGATTGGAGATGGAGTAGGATCTATTTCTCGTATTCCTTCATCTCCTTTGGATTGGTCAAGCACGGTAGGAACTGGTAGTGCAACTGCTAGGGAAATAAGACCCGACGATCTCATGCATGTCTCTCTCCGCATAGACGACACAGAGAAGATTGTTGAAGGGCGGCTCTTGATTGATGTAGCAGATGACTCTGTTTCTGGAGGGACCTTTACAGGTTCGGAGTTCACAAAGAACTACTTCTTCAAAGGGTTTCGAACTTCGGACTTGACTCCTGCTCTCAAGTTTACTCAGACGATTGTAACTACGAGTACGATTCAGGTTCAAAGGTTGGTGACGCAAGAGCAAACAGGATTCACAGAAGACGAGTTATTTAGTCAATTTGGCTTTGAGGACTTTGACGGCGACGGATTAGATGATAATACTGGAGAGTCTATAGATCAGTTTGTGGGTTTCGATACATTTGAGACTGTAGATCAAGAGGTAACTACTTCAACTCAGATTCAAACTGGTGAGGCTCAATGGACAGAGCTGATATTCCGAGTAGGTGATCTCACTAGAGTTGGCACAGATCTCAGGAGAGGACTAGACAACTCTGTTGCCTTCCGTCTCTCTATCACAGCGACCAACTCTCCAGCAGCGTCTGAGGTTCAAGCCGAAATCGGTGGCTGGTACATCCGCGGTGGCTCAGGGCCGGATGTTCACTTTTTTGGAATCCCCTATCTCTATCGCTATCGAGCGAGATCGACAACTACGGGGGCGACTTCGAACCCTAGCCCTCCGTCGAGGAATGGGATCACAGCGAGGCGGGATCAAGTCACTGTGACTATTACTACGGCGCATTCAGATCCTCAGGTGGATGTTCTAGACATCTTCCGCTTTGGTGGAAATGTTTCGGGGCGGGGGCAATGGCGGTATGTTGGGACAGTGGACAATACGAATGGGGCCACTTTGGAGGATAGAAACACGGATCTTCAGCTTCTTCCTAGGGAAGAGCTAGAGTTTGATTTTGATCAGCCATTTACTACGATTGGCCTGCCCAAGTCAGGGACCTGTGACGTTGTTGGATCTACAGTGGTGAAGCAGTCTGGCGACAACTTCGACCTTTCTTGGGCACCGGGTACGGCTATCAAGGTGGGTAAGCAGACGTTTGTATTGTTCAATCAACCGCTGTCTAATACTCTGTTGCATCTAGCAGACTGTGCAGAGTCCGCAACTGGAGTTACCTGGCAAATCGTTGAACCCGTGCTCTTGGGGACTCCTTTGGCTCACCTATGGGGACCGGCGGATAATGTCTTGTTTGCTGTGGGAGATACGAATAGACCAGGGTATCTCTATTGGACTAGAGGTAACAACGCAGACGCAGCTCCTAGTTTCTACAACCAAGAAGTCACACAGCCTACTGATCCTTTGATGAGCGGGTTTGTATATGGCGCTCGATCGTTTGTATTCTCTACTGAGCAAATATTTTCTATATGGCCTGATAACGTAGGGCTGAAGTTCTGGAGGATCTTTCCTACTAGGGCAGCTCGTGGGCTCTGGGCTCGGTGGGCGTTCACTGTTGGACCTAAGGTTTGGTACTTAGGAAAGGACGGTATCTATGAATTCGACGGCATCAATTCTGTCTCGATTACGGACCAAGATCTCTACTCTCTGTTCCCACATGAGTCGCAGCCGGGAGTTGCAGTCAACGGATTCAACGCCGTTGACATGTCTGAAGAAACGTTCCTCAGACTTGAATATCATAACAGTTATCTCTACTTTCTGTATAAAGACTCAGTTGGCTCAAACCGTTCTTTGGTCTACGATATATCACGAAAGGCGTGGTTGCCTGATAAATACAAAGACACCCTTGTTGTAGCTTATTCGGAGGTGGGGGATAATAGAAACGATTTAGTGATGGGGTCGGAGGGTGGGAAGCTAGTTCTCTTCGACGACTCTCCTGATGACAACACGTTCGCTATTGATTGCACGATTGAAACGAAGAGCGAGACAGAAGATGATCCTCAAATGGAGAAGAAGTATGGTGATGTAGCGGTGCAGTTTGATCGTGATGGGGAGACTGTTACCTTTGAGGCTCTTACTGTTCAAGGAACGGTTGTCTCAGGGACTACAGTTGTATCAACAGGTAGTGGAGCAGCGCTAGGTATGATTAACCTAGGGGCTGCTGGCGTCGAGTCTAGAGACATCGCGTTTCGAGCTACGTGGAGTGGGTTAACAGGATCGCCAAAGATTTACTACTGGGCTCCGACTTATAGGGAGAAGCCGGTTACAAGAGAGCAGCGGTTGATGGACTGGAATCGCTATGTAAAAGATCATGCTGTCTCGGCCTACGTATGGGGGATTCGAATCAAGTCTGACACAGGGGGCGCTAATAAAGTAATGAGCCTGTTCAACGACGGCGCTGATACGTCAATCAACATCACGATCAATACCGCGGATGAGCAGTGGACGACTCATACTTGGGCAGCATTTAGAGGGGACATGGGTTCTCTTCGAGCAGATACTAACGTCGCATGGCAGCTGTTTGAGTGGGAGTGGTTGGCGGATGCTGAACCACCGTTGCAGGATGACTTCGATACGAACTGGAATCCTGCAACGCCTGATTGCTCAACTGGGTACGTGACTGGTGTTGAGATCACGATGGATACAGTGAACGTTTTGAAGACTCTGATCTTTGAGTCAGAGTTTGAGGGGACTATTACTGTTCTTACTGCTCAGGAGGGAGCAAACACTCTACAACACAATGGCAGGTTGACGAAGACCTTCTCGTTTACTCCATTCAGATCTCAACAGCTGAGGATTCACTCCACAGATGGCGTAACGGCAAGACTCTATGATGCCAGCTGGTGCGTTCACCCTGAGCCACCTGTTCTTGCCAACTGGGATGCTACCTTTGAGGATTTTGGTAAGTTCGTTCTCCTCACTGGTATCGCGATCTATGCTGACACGTTAGGCAATACGAAGACCGTGAGAGTGGAGTTGGATGGCGCACTACATCAGACTCTAACTGTGAACCAAGCGAGGAAGGAAGTCATCTATCCTCTGAACAGGACTGGCTCTCCATCAGAGTTTCCTAAAGCTTCCACGGCAAGACTTCTGCCTATCGATGTGGAAGACTGCTTCTTCTATCGTGCTCGATGGATCGCACAAGAGGAGCCAGAGCTTATTGCTAACTGGAACGTAGCTTGGAAGAAGATCTCACGAGGTGGACAGGATGCTATCTTGCGAGGCGTGGAGATTGAGGCTGACACGTTAGGTGTGAATAAGACGATTCATGTCGTTTTAGACCAGACTACCATAGCTACACTTATTGTGAACTTTGCTGGTCGTCAAGCTGCTAACTTCCCAATCGCACGAGATATTAACGGTGAGTACCCTCGTGGTAAGGTAGTGCGGCTCATACCCGCTGATGCCGTTGTTGGTCAGCTCTATACCTGGGAGCCTATTGCGGACTTGGAACCTGCGGGAATAGAGAACTGGAACACGAAATGGAATGACGCTGGCATACCTGGACCAAAGTTCTTTCAAGGGTTTCGGCTTACCGCAGATACTAAGAACGTACAGAAGACGTTTAACATTGAGTCAGATGGCGGTACGGTTCGAGCTACAGCTCTGACAGTCACTAACAAGGTGAAGGAGACAACTCCGTTCTCATTCGCCACTCCGTTCATCGCCAACAACGTGCGAGTGATTCCAACAGACTCTAACCAAGGCTGGCTTTATGACGTCGAGTGGGTCTTCGAGCCCATGCCTGAAGAGGCTACTCTATGGGAGACGCAAGAGACTACGTTTGACTTACCTGGTTTCATTCACGCTCGGGATATGTGGATAGCAGTTTCTTCTGATGCCTTGTTCTCTTTAGATATCACTATAGAATACAACAACGGAGCAAACACTATTACTCGAAACATTGGAGGAAGCGAAGGCGAGGCTTCCACGAATGATCAGATGAAGAAGTTCTACCTTGACCTGCCAGCGAACAAGGGTGTTGGTTACAAGTTCAAGATTGAGTCTGTGGTTACTGCTAGCATACCCATTGCGCCCCCAGTTCGCCTCTGGGTCAGAGATACTGAAGTACGTGTGAAGCCTTGGGGACATACTGGATCTTATCTGATAGTCAAACCGTTCGGTGATATGAGCCGCAAGGACGGAGCTAAGATCTAATGGCAACGATCACTAGCTTTAGTTCTATTGTTAAGTCTGGAAGAAAGTCAGCTCCTAAAAAGAGTATGACCAAGATCATGCCGGACTTTGGAGAGACAATAGATCCTTATGTTGAACAGGCGGTTAGAACTCTTTATGATTCTGTATATGAATTGGAGAGAAGAGCTCTTGCATTGGAGGACTCTGGATTTCTGACACAACGTGTTGCTGAGAAAAAGTTTGGTGCCGTAACTACTAAGAAACAGTTGCAAGTAAAGGCTCCTAAGATTGTTCTTAACGTAGACAATCTTATTGGGGTTTTGGCTCAGCCACAGAAGACCGCGGTTAGAGAGGTAACGGCTCTACCTCCTGCTACATCGTCATACGATGGGGAGTTGGTGTTATTTGGAGGTCTGATTTATAGATTTAGTGGAGTCGGAGTAGGAGGTGGCGAGTGGAGAGTCATATCAACAGCAGCTCCAGTATTCGTGGACACACATGTTAATAGGGTCGCGAACTTTGATCCTGCGGACTTTGCAGTAGGAGTATTATTCTGGGAGAGCGACAGAGAAGTACTCTACCGTAGAGGGCTTAATGGATCACTCGTGGCAGCATGGGTTTACACCCTTGGGAAGATGCCTGGTACTGTTATTGCCTCTGACGTAAGACCAGTGGACTTAGGGACGGATGCTGAAGATGATACGTTCTTATTCTATGCTACGGATTTGGGGATCACGTATCAGTGGGATGGGACTTCAGCATGGGATTACTATGAGGGAGTAGCTAGGATAGAGCAAACTATTACTGCGGACACGGAGATAGCAGATCCTACTAAGCTTCCAGTTGGGGTGACAGTTGACTACCTCATTCTGCAGGATGGCACAGGAGGCTGGGCAGTAACATGGGCTTCAGTGTTCAAAGGAGTGTCACCCTTGACAGTAGGGAGGACTGCGAACTTCATCTCAGCAGTTAGGTTCTACAAGAGATCGGCAACCCAGTTGGTAATTCAGAGCAACCAAGGAGATATTGAGATATAATGGCAATGAAAGTTCCTAAGAGAATAGAGATCGTCTGGACTGATGCTGTCACTGATGACGGCAGCCCTGAAGACTCTCTCATGACTTGTTGGGAAGTTGGCTACCTAGTAAAGGTAACTCCTAAGTATGTAGAGATCGCTAGAGAGTGGGGGCCTGAGACAACTAATGGAGCGTTTCGATTTCACATGAAGATTCCTAAAGGAATGATCACTGAGATAAGAGTTCTCAGCAGAGGGAGGAAGATTAAGCTATGAAATTCTTAGGTAAGGTAACACTATTCGTCTGCTTGTTCTATGGCCTGATATTTCTTGAAGTAGCCAACTGTCAGACTGTTGGAGGCACACACCATATTGCCTTCCCATTTGGAACCTTAGCGGGACAGACGTCAGAGCTGCGTTCCTATGAGCTGTCAGCTAATGGTGAGAACTTCTTTTCTTGGAAGGCCGCGGATTTAATGGCGGCAAGCAATCCTTACGTCATGCCAGATGCCTATCCAGTGAGCAGTGGTCTCGTCTTGAGCTGTACTACGTTAGGAGTTTGCTCATGGGTGTCGGCTTCTTCTGGATTCGATGGGAGTAGTATCACTTTCAACAACGGACAAACTATATTCTGGGAGGATAGTGTTGGAACTCCTATAGGGGTGCTGAGTTTGACGCCTGGAGACTGGCTGGACTTCGGCACGTTAGCTAACACTCCAGGCACCGGTAATATACATTTCATACACGAGGGCACGGTGTGGG